>Ga0208116_1000355_pt1 | contig 14813 bp, 11 predicted proteins | sample LakWasMeta9_HOW4_2_FD_183859 | JGI IMG/M metagenome (GOLD analysis project Ga0208116, IMG submission 183859) | Freshwater sediment methanotrophic microbial communities from Lake Washington under simulated oxygen tension - Sediment Metagenome... | ecosystem: Environmental > Aquatic > Freshwater >... | reverse complement strand
TGACAAAGCTGCCTAACACTGTGAATATAAGACCGAGCACAAAATACCATTGAGGAAACTGCAAGGTAAAGGCTGCGATAAAGATCAGTGCAAACACCGCATAGAGATTACCTATCGCTTCCCCGCGCCCGACCCCGATCAGGCTGAAGCTCTTGTAGAATGCCGTGTAACAATAGGCATGGCATGCTGCTGCCAGCAGTATCCACAGCATGGCCTTGCTGTGCGTGATGGTGTTCATAATCAGCTCGGCAATCGGTAACTCTGTAAACAAAGCCAGTGCCGGCAGTATCAGGATGCCCCAGAATAATATTTCAAAAGAGAAGCGACAGTGTATGCCTACGTCCGGATCAGACACATCCATCGCCCTGGCGGCCACAGCGCCTTCTGTTCCCCAGCCGATTGCCGACATAATGCCGCCAAGGTAACCGAGCCATGCATTCGGGTTGGATGCGTGCATTTCGCCAAACAGGCCCGGACCGTAAATGATCATGCCGCCGAAAATGATGATGCACATGCCGATTGCCGCGCGTCGGGATATTTTTTCCTTGTACCAGAGCCTGGCGATCACGGCACCGATGACTGGATAAAACAAAGAGGAGATCGCGGCAAATACCGGCCCGATGAAGCCCATTGCCATATAAGAACCAAAGATTGCCAGTGGCCCGCCACACAGGGAGGCAAGCGCATACCATTTGGATATGGTTTTGAACCTGACCATGGTGCGTCCGTAGTCTTTAACTTTACCAAGTACGGCATTCCACAGTAATAAAAACAAAAATACGGTAATCGCATGTATCCATGTCATCACTGCCGTGGCTGCCAGGCGTAAGGACTGCTGGTCAGCCGCAATATTCACATAGGGAAACTCTGACCATAGCGCTGTTCCCGGCACATACCAGGCTCCCCACAATATCGCCGTCCATAGTGCCCACATGAACCCCCAGCGCTGGTTGCGCAAGTAATGTCTGTGTAAAGCTGACTTTAAACTGGTGTCCGGCGAGACCGCACCCTGAAAACTTGCAGCGGTAGATATATTAGCCATATATGATTTCTTGTGGTGTTGATCTATGGAAACTTAATCAGTTCGGTTGACCAGTAAATTGGCAATCGTCGTAAAGTTGTTCATGAGCTTATTTTTTACTTCTGCGCCAATGCCAACTTCATCAATCGCCATGTCCATGCATTTAAGCCAGATGTCTTTTGATTCGCTATTAATCTCAACGTGTTCATGCATTAACCTGACGTTTGAGTGGCCATGTTTTTCAACATATAGTTTTGGCCCGCCTAAAAAACCCGATAGAAAATTGAATTGCTCGACGCGGGAGTGTGCAATTCCGTTGCCGCGTAGATGCAGCACATGCAGTTTTTTTCCTTCCGGATGCTGTTCAACCAGGTCATAAAAAACTTTAACCAGGTTTTCTACGCCACCCTCGCCGCCGATTGCATCGTAGAGTGATTTTTTTTCTGCTGCATGATGAGAGTCTGTATGGTTTATCATGGTGTCATTCCAGTGTAGGTTGGTTGTAAAGAACGCTAACACAGCTGCTTGGTTTATATCTTCAGTCTGGTTACCTAGAGTTTCTGTATCCACTATATCCACTATATATTTCAAGGACATACTAAACAGTATGAGCAATATTAAACATCACCTTGAAGGGGTAACACAAAGGGAGTATCCGTAGCGGCCGGTAAACGCTGGCTATACATCTATATCGCATCATTTACATAGCTACCACTTTAAGAGTAATCCGTAGTGGTGATTGCAGTGAAATGATGATTGCTATCAAATGAGTCAGGAATTTGGCAATTCTGTTGATATTCCGTATTTCAAGTTAGGTAATTAAGTAAGTAGCAAGACTAAATTCTTTTGCTTTACCCAGTTGCGTCAGAGTCATAACAGCCTGTGTATGGCCTGATGCTGAAAATTTTTTTTAAAGGGGACTTAAATTGAGCTTAAATTCGTCAGTTGATGCAATTTCAGCTGATCTTTCTGAAAACGTCGCGGCACAAAATGCGACGTTACATAGAAAGATTGGCTGGCAAGGTGCATTCTGGGTGGCAAGCGGCGTTCCAGCGCTTGTTCTATTTTCAATCGGCGCGATTGCCGCCACTGTTGGTAAACCTGCCTGGATGATCTGGGCAATATCAATTACTTTTGGTTTTATACAAGCGTTTACTTATGCTGAGATTGCCGGGTTGTTTCCGCATAAGTCAGGCGGTGCATCGATTTATGGTGCTGTTGCATGGGTAAAGTATAGTAAGTTCATAGCGCCTGTTTCGGTATGGTGTAACTGGTTTGCATGGTCCCCGGTACTCGCGATCGGCTCCGGGCTGGCGGCAGGCTATATGCTGAGCGCGCTGTTTGCGCCCGATGCCGTGATTAATACCTGGCAGCTGACTTTGCTGGATTTAGGCATGATTAAAGACGGGCTGTCGCTAAGAATTAATGCGACGTTTATCCTGGGTGCTTCAGTGTTGCTCACGGTGTTCTTTATTCAGCATGGCGGTATTCTGCGTTCAGCAAAAACCACGATGATACTTGGTGTGATCGCATTGATTCCACTGATGCTGATTGGTCTGGTGCCCCTGATTACCGGCGATAGCGCGCAGGCAAACTTCTTCCCGTTGGCACCGTTGGCACATGATGCCGCCGGCAACGTGATTGATGGCGTCTGGGGTATTGAAGGCTGGAAACTGATGGCTGGCGGTTTGTTCATTGCGGCATGGTCTACTTATGGCTTTGAAACAGCGGTATGTTACACACGTGAATTCAAAAACCCTAAATCAGATACTTTCAAGGCTATCTTTTACTCTGGTTTACTTTGCGTAGCAGTATTTACGCTGGTGCCTATCGCTTTCCAAAGCCATTTAGGTTTGGGTCAGATGGTGACACCGGCAGTTGTAGATGCTGCAGGCGTTGTCGTTACTCCTGCGGTTTACAGTGGCATGCTGGAAGCTTCTATCTATAGCGGTATGGGCGTTGCTGCGGCATTCTCTGATATCGTAGGCGGCGGAAAATTTATCGGTAACCTGATGATTATCATGATGGTGCTGGCTTTACTGCTGGCGATCATGACTTCAATGGCGGGCTCTTCACGTACTTTGTATCAGGCATCGGTTGATGGCTGGCTGCCGAAGTATCTGTCCAGAGTGAATGAACACGGTGCGCCTACCAGCGCAATGTGGACAGACCTTTGCTTTAACCTGATTCTGCTCATGATGTCTGACTATGTGTTTGTACTTGCAGCGTCAAATATCGGTTACATCATCTTTAACTTCCTCAACCTTAATTCAGGCTGGATCCACAGGCTTGATCGTCCAAACTGGGAGCGTCCGTATAAAGCACCTTTAATCCTGATCACATTTGGCGGCATACTTGGTTATGTCAATCTGGCGATCATGGGTTTAGGCGCTGATATATGGGGTGCCGGTACGTTGAAAACCGGCTTGATCTTCACTGCATTGATTATCCCGGTGTTTATCTACAGACATTACATTCAGGATAAAGGCGTTTTCCCTAAACAAATGCTGGAAGACATGCATATTGATGGGCATGAAGATGGCGTGTCCAACCGTGCAGGCATACTGCCTTACTTAGCGATCGCTACCGGCGTCGCCCTGGTTTGGTATATGCACAGCCTGTAATTTCAGTGCACGCAGCCTGTGCAGGTTCGGCAGGCTTCAAATAAGTGTTAAACGGAAAAGGGCGGGGATGAAAATCTCCCCCTTTTTTCGTGTGTATTCGCACCGGAATGGCTAGTAACACCTTAGTAGTAAGCCATGAGTGTAATTGTGTCTCCGCTGTATCACTACGAGAATGGCAGGTAAGTTAATTCCATTCACACAACCGGAGATGAAAAAATGGCACGCGATCCAAAACACGACATTTTGTTTGAACCAATTCAAATTGGTCCTAAAACATTACGCAATCGCTTTTATCAAGTACCGCATTGTATTGGTGCGGGTTCTGATAAGCCTGGCTTCCAGGCAGCACACCGCTCAATGAAAGCTGAAGGCGGCTGGGCAGCGATGAACACTGAGTACTGCTCAATCAACCCTGAATCAGATGATACACACCGTCTGTCAGCACGTATCTGGGACGAAGGCGATGTGCGTAATTTACGCGCGATGACTGAAGAAGTCCACAAATACGGCGCATTGGCTGGCGTAGAGTTATGGTACGGCGGCGCGCATGCGCCAAACATGGAGTCACGTGCTACACCACGCGGCCCAAGCCAATATGCATCAGAGTTTGAAACGCTGTCATATTGTAAAGAAATGGACTTGAGCGATATCGCCCAGGTTCAGCAATATTATGTAGATGCTGCTAAACGTTCACGTGATGCCGGCTTCGACATTATCTACGTGTACGGCGCGCACTCATACCTGCCGCTGCAGTTCCTGAACCCATACTACAACAAACGTACCGATAAATACGGCGGCTCATTAGAGAACCGTGCGCGCTTCTGGCTGGAAACTTTGGAAAAAGTTAAACACGCTGTAGGCGACGAGTGTGCGATTGCAACACGTTTTGCAGTTGATACCGTATATGGCCCAGGCCAGATCGAAGTTGAAGTAGATGGTATGAAGTTCATTGAACTTGCTGACCCATTACTTGACTTGTGGGACGTGGACGTTGGCGATATTGCCGAGTGGGGCGAAGATGCAGGTCCATCACGTTTCTACCAGCAAGGTCACCAAGTGCCTTGGACCAAGTTTGTAAAACAAGTATCTAAAAAACCGGTGCTGGGTGTTGGCCGTTTTGTAGATCCTGAAAAAATGACTGAAATCGTGACTAAAGGCTATGCCGATATTATCGGTTGCGCACGTCCATCGATTGCTGACCCGTTCCTGCCGCAAAAAATTGAAGAAGGTCGCTACGACGACATTCGCGTTTGTATCGGTTGTAACGTTTGTATTTCTCGCTGGGAAATCGGCGGCCCTCCAATGATTTGTACGCAAAATGCGACAGCAGGTGAAGAATATCGCCGCGGCTGGCATCCAGAGAAATTCCGTCAAACCAAAACTAAAGATTCAGTATTGATCGTAGGTGCAGGTCCATCTGGTTCTGAAGCAGCGCGTGTATTGATGGAAAGTGGTTACACCGTTCACTTGACCGATACGGCTGAAAAAATCGGCGGTCACTTGAATCAAATCACTACCTTGCCTGGTTTGGGTGAGTGGAGCTATCACCGTGATTACCGTGAAACTCAAATCAACAAACTGGTTAAGAAAAACAAGGAAAGCCAAGTTGCATTAGGTCAAAAACCTATGACAGCTGACGATGTGCTGCAATACGGCGCTGATAAAGTCATCATCGCAACCGGTTCATCATGGAATACTGATGGTACTAACTGCCTGACACACGAAGCAATTCCAGGTGCTGACGCTTCATTGCCAGACCAGTTGACACCAGAACAAGTGATGGACGGCAAGAAGAAAATCGGTAAACGCGTGGTGATTCTTAACGCTGATACTTACTTCATGGCACCAAGCCTTGCTGAAAAACTGGCAACGGACGGTCACGAAGTTACCATCGTTTCAGGTGTGCATCTGGCTAACTACATGCACTTCACACTTGAGTATCCAAACATGATGCGTCGTTTGCACGAGCTGCATGTTGAAGAGCTGGGTGACCATTTCTGCTCAAGAATCGAGCCAGGTCGCTTAGAGATCTACAACATCTGGGGTGACGGTTCACGCCGTACTTACCGTGGTCCTGGTGTCGCTCCACGTGATGCGAATACAACACATCGCTGGTTAGAGTTTGATTCTTTAATCCTGGTAACAGGCCGTCATTCAGAGTGCACATTGTGGAACGAGCTTAAAGCGCGTGAATCAGAGTGGGCTGAGAACGATATTAAAGGCATGTACCTGATTGGTGACGCTGAAGCACCGCGTTTGATTGCAGATGCAACGTTCACCGGCCATCGTGTAGCACGTGAGATTGAAGAAGCGAATCCACAGATCGCGCTTCCATACAAACGTGAAACCATCGCTTGGGGTACGCCGCACATGCCAGGCGGTAATTTCAAGATCGAGTACAAGGTTTAATGTACAAGGTTTGATACCTGATTGATGCATGGCTGCCGATGTTGGATCGGTGGCCATGCTCAACCGACACAGTGTTTACCCAAGTTGGAAATATTAAGTTGCAAGTCTTAAGTTACAGATCTTGAGTTTCAAATCGTAAGTTTCAAATTGCCTCAGGGCTATATGGATTTAATTAAATTAAAAAATAGGTGATACATATGAATGATCCTACACAAATCACTAGAATACTTTTCCAGGACTTTGACCCAAAGGCGATCTATTTATTTTATGCAATTGGCTACCTGGCCATTGCCGTGTTTATTTACGGTGTTTACGCACAGATACGTAAATACCGCCGTGGTAAACCAGACGGTTCGTGGAGTGAGCTATTTCAACGCTTTGTTGAAATGGTTAAAACCATGGCAACACACCGTACACTGGTACGCCGCGACAAAAGCGCCGGCCGCGCGCATGGCCTGATCTTCTTCGGTTTTGTGCTGCTGTTTATCGGCACTGCAACCATCACCCTTGAATACGACATACTTGAGCCCTTATTCGGCGTTAAGTTCTGGTACGGCAACTTTTACCTGCTGTTCTCGCTGATTCTTGATCTGGCAGGCTTGGGTGTGATTGCAGGTCTTATTTACATGATGTACCGCCGTAAATGGATGCACCTGCCTAAGCTGGATTACAAACGTGTGGACAGGCAGGAAGGCGACCCGGACTTTGACCGCAGCGAATACCGCCGCGAAGACTGGGCTTTCCTGTGGTCATTCATCCTGATTGGCATCACCGGCTTTATATTGGAAGCGACGCGACTGGTATGGCTGAGCGATAGCGCTAATGTCTGGGATTACAGGTTCTGGTCTCCAGTTGGCGCGATACTGGCGCATATCATGCAGGCATTGGGCCTGACAGCGGATGGTGCCGGTTCATTCCGCCCGGTGTTGTGGTGGTTCCATGGTTTGCTGTCACTGACCTTTATTGCATGCATTCCATACACAAAAATCAAGCATATCTTCACTGCAGCAGCGTCTTTGATGTTTAAAGATCCGCTCGCCGGCAGAAGGCTGCCAAGAGTGCCGGATGACCAGAAGACTGCCGGTTATAAAAACATTACCGACTTAACCTGGAAAAACCTGCTGCACCTTGATGCCTGCACTAAATGCGGCCGCTGCCAGGAAGCTTGCCCGGCAAATGCAGTCGGTGCGCCATTGTCACCACGTGATGTGATTCTGTCGCTGCGTGAGTTTGCAAATAAAGCATTGAGTTCGAAAGAGCTGCCAAAAGAAGCTGAGCTTGATATTCACGGTAAAGATGTCGGCCAGGTATTCATGGAGACATTATGGTCATGCAGAACTTGCCTGGCATGCGTGGAAATCTGCCCGGTAGCCGTGGAGCATGTGCCTATCATCGTGCAGATGCGCCGTAACCTGGTTGAAGCTGGTGAGATGGAGCCTATCTTGGAAAAAACACTGCAGACGATTCATAAAACAGGTAACTCATTTGGTGAATCCAAACGTAAGAGAGCAGCCTGGGCTAAAGACCTGCCGTTCGAAATTAAAGATGCAAGAACAGAGCCGGTTGATATTCTCTGGTTTGTGGGTGATTACGCTTCATTCGACCCGCGTAACCAGAAGGTGACCAGGTCATTCGCAAAACTGATGCATAGCGCCGGTATCAACTTTGGCTTGCTGTTCGAGGCCGAGCTTAACTCCGGTAATGACTTGCGCCGTGTGGGTGAAGAAGGTCTGTATGAGCTGCTTGCCACTTCCAATATCGGCACGCTGCAATCCTGCGACTTTAAATCGATTGTGACAACAGATCCGCACTCATTTAATACGATTCGTAACGAATACCCGGATTTTGGCGGCAAGTTCGAGATTAATCACTACACGACGCTGGTTAAACAGTTGATTGAAAACGGTCAGATCAAGCTCAAGAAAAAACTTGATTACCGCGTGACGTTCCATGATCCATGCCATCTTGGCCGCTACAACAAAGGCTTTGATGCACCGCGTGACGTGATCAATCTGCTGGGTTGTGAGTTGGTAGAAATGGCGCGTAATCGTGATAACTCATTCTGCTGCGGTGCTGGTGGCGGCCGTATCTGGATTCCTGATCCGGTAGGTATCGAGAAACCATCTGCTAACCGTATGCGTGAAGCCGGGCAGATCGAAGGACTGGATGTATTCATCGTGTCATGTCCTAAAGACCTGACCATGTTCGAAGATGCGCTTAAAACATCAGGTTACGAAGGCAAGTTTGTAGTGCGTGAACTGATTGAGTTGATCGATGAGTGTGTTGAGTACGAAGTATGGGAAGAAACCGCACTCCCCGAGTGAGCTGAATATGCAGGATAGCACTGATGCACTCGTTAAGTTGGCAATCAAGGCAGGTGATCCTTACGTAGCCGCTGCAGTCCACGAACTGGCTACAGGGGCCTCAAAAAGGCGGCTCGAAGCGCAGATGATGGGAACAAGGCGCACGGCATTATCACTTGCCCGATGGGAGCATACGCCTGCATCAGTGCTGGCAGCGTTATCAGGTATCGGGGACGACGCAGTTGACTTAAGGCTGGATAAAAACCCGAACACGGCATCCGGTGTTTTGTCGAATCTGTATGTGGATGCGAGTAACAAAAGGAATTTGAATTTAACCAAGCTGATTGCACAGCATCGCAATAGTGAGGCCGGTATTTTAAAGAGCATTGCGCTGCACGCCGAGGATGCCGAGAGTTTGCTGGCACTCAGCAAAAACCCGTCGGCCACGGCCGAAGTGCTGGCTTGTTTATCGGCACGGGTAGCAGATGGCGAGCTGAGTGTTGCTTTAAATAAGAATATTGCACAAAACATATCAGCATCGTCTGATTTGCTTGCGCGTATTTATGAGCACTCAGACCTGCATACCCAGGCCGCCATTATTGGCCATGTGAACTGCCCTGATTCACTCATCGCCGCGGCGATGGATAGTGAAGACCTGCTGGTGATGCGAACGCTGGCCAGGGATAAAAGGGTGACGGCCGATACGCTTGGCAGATATGCAAGAAGTGATGACGCCGGGGTCAGGTGCGGCGTTGCTGCCAATGCCGCTACGCCTGTGTCATTGATCAGCGAGCTGATCAATGACAGAAGTGAGTTGGTAAGGCGTGAAATCGCATCGCGTGCTGATCTGCTGCCAGTGCACATTGTGAAGCTGCTGGTTGATGCTGATGTCTGGGTGCGGCAACGGTTGGCACGTAACGAGATTGCACCTTTGCCTGTGCTGAGAGCGTTTGCCGCTGATGCGCAAGCGGATGTCAGAAGGGCGGTAGCAAGAAATACACAGTGCCCGCTGGAGCTGCTTGAAGTATTGGCGACAGATAGCAATGCGTGGGTACGTGCTGCCGTGGCTTATCAGCATCATACCCCGCAGGAACTGCTGGTTGAATTGTCAGCAGATGAAGATGTGGATGTATTAAGCGGGGTCGCAAACAACCCGAATACACCGCAGCAGATTTTAGAGAAGCTGGTGACATCAAGCGAGGCAGATGTGCGTAGAGGGGTGATTCTAAACAAGGCAGCAACGCGTAAAACCCTGTTGCCGCTGCTGGAAGACCCTTACTACCTGCATCGGGTATTGATGGTGACGAACCCCAGCATGCAGGAGCTGGATAAATGGAATTTACGTGAGGACCCGGACTATCAGGTCAGGTTCTCGGTATATCGGTGGGCAGTTAAAAATATTGCACCAATTAACGCAAGGTACATTGTTGGTAACGAAGTAATAAGGAGACGGAGAGTATGAAAATATTAGTAGCGGTTAAACAGGTAGCAGCATTGGAAGAGGATTTCGAAATACGCGCTGACGGCAAGGACGTAGACGAAGATTTCATGCTGTATGACTTAAATGAATGGGATGACTATTCACTTGAAGAAGCGATGAAAATCAAGGAATCCAGCGACACTGAAGTTGAGGTTGTGGTTGTTTCAGTGGGCCCTGACCGCGTGGATGAAAGTCTGCGTAAATGTCTTGCTAAAGGTGCTGACCGTGCAATCAGGGTCTGGGACGATAGCGCAGAAGGTTCAGATGCAGTCGTGATCGGCCGTATTCTGGCAGAAGTGATCAAAAAAGAAGCGCCTGATATGGTATTTGCGGGCGTGCAGTCATCTGACCAGGCGTATGCCTCAACCGGTATTTCAGTGGCATCTTATTTGAACTGGCCGCATGCGGCTGTGGTGGCAGACCTGCAATATAAACCAGGTGACAACAAAGCCGTAGTGCGCCGCGAACTTGAAGGCGGCCTGCTGCAGGAAGTTGAAATCAATTGCCCGGCAGTGCTGACGATTCAGTTAGGTATCAATAAACCTCGCTACGCGTCACTGCGCGGTATTAAACAGGCGGCAACCAAGCCGATTGAAGAGGTTTCACTGGGTGACCTCAGCCTGTCAGCGGGCGATGTGGGTGCTGCTAACTCCATGTCACGCGTACGCCGCATGTATGTTCCTGAGAAAGGTCGCGCAACAATGATTGAAGGCACGCTGGCTGAGCAGGCGGCAAAAATCATTCAAATTATTAATGAATTCAAAGGAGCATAATTATGAGCAAAATTTTGGTGATTGCAGAACACCGCCGCAATGAGTTGCGCCCGGTAACTTTTGAGCTGATCAGCGCTGCAAACGGACTTAAACAGAACGCTGACGACAAAGTGGTCGTGGCTGTCATCGGCAGCCAGGCAGATAGCTTTGTGCCGGCTTTATCTGTAAATGGTGTCGATGAAGTGGTTGTGGTTAAAGGCTCATCTGCAGACTTTGACCCGGATGTGTTTGAAACAGCAGTGTCCGCACTGGTGGCATCAAATAACCCATCAGTAGTGCTGTTACCGCATTCAGTTGATTCACTCGGCTACGCCTCTACTTTAGCAAGCAAAGCCGGCTACGGTTTTGCGACCGATGTATTCATTGTTGAATATCAGGGCAGTGACCTGGTTGCAACACGCGGCGGTTACAACCAGAAAGTTAACGTAGAAGTTGATTTCCCTGGCAAGGCGACTGTAGTGCTAACCGTTCGTCCAAGCGTATTCAAGCCTTTGGAAGGCAGTGCGAGCCCGGCTGTGACCAACTTTGATTTGCCTGCGGTTCAATCACGCAGCCAGAACAAAGACTACATTGAAGCTGGCGGCGGTAACGATATTGATATTACGACTGTTGACTTCATTATGTCGATCGGCCGTGGTATTGGTGAAGAAACCAATGTTGAGCAATTCCGTGAACTCGCAGAAACTGCGGGCGCCACATTGTGCTGCTCACGCCCGATTGCCGATGCAGGCTGGCTGCCTAAATCAAGGCAAGTGGGTCAATCAGGTAAAGTGGTTGGTTCATGCAAACTTTATGTAGCGCTTGGTATTTCCGGTTCTATTCAACACATGGCGGGTATGAAACACGTGCCGACTATTGTTGCCGTGAATACTGACCCTGGTGCGTCAATATTTACCATTGCTAAATACGGTGTTGTTGCCGATATTTTTGAGATGGAAGAAGAGTTGAGAAGCCAGCTCGCTGCCTAATATTTCCGCAGCGGGATATCTCGTAGCAGGATTTTTTGTACAGTAGGCCAATAAAAGCAGGGCACAGCGATGTGCCCTGCTTTTTTATCTGCAGCAATCCATGTCATTAATATGGGTACTACCCCTTTTGTAGTACAACTTCAAGATGATTTTCCGTACCACACTATTCCTATAGTCTTGTTATCAAATTGTTACAAACAGATGAATTGACTGAGCGTAACAGCAGCCTATTTCAAGCAAATTTTATTTATTAAAAGAGATTACTATGGAACGCGGTTACTGGATTAAAAGTAAGCCTGTCTATACCTCGCTGGTGTGGCATGAAAAAGCAACTTCTCATTTGGTGCTCGCTACCGGTATCGGCGGTATGGCGGCACTGAAACTGTTTCAACAGATGCATCCTGCGCAGCCGGTCACGGTGCTGTATGCAAGATATGCGCAGATGGAAGTCGATTATTCGGCAACCTTGAAAAAAGTAGTGCCTGATAATTTGCATGTATTCAAGTTTGAAGAAGACCTGCTGGCTGAACTGAAAAGCATCATGCCGCACATGCGCATGGGGCTGCGTATCTATGTTGCCGGTTCAGAAGGCTTTATCTGGGATGTGGCCAAGGCCGTGAAACCATTCGGTGTCGATGACGCACACATTATGAAAGAGCTGACGGATACGCTGGCGCGCAATGTTTACTGCGTGCACTGTAAGGCAGTCACCAGGAGTGTCACCACCAATATAGTGGCGTGCTGTGGCTGTGAGCGCATGCTGTTTGTACGTGACCATTTTTCAAGAAACCTGGGGGCGTACATGGGGTTGATGGTTGACGCAGAGTCTCCAGGTGAGTTGCCTGCTATTGAGGAGATATATCCATGAATATGATTGATGTAAGAGTAGCAGCGATTGAGCAAGTGACTCCGCTGATTAAACATTTTAAATTTGTAAAAGAGGACGGGTCACAGTTGCCTGCTTTCTCAGGTGGCAGCCACATCGTGGTAGCGCTGGATGCAGAGGGCAGGACTTACCGCAACCCGTATTCCCTGATGGGCTCGCCGACAGAAACCGATGCCTACCATATTTCGGTCAGGCGGCAGGAGAACTCAAGGGGCGGTTCGGCGTATATGCATGAAAATGTCAGCGTCGGCATGACGCTGAAAATTACACATCCGGTCAATCTTTTTACGCTGGCTAAAATGGCGCATAAACATGTCCTGATTGCCGGTGGCATTGGCATCACCCCTTTTATGTCGCAGATTGAAGACCTTAACCGGCTCGGTGCTGATTATGAGCTGCATTATGCGTTCCGCTCATATAAACAAGCCGCTTTTGTGGAAGAGCTGCAGAAAGCCTGTGGCAATAAACTGCACTGTCACAGCGACAGTGACGGCCACCGTCTGGATATGGAGGCCTTGCTGAGCAATCAGCCACTGGGCACGCATGTGTATGTTTGCGGACCATCGCCTATGGTGGTCGCCGTGCTGGAAACAGCAAAAAACCTGGGCTGGCCGGATAGCAATGTACATAACGAGCAATTCCTTGCACCGCCGGTAGGCGAGTCATTCAAAGTTCAATTAGCGCAATCCAATCTGGAAGTACACGTGCCGGCGGAAATGAGCATGCTGGAGGCCATTGAAGCCGCCGGTGTGCAGGCTGAGTATCTATGCCGCGGCGGCGTCTGTGGGCGCTGTGAATTGAGCGTGCTGGAGTGTGATGGCGGCCTTGAACATAATGACCATTTCCTGACCGAATCAGAAAAAGCCTCATGCAAAAAAATCATGCCGTGTGTGTCGCGTACGAAAGGCAAACGACTGGTGCTTGACCTGTAGCAGCGGCTATGGGCTGTTTTCTTCATATTAATAAATTTTAAAGTGGCTGGATAAGGCATAAAAATGGCACTCAATTTCAAGCAAGAGTCGTTCAGAGACGACTATACCTACAAGAATTCAGCGGAAGCGATCAAGCGGTTCCCGTTTCCGTTTGCTGAAGACCAGTACATGTATTCGGTCAATATTGAGCCGCATACAAAAGGCAAAGAGGGCTCCGTGTATGAGTTCCCGTTTGATATCGATGAACATTATGTTGCAGAGTGCAAGGATAGGGCGATTACGCTTGCAGAGGATGCCGGCAGATACCAGGCGCTGCCGCACATGATGGATGCACAGTGGGATTTTCTGGAGCTGGCGATGGAATCGCTTGCAAACGATTATCCGGAACATTTCAAGTTAACTAAAGATGGATCAACCTGGACTTGGGAAAACAAGCCGCTGGAGATTTTAGACACGTTTACTTTCGGTGACAGCTCAACCTTGCCGAGAGAGCCGTTTGACTATATGGGACGGCAGGTACAGGGTGACTTTGTGCTGCTCGACCAGCGCGATGAGACTTTATATGCCGATGCCGGCATGGTGACCTGTCAGGCTGACTGGTCACTGGCGTTCAATGTCGGCATGTCCTGGCGGGAATGGCATGGACCGGTACCGAGGGCAACCGAGCTTGGCGTGATGGATCGTGCGCTCAAGTACTTGCTTAACCTGCAGCTTGCCAATCCGGTACGCCGACTGAACTGGACCATGACCGTAAATCCACGGCTGGATACTTCCCCTGAAAACTACCCACACTGGGGCGGGGATAGAAATAAGGTGAATGCCGAGAATGTCAGTGACCTGATTCACTTGCGCGTTGAGCTGCAAAGTCTGTTCCGCCTGCCACGCAGTAATGCTATCGTGTTCAGCATCCGCTGCTATCTGATGAGCCTCAAGGATATTGCAACTTATCCTCGATGGGCTAAACGCCTGCACCGCGTACAGAAAACCATGCATCCCGACCTGATTGAATACAAAGGCATGACCAAGTTTCATCCGCTCGTGGTGGAATGGTTATCCCAGTTTGACGATGGCGCGGATCTGGGTATCGGCACGGAGCCGGAATAAAAGCATCAATCAAAAAAGATCTATATATGGAATATTCAAGTCTGGCGTATTTCATAGTAGTGACGTTGTTTTACTGAATTAACTTTATTTAAGTAACTAACTAAGGGGTACTATGAAACACTTATCAAAGTCAGCTATGCTGGCAGCTTTACTGGCTTCCGCCTTCGGCGCTATGCCGGCAGCTTATGCAGAGGAAGCTGCTGCCGCACCGGCAGCAGCACCAGCCTCACCGCATACCTTATCAACCAACATCGGCTTCTTCACCGACTACACGTTCCGCGGCATTTCCTACACTAAAGAACGCGGCGCAGTA
>Ga0208116_1000354_pt1 | contig 14814 bp, 13 predicted proteins | sample LakWasMeta9_HOW4_2_FD_183859 | JGI IMG/M metagenome (GOLD analysis project Ga0208116, IMG submission 183859) | Freshwater sediment methanotrophic microbial communities from Lake Washington under simulated oxygen tension - Sediment Metagenome... | ecosystem: Environmental > Aquatic > Freshwater >... | reverse complement strand
TGCATGAACAGGCTACGCTGGATCTGCGCGTGAACACGATCAAAGGTAACCGTGATGACGTGCTGGCAAAATTCATCGCCGAAAATACTTCGGGTGAAACCAATATTACAAAAACACCGTATTCCCCGATCGGCATCCGTATGCCTAACCGTATGAACATCGGTCGCCACATATTGTTTACCGAAGGCAAGATCGAAGTGCAGGATGAGGGCAGTCAGTTACTGGCATACCTGGTGTCACCTAAGCGTGGCATGATGGTTGCAGACTTCTGCGCCGGTGCCGGCGGTAAAAGCCTGGCGATTGGCGCGCTGATGCGCAACACCGGCCGTTTGTATGCATTTGATGTGTCAGAGAAACGTTTGCACAATCTGGGTCAGCGTTTAAAACGTTCTGGCTTAAGCAATATGCATGCGCAAGTGATCAGCAGTGAGACGGACCCTAAATTGAAGCGCCTGAACGGCAAGTTTGACCGTGTACTGGTGGATGCACCATGCAGCGGATTAGGCACCTTGCGTCGCAACCCCGATTTGAAATGGCGTCAGATGCCGGAAGATGTTGCCGAGCTGAATGTCAAGCAAACCAATATTCTGGCTCGTGCTGCCAAGCTCACAAAAACTGGAGGGCGCCTGATCTATGCAACTTGCAGTTTGCTGAAGGACGAGAACGAGGCCATCGCAGAACAGTTTCTGGCTGCGCACCCGGATTTTAAATTGCTGAATGCGGCCGAGCTTCTGGCACAGCAGCACATCGAACTGGATACCGGCAATTACCTGAAACTGCTGCCGCACCTGCATAATACCGATGGTTTCTTTGCTGCGGTGTTCGAAAAAACACAGGCCGTGAATGAAGCCGGTACAGACAAAGCTGATGTTGAAGCAAGCGAAGCGCCGGTTGAGGTTGCAGCAGTTGAGACCGCAGTAGCAGCTGAGGCTGACGAAGCTGAACCAAAAGCGGCGAAGGCTAAAACAGCCAAGGCAAAAGTAGCAAAACCGAAAGCTGACAAACCAGAGGCTGACAAACTAAAGGTTGAAAAACCAAAAGCTGCAAAGCCTAAAGTTGCAAAAGAAAAAGTTGAAAAGCCTAAAACCGTCAAAGTTAAAGCTGTTAAACCTAAAGCAGTCAAACCTGAAGCGGCAGAGTAATTTAGGGCACTTCTATAAATGCAAAGTTTGGGATGCAGTATCAACCGTAAAGGATGTGTCCGTAGAATATATGTGCTAAAGCACATTATTCATACGCCAAAGGCGCACGGAACGCAGGAGCCGAGATAGTATGCAATATACAGCGAGGTTGCGAGTACCGCGCAACGCAGTAATGCGCCCGAAATTTGTATTTAGAGAAGTGCTCTGGTAGCTTATGAAACTGCCTAGCCTTAATACACAGATTTTATTAGGCGCAGTCTTTGGCGTTGCTATCGGCGTCTATTTTCATGGGCTAGGCACAGAACATGCGCTTGTGCAGACTGGTTTGTATGCTTCCGGTCTGGTTGGCACACTGTTTATTGATTTGCTCAAAATGATCCTGATCCCGCTGGTGTTCTGTTCTATCTCGGTCGGGATTGCCAATCTGCGTCAGCATCAGCAGATGCATCGTGTCTGGGTGACTACCTTGGTGTTTTTCCTGTTTACGATGGCAATTGCCATTACATTGGGTATGGCCGCCAGCCTTTATTTCAAACCCGGTAGCGGTGTTGAGATCGCAATGTTCAGTGACGCGATGCAGAGTTTCTCCGCCGCGCAGATAAGCCCGTCCGAATTCACAACCCAGTTTTTGCATGGCTTGTTTGTGAATCCATTCAAAGCCCTGAGTGAGGGCAATGTGCTGGCTGTTGTGATATTTGCCCTGTTTCTCGGTATTGCTCTAGTCATGGGTGGGGAGCGCTATCGCAATATGTTGGCTTTATTGCAGGAAGCTCAGGAAATCACGATGCGTATCGTCGGTTGGGTGATGCTGCTGGCTCCGCTCGGCATCATGGCTTTACTGATTAAATTGGTCGCAACACAGGACGCTGCAATGATAGGCACGCTGGCTAAATTTGTGGGCGTGGTAATCGGTACTACATTGCTGCACGGTGTCGTGATCTTGCCTTTGCTTTTGTACCTGATCACAGGTACAACACCACTGAAATTCTGGCGAGGCGCGCGCGAGGCTTTGATTACTGCATTTGCCACCAGCTCCAGCAATGCGACCCTACCCATCACCATGCGCTGCACGATTCAGAACCTGAAAGTCAGGCCTGAAATCGCCGGGTTTGTGGTGCCTCTGGGGGCTACGGTTAACATGGACGGTACAGCCTTGTATGAGGCCATTGCCGCGTTGTTTATTGCTAATCTGGTTGGGGTTGAGCTGAGTTTCGCCCAGCAGTTGATCGTGTTTTTTACTGCAATGATTGCTGCAGTCGGGGCTCCCGGCATACCGAGTGCCGGCATGGTAACCATGGTCATGGTACTGCAGTCGGTTGGGTTGCCTGCTGAAGCGATTGCCATCCTTCTGCCAATAGACAGGCTGCTGGATACCCTGCGCACTACCGTGAACGTACAGGGTGATATGGTGGGTAGCCTTGTAGTACAGAGGCTGGCCGATGCGCCTCATGCCTAGCTGATGATGCCTTCATTATTTTTCCGGCCTGCCCTGGCCGCAGATTCAGCCAGTATTGCTGCACTGGCAAATAGTGCGTATCGCGGCGATACCAGCCGGCAAGGCTGGACCACTGAGGCTGACCTGCTTGATGGCTTGCGTACTACGGCGGCAGATGTGCAGCATCTCATCGAATCTGAACACAGCGTGATTTTGCTATGCATGAACGGTGATGACCTGATTGCTTCAGTTTGCCTTGAAAAAGAGGCTGATGCAGCACATGTCGGACTGTTTGTGGTGAACCCTGCCATGCAGGGTCAGGGCGTAGGTAAGCAACTGCTCACTTATGCTGAAAGCTATGCTGTGCAGCACTGGTCAGTGAACAAGTGCTGCATGCATGTCATTACGCTGCGCCAGGAGCTGATTGCCTTTTACGAGCGGCGCGGCTACCGGCGCACCGGTATTGTTAAAACATTCCCCGTTAATCCCGAGATGTGGCAGCCTAAGATGAGTGGTCTGCAACTGGAGCTTCTTGAAAAACCGGTCTGATTATAAAATCAAGACTGAAATTTTCTAGCCAGGCGCATTCTTTGCACTTCCCATTTTTCCAGGCCATGCATGACCAGAGAGTAAGCCGCCGGTACGACGACCAGCGTCAGCAAGGTGGATGAAACCATACCGCCGATGATGGCGACCGACAGCGGCTTGTTGGTTTCGGAGCCGGCGCCAAGCCCGAGTGCTGCCGGCAGCAGTGCCAGGATAATGGTCAGTGAGGTCATCACTACAGGGCGTAGCCGTATCGGGCAGGCTTCCCTGAGGGCGTCATCAATGGCCACGCCTTTGTCACGCAGCTGATTGGTCAAATCCACTAACAGGATCGAGTTTTTAGCGACAAGGCCGATCAGTAATACCAGCCCGATCATTGAGAACATATTGAGTGTGTCGCCTGAAATCAGCAGTGCAATCAGGCCGCCTATAATAGCCAGCGGCTGTGCGAGCATGATGATGAATGGCTGTATGAACGAGTTGAACTGGCTGGCCAATACCATGTAGAGCAGAATGAAAGCTAACAAAAATACGAACTTGATATTTTTAAAGGTTTTGCCAAACTCTTCGGCCTGGCCCACCATTTTGATATTGTATTCGGCAGGAACGATTTTGGCCGCAGTTGCTTTTACGAGGTCAACCGCATCGCCCAGGGGCATGCCCGGGTTGGCATAGAAGTTTGCCGCATACTGCAGGTCGTAACGCCCGATCACGGCAGCCCCGAGTTCAGGCTCGAAGCTGGCGACCGCATCTAACCGGACCAGCTGGCCATTGCTGCTGCGCAGGAATATTTTGCGCAGGTCTTCGGTATTTTTTAAATCCATTTCATGCGCTTTCAGGCGAATATCGTAACGCTGGCCATCGCCATTCTCATCATTGTATTTGGCCACGTTAATGCCGCCCGCGTAAAGGCTGACCGCAGTAGTAATGTCGGTAGCGTTCAGGCCTAATGTTGCCGCACGCTCCCGGTCTATTTTCATGTTGAGCTGCGGCAGGTCCAGCTGCACATCAAGGTCAACTTTGCCCATGCTCGGGTTGCTGCTGAGCGAATCCTGCAGCAATTTCGAAATACGGCCGATTTCCTGAAGATTGCTGCCGGTAAGGTTGAATTGCAGTTTCTCAGAGCGCTGGCCGCGTACCACCGAGGCTCCGGTAGGAATCGCGCGTACACCGGGAATCGTGTCCAGCTCTTTTTTCAGATCCTTGATTAATGCCTGCTGGCTCTTGCTGCGTTCTTCTTTCGGTTTCAGGCGCACATTGACATTGCCTTGATTGACTTGCCCGCGGGAACCGGTGCCGATGGTAGAGTAAAAACTCGTCACTTCATTTTTGTGGCTGGCAATCACGGCTTCAACCATTTTCATACGTGAGTCGGTGTATTCCAGGCTGGAGCCGAGCGGCGTTTTGACCGTAATGCTGAAACTGCTCTCGTCAGATTCAGGTACAAAGTCTTTTTCTACGTATTTGAATGAAAAATAACCGCTGAAGAGTACGAATACCACTGTGATTAATAGCACTAATCCGCGGTGCCTTAATGAAATGAACAGCAATTTTTTATAAGCATGATCCAGTGACCCCAGTATTTTCCCTATGAAGCTGTAAATTTTATTTTCATCATGGCGGCTTACGGAAAGGTAGCGTGAGCAGAGCATTGGTGTCAGCGTCAGCGATACAAATAATGATGCCAGTACGCCGAAGGTGACGACAATGCCGAAGGAGTTGAAAAATTTACCCACCATGCCATCCATAAAAATGACAGGCGCAAAAATACAAACCAGCGATAGCGATGCGGCGGTAACCGAGAACGTCACCTCACGCGCGCCGTTCAGGGCGGCGCTGATCGGGTTGGGGTCAATGTGTTCGCGATGGCGATATATGTTCTCAAGCACCACGATGGCGTCATCCACCACCACGCCAATCAGCAACAGCAGCGCCAACAGGGTCATGGAGTTAAACGTAAAACCGGAAAAGTACATCACGGCAATCGCCGCCAGTAACGATACCGGTATTGCGGTTGCTACAATCAGTGTGGAACGTACCGAGCGCAGGAAAATGAATACGATCAAGGCTGCCAGCAGCGTGCCTTCTACCAGGTGTTCTTTAAGCGATGCAACGAGCTGGTTAATGAAAATAGAATCGTTGGTGGATACTTCCAGATTCATGCCCGGAGGCAGGTTGGGGCGGATGTCCTCTTCAAGGCGGCGCTCGACCTCCCGGATGATATCGACTGTGTTGGCGTTCGCGATCTTGACCATACCCAGGCCTACAGTAGGCTTGCCGTTATAGCGGGCGACCTGGCGGTTATCGGTGATGCCATCCTCAATTGTCGCTACATCCTTGAGGCGGATTGAAACGCCTGTATTGGTGGAAACGATGAGTTCACTCAACTGCCTGACATTGTGAAACTCCATATCAAGTTTCAGCAGCTGTTCTGATTGCGCGCTGACTAAAAACCCGCCCGGCAGCTGTATGTGTTCACGGTTGAACGCGGTAATCAAATCATCTGCTGTAACTTTATAGGCCGCCATCTGTTCCGGTTTGATATTGACACGGATGACGCGGTCACGACGCCCGCCGATCGTCACTTCACCTACACCGTTGATGGTCTCGAACTTTTTCTTCAGCACATTGTTGGCGTACAGATTCAGCTGCTGCAAGGTGCGGTCGCCACTCAGTGCCAGCCATATTACCGCCGAGGCATTGGTATCTACTTTCTGTATGACAGGCGGGTCGGTGTCATTCGGCAGGCGGCGCAATATCTGGCTGACTTTGGCCTGTACCTCGTTATAGGCAACGTCAATGTTCTTATCCAGCGAAAATGTAATCGTGATGACTGAAACGCCGGGGGAGGAAGAGGACTGGATGTGTTCAATGCCTGGTGTGGTGTTGATGGCAGATTCGATGATACTGGTAATGCTGGTGTCGACGACATCCGGGTTGGCGCCGCGCAGCGTGGTGTTCACCACGATGATCGGGAAATCAATCGCGGGGATGCGGTCAATGCCGATGCGCTGGTAAGAGATGATGCCGAACAGAACAATGACGCCAGAGAGCATCCAGGCGAGAACATGGCGTTTGATCGAGAGTTCAGGTAGTGTCATGCGGCAATCTTTTTATTAAACAGTTTTTTATTAAACAATTTTTGTATTTTAAATCGGTGATTATTGCGCAGTGTGCTTGCTTGTGACCTGAATCAGCGCCTGATCAGTCAGAAAGCCGGCGCCATCCATCACGATGGTATCGTTGGCGTGCAAACCCTCGGTGATCTCAACCAGCCCATTCTGGTGTTGCCCTGTTTTTACAACTACCTGATGCGCTTTATTGTCTTTTACCAGGTAGACGACTTCGCCTGCCGGCCGCAGCACCACACTCTGCTCCGGAACCATCAAGGCGGAAGGCTGCTCCCCGATAACGACTGTACCGGTGACACTGGCTCCGGGCTGCCAGTCAGACTCATCGGTCACGTCAGCAATCACATCGATGGAGCGGTTGCTCTCCGTAATCATGGGTTTCAATTCGCGGATGACGGACTCCACCACTTTTGCGCTGGTCGGCGTGCTTAAACGCACTTTCATTCCGGCTTTCAGCTGATTGCTGATGCGCTCAGGAAACGGGATGTGCGCACGTAAACGTTTGTTTGAGATGATCTGCAATAACGGGTCGCCTATTTTTACAAACTCCCCGGTATCGACGATTTTCTTTTCAACGACGCCGTCAGTCGGCGCGTAAATTCTGGTTTTACTGCTGCTGTGGTTAATGGTGTCGACACGTGCGCGGGCTCCCGCCAACTGCTCCTTGAGCACGTTCTGCTGAGCGAGGTCAGTATCAACCGCATTCTGCGAAATGAAGTTTTTATTGACCAGTGCCTGGCTGCGCGCCACGATTTTGGTCTGGTTCTCCAGTAATGCCTCGATACGCGCGACTTCCGCCAGCGCTTCGTTACGCTGCAAGGCATAGTCCGTGGCATCCAGGGTTGCAACCAGTTCGCCTTTCTTTACCCTCTGGCCGGGGCTGACATGCACTTTGATCACACGTGCCGCAACTTCTGCTGCAATGGTCGGGTCGATCAGGCCTTCGATCGAGCCTACAGCAGATTCTGTGATTTCTATTGCGGTGTCTTTAACTTGCGCTACCGTTACCAGCGTCGGCTTGGGACCCTTTTTGCCGTTGGCATCGGCGGCTTTATCTTGCTTGCCGCAGCCAGCCGCCAGGGCAATCATCAGGGTCAGTAGAATGAGTGGTGTTTTTCTTTGCATAAATAATCGACTAAATATTTTTTGTATTATGAAGAACTAAAGTTACAGCATTATTTAATTACCTGCTGCCAGTCAAAGTGAGGGCCCGGATCTGTTTTGCGGCCTGGCGCAATATCAGAATGCCCTACTATAGACTGAATCGGATATGCTTTTCTGATCCCGCTAATTAAATTGTTTAATGTTTGATACTGTGCGGGTTCAAAAGCTTCAAAATCACTGCCTTCAAGCTCAATTCCGACAGAAAAATCATTACAACGTTCACGCCCTTGCCAGTTTGATACGCCCGCATGCCAGGCACGGTTCAAACAGGAAACAAACTGGATGAGGCTGCCATCGCGCCGGATTAAAAAATGTGCGGATACCTTGAAGGTGTGGATTTGTGCGTAGTAGGGATGTTCGTCAGGGTCAAGGCGGTTGGTAAACAGCTCAATAATGCCGCTGCCGCCGTATTGGCCGGGGGGCAGGCTGATGTTGTGAACGACAATCAGGCTGATCCCTGTATTGGCTGCGGGGTTCATATCCGCCGTGCCTGTATGCTGGGGGCGCTCGTCAAAATTTGGAGATGCGATGAACTGCGCGTTCTCTGCAAATCCAGCCTGATTGATATGGTAAATTGTCATAGAGGTCGTAATTTATAAGCTTCCATTATTATTACGCAAGATTTTGTTTTGGCGCAGGAATTTGTTTGCGGCTGATTAATTTATGAAACAAACAGGCCGAGATCTGATTTTATATAGATTTCAGTTTAAAATGCGCACATATTGAAAACCTGTATTTAACCTTAGTCATTTAGCAAGGAAACTCCCGATGGTGTTCTTAGAATTAGCAGTGATGCTGGTTGTGATCCTGATCGCAGCAGAAGTCTTTACCAATGCGCTTGAGCATTTGGGCGAGAAATTGAAAATATCGGAAGGCGTAACCGGTTCTTTATTCGCTGCGGTAGGTACTGCGCTGCCGGAAACGTCAGTACCTTTGCTCGCATTGCTGGCGGGTACGCAGAATGCTGCTACCAACGAAGAGATTGGCGTAGGCGCCATTCTGGGCGCACCTTTGATGCTGGCCACACTTTCAATTTCGCTCATGGCGGTTTCCGTATGGAAGCGACGCGGCACGCACGGGCATTTAAGGCCAGAGCGCACCGGACTCACACGCGATCTTAACTTTTTCATCATTGCATTCAGTTTTGCCGCCATTGCGATGTTCGTACCGCATACTTTAATTGCCGTACGTTACGCCCTGGGGTTCTGCATGGTGATGATTTATTTCGTCTACGTGATGATGACGATCAATGCGTCAAAAGCCTTGGTGGAAGAAGGGCACGCCACAGAAGCCGGCGGCGATATGTTTTTATGCAAAGTCGGTTTACCGAATAACATGCCGGTGATTGTCATTCAGCTTTTACTGGGTCTGGGCTTGCTGGTGGCGGGTGCTAAAGGCTTTATCAATGGCGTTGAAGAAGCCTCGCACATATTAGGCATTTCTGCCTTGCTGCTATCTTTGCTGATCATTCCGATTGCTACAGAGCTGCCGGAAAAAGTGAATAGCATTTTATGGATACGCAAGGGCAAAGATACGCTGGCTTTTGGCAATATTACCGGCGCAATGGTGTTTCAGGGTACTTTGCTGCCGGCGATCGGTATTATGCTCACGCCGTGGGAACCGCGCCAGGAAGTATTGCTTGGCATCGTCATGACATTAATAGCTGCGATCTGGCTCAGGTATTTAACAGCCAAGGGCGGCATCAGGGTCTGGCACTTGCTGGTTAACGGCGCATTGTATGTGACATACCTGCTGCTGGTATTAAGTTAAGCCGGATTTAAATCAAACACTGGCTTATTGAATGAGCCAGTGCCCTGAAGCCGTAGCTTGCTGGTCATTCGCTTTCGTTTTCCAGCTCGGCATCCGTCTCTTTCGAAAGCCCCAGTTTTGCAAGCCGGTAACGCAGGGTGCGGAAGGTTACCCCTAGCAATTTGGCGGCTGCGGTTTTATTGTGATTGGTTTTGTTGAGCGCCTGGATAATCGCTTTTTTCTCTACATTCTCGAGGTAGTCAGTCAGCGTCAGCTCGTCTGCCAGCTCGTCGAATTCGCCGCTCATGAATCTGGTAGCGGTGTCATCTTCAATCATCAAGTCTCTTATCGTGATCACTTTGCCATTGCAAAGTGCCAGCGCACGTTCCAGCATGTTTTCCAGTTCACGTACGTTGCCCGGAAATGGCAGCCTGGAGATATATGCAAGCGCATTGTCATCAATTTCCGGCACGGGTGCCTGCTGGTGCGCACAGAGCTTGTTCAGCAGGATGTCAGCGATTAAAGGAATGTCGGCAGGACGGTCGCGCAGTGCCGGCATTTTGAGCTGGATCACATTCAGGCGGTAATAAAGGTCTTTCCTGAACTGACCGTTATCCATCATCTCGGCAAGATTTTTATGGGTAGCGCTGATAATGCGCACATCGACTGTTTCTTCAGTTGTGCTGCCAACCATGCGCACTTTTTTCTCCTGTATCGCACGCAGTAATTTTACCTGCATCAGCAACGGCAGGTCGGCGACTTCATCCAGAAATAAAGTACCGCCATTGGCCGCCTGGAACATGCCGTCCTTATCCTGGCCGGCCCCGGTAAAAGCCCCTTTTTTATAGCCGAAGAACTCGCTTTCCATCAGGTTTTCAGGGATAGCGCCGCAGTTTACTGCGATGAACGCATCATCCGCCCGTGAGCTGTTCTTATGGATCAGTTTTGCCGCTAACTCCTTGCCGCTGCCGGACTCGCCGCTGATGTAAACAGGTGCCTGGCTGCGGGCAAGTTTCTCTATCATCATGCGTACGTGTCTGATCTGCTCTGAGTCACCAATCATTTCAAGTGTATTGGGGTGGGATTGCTCAGTTTGCGTGGTGAGCTTGAGTGCAGATTCCACTACCGGCCGTAACTGTTTAAGCGAGATCGGTTTTGATAAGTAATCAAAAGCACCGGATTTTAGTGCGCATACTGCATTCTCGGCACTGCCGTGAGCCGTAATCACTGCAACCGGTAAGCCGGCATGGAACTCATTGATGTACTGCAGCAGGTCCAGCCCCGTTCCATCCGGCATTTGCATATCGGTAATGCAAAGTCCGTAAGAACGTTCCGCGAGTAAAGTTTTGGCTTCTTCTACACCGCTGGCGCTGTATGTTTCGATATCCATGCGCTCCAGCGTCATCACAAGCAGTTCTCGGATATCGGTTTCATCATCGACGATTAGGCAGGTTGGTTTTTTGGTCATGCTTGCATGTGGCCTTTAATTTGTATTTCTTAACTCGAGTATAAACGCACTGCCGCGATCCAGCGCATGGAAGTACAGCTGCGCATTATTTGCTTCAGCCAGTTCGCGTGAAATGTATAAGCCGAGGCCATTGCCGGTGGTTTTTGTGGTGTAGAACGGCTCAAACAGCTTATTGCGGTCATGTTCGGCAATGCCTGCGCCGTCATCGATGATTTCCAGATGCAAGCCCGCTTTGGTATTGGGCGTGGATTTCAGTGTGCGTGTGCAGTTTAAATGCAGGCTGCCGATCTCTTTGCGGCCATGTTCCCATGCATTTTTACATAAATTCCACAGAATCTGCGTCAGGTGCCGGCGGTCGAAGGTGATGCTGTATTGGGCCGGGCAAAGTTCAAGTGTGAAGTGTGCGGCCGGAATTTTCTCGATGGCGCAGAACTGCGTATGAAAATCAACAATAAACTGGTTGAGCGTGATTTGCTCCTGCTGGGTGCGATCGCGGCGGTTCAGTTCCAGCACATCTTTAATAATCTGGTTAATGCGCTGCGTATTGTCTTCAATAATTTCCAGGATGCGCGTATTGGTCTCGGAGAGGTTTTCCTCCTCTTGCAATAGCTGGTTCGCATGGCTGATTGCACTTAAAGGATTGCGGATCTCGTGCGCAATATTGGCTGTAAGCCTGCCGAGGGCGGCTAACTTCGCCTGTTGTGCAGAGGACTGGATTTTGCTCCAGTCCTGAATGAAAATCACGGCACCGAGCTTGCGGTTCTCATGGTTAATCGGCTCAATGCGGAGATTCAGTTCACGGTTGTTTACGGGAATGATCAGGTTCTTATGCTCATCATTTCCATCTGCCCAATACAGCAGAAGATTGGCAATTGCCGGGGCACTATCCATCAGTGCGAGATCGGTATTGGTATCATTCTCTAAAGATAGCAGCCGCCTTGCCTGTGAGTTATGGTGGCGAATATTGAGGTTCTCATCGACCACAAGCACACCATCCTGCATCTGCTGCGTAATCAGTTCATTGACCTGTGCCAGGTTTTCAAGATCAACCCCGCGTGAAGATGCCAGCGCTTCGCTTAGCAGGATTCGTTTGGCAAGGCTGTAAGCCAGCCATGCCGTCGCAAAGCAACTCAGGCTCAGCATGACGGACTGGGTGTATGAGGAAACCGGCAGGTTCCATTGTGCAATCCGGTAGCTTTGCTCAAGCAGCAGGCTGATGGTCGCAATTGCCGCGTAGAACAATGCCAGGCGGCCATTGCTGACGAGGCTGGCCGTGACGATCGTCACAATCAGCAGCAATCCCAACCCGCTCTGTATGCCGCCGGCTGCGTACATCATCATGATGATGAACAGAATGTCGATCACGATCTGTACCGGGTGGAAGAATATGACGGCCGAAGATTTTAATGGCGTGATGACCAGCAGCGAGATGCTGAAAAGGGCGTATGCCAATGCCAGGCTGAAAAATAATGATGGATTATCGCTGCCGTCTGTTAAGTTCAGCTTATCGGCAAATACATAGAAAATTACAAAAATAAGACTTAACAGGAAACGGAAAATATTGATGATGCGTATAGCGCGTGCCTGCAGGGATAAATCATTCTGCAACGCAAAGTTTTTATTGAAATTGGTGCCGGAATAAAAGTTGGAAAAACTCATTTATGTTCAATATGCGCTTGGGAGCAGTAAAAGTTCCCGTTCACCAGGAAAGCTTCTGACCTTGGTAAATGCACATGGCAGGTGGAGCATTGAACCATGTTTTCTATGGACTCTTTTCCGCTTTCAGGTCCATCGGTATGTTCCAGGGGCTTTGTGGCCGGGCCAATGGTGCGTTTTAGAATGTAAACGGCCAGCCAGATTATTAATCCTAAAAAAATCAGTTTCCACATAGCGTCAGCTCATTTCATTATCAGGTTAAGATTGTAACCAAGCTTAAGCCCGGTGCAAATATAAAGTGCAAATATAAACCTGATATACTTTATGCCTGTGGTCTTTTTCCGGTTCTGGCAGCATCTGAATTCAGCGATGGTTGGAATAAGTTTTGGTTGAACAGAATATCAGCGGTATGTCATCATAATCAGGCATCAGAATAAACATAAATGTTAATAACTCTTTAGAAATGGCAACCCCAAAAGAACTTTCAGATTTTCTTGCAGCAGCTGAGCGTCGGGCTTTCAAGCAGACGGCTTATGCTGTGCGCGACGATCACGCCGCACTTGATATTGTGCAGGATGCCATGATGAAGCTGGCCGAAAAGTATGGAGAGCGCCCGGCAACGGAATTCCCCATGCTGTTTCAGCGCATACTGCAGAATACCATGCGTGATTTCTGGCGCAGGCAGAAAGTCCGTAATTTATGGACTACCCTGCTTTCTTCATTCGGCGGCAACGATGCTGATAACGAAGAACGTGATCCGCTGGAAACGATTGATGTCGGGGATGATGGGGATGAACCTTCGGCACAGCTTGCGCGCAGCCAGACCATACAATTGATAGAGCGCGCTCTGGAAAAACTGCCTGCGCGTCAACGGGAGGCCTTTGTATTGCGTTACTGGGAGGAGATGGATGTGGCTGAAACGGCTGAAATTATGGGCTGCTCTGATGGTAGTGTGAAGACTCACTGCTCACGGGCGGTTCACGCTTTGGCGCTGGAATTGAAAAAACAGGGTTTAGATAAGATTGGCTTATCAAATGCCGTATTCGACAAAAAATAGCTCGGTCTCAAGGAGCATGTAATGAATATGCAGCAAAACAATATGACAAATGGAAAAAATATCAATTCGCTGGATGACAGCATGATTTCTGATCCGGTGATGGAAGCGCAGATCGCACGCGGTATTTCTGATTTACTGAAAGACCGCGCGCAGCAGCTGAGTCCTGAACAGGAGCAGCGGTTATCCGCTGCGAGAAATGCTGCTGTCAATTATCTGGCGGAGCGACAGGCGCAACATAGCACCGATCACCAGATCAGTGGGCACGGTCATGTGCTGCGCTGGTTCGGGCATCACGTGGGGCATAATTTTGAACAGCACCGTGTAGCATCGGCGGTGTTGCTGCTGTCCGTGATGATGCTGACTTTTTTCGCTGTACAGCAGTTTGGATTTAATAATAATTTAGAAAATAGCGATGCGTTTCTGCTGGCGTCTGATTTGCCACCGGAGGCTTATGCGGATAAGGGGTTTGATGCATGGATAGAATCCAATTAAGCTTTAAATGGATATTGATTTCGTTTCTGTTACTGGTTGCCTGTGCTGCCAATGCTGATGATGCCAACCTGACATGGGGGCAATTAACCGAGGGGCAGCGTCAGGTTTTGAATCCTTTGGCTTCAGAGTGGGATACCCTGCGTCCATGGCAACGTGAAAAAATGCTGGATATTGCACGTGATTACCCGAAGATGAACCAGAAAAAGCAGGAGCTGGTGAAAAAGCGGCTCACGAACTGGAGCCGGATGACACCTTATGAGCGCGAAAATGCCAGAAAGAAGCATCAACAGTTTCAGGCGCTGCCTGAAGATAAGAAACGCGAACTTCGTCAGAAATGGCATGAATACCAGAGTCTTCCTGAATCAGAACGCGCCAAGCTGCGTTCTGAGTCTCCGGAAACCTACGGCGATTCAGGTCTGGACTGATTGAATTTCCGTAAGTGTCAGGCGGGCATGGCCCGTACATTGTTTAAAGTGATGGATGTCCTGTGAATAATCAGAAACTGAATATAACCGCCCCGAGCCTTATCAAGCTCGGGGCTTGTCTTTTATATGAACTGCTGACGGTGATTGCGATCGTTTTTGTAAGTGCCGGTTTGTTCCTGTGGGTTGCCGGCGATGCTACACATGGCGTCAAGCGGCTGCTATTGCAGGTTTTTCTGTGGCTGACCATCGGTGCTTATTTTGTGCGCTGCTGGCTAAAAAGCGGGCAGACACTGGCGATGCAGGCCTGGAAACTGAAGCTGGCCACGGATGGCGGTCAATTGCTGAGTTTAAGGTTTGCGATGCTGAGATATGTTCTGGCAACCCTCAGCTTTGCCTTGTGCGGGCTCGGGTTTTTGTGGGCTATCGTTGATCGCCAGCACTTGTTTCTGCACGACAGGATTTTGAAAAGTAGCATTACAGCCGGTGTCTGACCGCGCCTGAATCTTTGGCAGAGGCGCTGTTCAGGCCTTATCTGCGATCTACATAATA
>Ga0208116_1000353_pt1 | contig 14962 bp, 15 predicted proteins | sample LakWasMeta9_HOW4_2_FD_183859 | JGI IMG/M metagenome (GOLD analysis project Ga0208116, IMG submission 183859) | Freshwater sediment methanotrophic microbial communities from Lake Washington under simulated oxygen tension - Sediment Metagenome... | ecosystem: Environmental > Aquatic > Freshwater >... | reverse complement strand
AAGTAATGACATTGCTAGCGCTAAACTCGCCAGTAGCAAACGATCTGCGTAACGTCATTTCAACGTCTAAGATTGCGGTTGAATTACAAAATATGAGTGCCGAAATTTACAGCTTTGCGCGATTGATGACGGTATTTTGTTATCCTGAAACCAGCCCCCTTAATTCAAAACTTTTTTCAGATATAGTTAAGATCGGCAATATGGTCAATATGATACTGATCAAGCTTTTGATAGCCTGCGAAGATAGAAACGCCAGTCAAGTTTACTCGCTGTTGCAGAATGGTCGAGAATGTCAAAGTGAATTACAGGAAGGTGTCAGGCATCAATTAACCATTGTCATGCAAGATCCACGCATGATTGGTCGGGCACTAGGCGTTATGCAAATGATGAACGCGTTGGAGCGTTGCAATGAAAATTGTAAAAACATTGCCGAGTACATGATTTTCATGATTGATGGTATTGATGTCCGCCATGTCACCAGCCGAACGCAAGGGTAGGGCCGTAGGTTGGGCTGAATGCAATGAAGCCCAACAACTTGGCGCTTCGATGCGTTGGGCTTCGTGCCTCAGCCCAACCTACGAAATTTCCACTTCGATTGGGCTATTGTGCATACCACAATCTGTAGCATCTAAACTTCCTAAACCAAAAAAAAGCCCGCCAGCTCATTGAGCTAGCGGGCCTGTGAGGACTACTAAGGTTGCTTAAGTGTTATTACGGTAACAAGTTAATACGGTTTTTCGGACCAGGCGCTACCAAACCGTTGACGCTAAAATAATTTTCCAGCGCATCTAAATCGAGTGCGCCGCCCAAACGGTTGGTGCCTTGTGTTAATACATAGAGCTGATCGCCGCCATCGGCCATGAAATTGTTAACCGAAACGCGATAGTTTGCAGCGGGATCAACCGGAATGCCGTTGATCTTGATGCTGGCCGGATCAACGTTGTCGCAAGGTGTGCCTTTTTCCTGCCATTCATAACTAAAGCCGTTGGAGACTTGTAGGATACGGTTGAAAGGTTGGCCCGTTACCGGGGCATTCGCCGGATAGCCCACAGTACAACCGGTAAATTGCTGCTCCAACAAGGTGTGGATTTGCGCACCGGTCAATGTCAAAGAAACCAGCGTGTTGCCAAAGGGTTGCACGGTAAATGCTTCGCCGTAAGTCACGTTGCCCGCGCCTTCACCTACTGCGCTTTGTGCATAGGTCAAATCTGCACGTATGCCGCCGGGATTCATAAAAGCCACCACGGCTTCACCAAAGCCGACGCCTTGGGTTTCCAGCAACTGAGCATCTGCAATCACATCGCCCAACGCGGATTCACCGGCAGGAGTAAGAGCACGAGTAATATCTGCACTAATAGTCCCAATCACACGATTGGCAATAGGTGTGGCGATTGTTTTGTACTTATCGACGATTGATTTAATCGCAGCATTGGGCGTTATTGCCGCATTGGTGCGATCGACGACGATATTGTTTGCCGTTACTGTGTTGACTTCGCCGATGGCTTTATAAACAGTCAAGTTGATGTCTGTTAATACCCGGCCTTGTGCGTTGGCACTGGTAACCGAGATCAGGCGGCCATCTTTGTTGGCGATTTGGCAGTTGTAAGCTTGATGGGTATGGCCGGAAATGACCAGATCAACTTCATCATCCAGCTGATTAACGATGGCTTTGATAGGGGAGTTACTTAAGCCGCCATCGCACAGATTAATAGTCGAAACGCTTTGCGTAGTCGGCACAACGCCGCCCTGATGAATCAATACCACGATGGCTTCAACACCACGTGCTCGTAATTGGGGGATCAACGCATTGACGGTTGCGGCTTCATCCTTAAACTCCAGTCCAGCCACGCCGCTTGGGGTAACGATGGTGGGAGTTTCTTTTAAAGTCATGCCGATAAAACCGACGCGCACGCCATCGACAACTTTAATTGCGTACGATGGAAAAATTGTTTTACCGTTAGCGGTATCCACCACGTTGGCCGCCAGAAATTTAAACTTGGCGCCTTCAAAAGGTACAGGCGTGCCTACATTTACACCGCGACAAGTGTTGGGGTCGGTGGGATGACAGCCGCCGGTTTGCATGCGTTTAAGTTCAGCTTTGCCTTCGTCAAATTCATGATTGCCGACTGAATTAAAATCTAGTCCCAGGCGATTCATGGTTTCAATCGTGCCTTCGTCATGAAACAGCGCAGACACCAAAGGCGTTGCACCGATAATATCGCCGGCAGAGACAACCACGGTATTCGGGTTTTGGCTTTTTAATTTAGCGATATAGCCCGCCATCCAGTCAACGCCGCCGACTGCGACATTTGGGGTACTTGATGCTGGATTTGTACGCAGTGTGCCCGGTGATTCAAGTTGGCCGTGAAAGTCGTTGAAGGCTACGATTTTGATTGTTGTCGTAGGGCCTCCTAATAGCTGAATGTTTCCGGCTGAGCTGATCCTGACTTCGGGTACAGGTGCAAGTTTTGGTGAGAGTTTTATTTCTCCACCAACAATATCTTGTCTAGCCGGATAAGCGATTGTTGTCGTAGACCCTGATGAAAGCGTTATATTTCCTCCGGGGCTGGCTGAGCTTATGCTGATTGGCGTAGGTGAGAGATTTATTTCTGCAACAGATGAGAGATCTTTTTTGACTCGTTCTGGCCTAGCAAGATTTATTGTTTCTGCATTGACACAGCTCATCGCCGTTAAACTCAGCGCGATACCCATCGTAAGTTTGTTCAATTTCATGATGCTTGCTCCAAACTATTAGCTTTGCGGCGACGGGAAACAATGCCCATCAATGCACTGCCGGTTAAATACAACCAAGCTGCGGCAGGCAATGGCACCGCCGTCAGGCTGACCGCGCCGACCGTGGCGTTAATCGGCAAGTTTGAATCATCCAGAGCTGACTGGCTTAACAGCCCAGTGATGCTGTGGCTACCAGCACCTAACAAAAACAAACCTTTGCTGAAAATATCGCTGACATATGCTGTATCAAAATTAAGGCCAATGCTGCCGGGATAGGTATTGGCGACAGCCGAGGTTTGATCAAGCAAAACGCCATTGTCGTAAACATTAAAACGGTCGCCTGCAAAACCGCCATCAACCACTTTTAAATACGCGGATTCGGTTAAAGTGAAGTCAAAGCTCAAGGCGTTGCCATCAAGGCCAATCCACTCCAGATTTCCTGAGGCGGAACTAAGGTCATCCACGTCAAATGTGTTCCAAACGCCATCGGCAGTCAGGGTGGCCGCTTCAGCTTGGCCACATAGCGCCGCCAGCAATGCTGCAGCAAGAAAAAGTTTATTACTCATGGGGGCTACTCCAGAAGAAGGTAAGCATCTTGATTAAAGCTCGCTAGAGTAGGGGAGGGATGTGATGAAGTTATTATCAGTTGATGAAGATTTGATGAAACGTAATACGTTTTGGCGATTTTCTGTGTACTGGCAAAACGTCAACAGCTGAAGCGAGCCTTGCCCGCGACATCTCGATGCATATGGCTTAAAACCCCACCTGCTCTTGCAGAGAACAAAAAAACAGAATAAATAACCTCATTCGGCGATCTGACGCAGCATCATTAGATTAATAATGAGCTGAATTGCTTATTTGGCTATTTTTGTTCATAACTTTTAAGCAGTGAAAATCGGCATTTACCTGTTCGATTGCTGAAACCAGTCCAAGTGTTGATGAAGAGTGACTACAGAACCGACAATAATCAGTGTTGGTGGTTTGATGTCGGCCAATTCCACACGGCTAGGCATATCCGTTAGTGTTCCGGTTATAACGCGTTGGTTGGGGGTTGTGCCCTCCTGAATGACGGCAATGGGGTGAGTGGCTGGACAGCCGTATTCCATCAGCGATTGGCAGATGGTTGCCAATCCAGCCAGCCCCATGTAAATAACTACTGTTTGATTGGGGCGGGCTAAGTGCTGCCAGTCGAGATTGATACTGCCGTCTTTTAAGTGGCCGGTGACAAATGTACATGACTGGGCATGATCGCGATGGGTCAGCGGAATACCCGCATAGCTGGAACAGCCAGCCGCGGCAGTAATGCCGGGCACAACCTGAAAGCTGATTCCTAATTGTATAAAGGACTCGATTTCTTCACCACCACGACCAAAGATAAAAGGATCGCCCCCCTTTAATCGGGCGACCCGTTTGCCTGCCAAGGCAAGATCGATCAGCAGTTGATTGATCGAGTCTTGCGGCAAACTGTGGTTATTACGTTGTTTGCCAACATAAATTTTCTCAGCATCTCGCCGGGCCATATCGAGAACTTCTATAGAAACCAGTCGGTCATAAACAATAACATCGGCTTGCTGCAGCAAACGTAAGGCTTTAAATGTTAATAAATCGGGGTCGCCAGGACCGGCACCTATTAAATACACTTCACCCTGATTTGCGGTAGGATCAGCCTGCTGCAGTTCCGACTGAAGCAGTTCTTCCGCTTCGCTCTGCTTACCCACTAAAACTAATTCAGCCACAGGCCCTTGTAAAATCTTTTCCCAGAAAACATTGCGCTGATTCGGTTGAGTAATCCGTTGTTTGACCAATAATTTGAAATTTTCTACAAATTGCGCCAACAAGCCAAATGATGCAGGGATTACACTTTCTACCCTGGCACGTAGTAGTCGTGCTAATACCGGAGACGCGCCGCTTGCGGATATAGCGACAAGCAACGGTGAGCGATCAATAATGGCTGGAAAAATGAAGCTACATAATTCTGGATTATCAACCACATTGACGGGTATGTTTTGTTGATTTGCCACTGTTGCGACTTCTATATTGGTGAGGCGGTGGTTGGTCGCTGCAACCACGAGCCTCATACCGTCGACATCATCGCTCGTAAATGCTTTTTGACGGATAACGATTTGCTTTAAATTGCTCATAGCGGCTATTGCATTGCCAATTTCCAAAGCGACAACAACAATGTTCGCACCAGCCCGAACCAGTAATTCAATTTTTCGCGCAGCAATATCGCCAGCACCCACCACTAAGCAAGGCTGGTCTTTAACTTTCAAGAAGAGTGGAAAGTATTCCATACGGATTGTGGGAACTGCCGTTAAAGGTCAGCGACGGGGCCTCGATGATAAATCAGCTCTTCGACCGGCCTACCGCCAACCAAATGCTCATCAATGATGCGCTGTAAATTGGCCTCATTGACGTTGTAATACCAGATGCCGTCGGGCTGCACGCACATAATGGGGCCGGATTTACAGGTGGCAAAACAATGCGTGCGGGTGCGCTTGACCCGCAACTCGCCTTTATCGATTCCCGCGGCTTTGAATTTTTCGCCGAGTTGATCAAACAAGGCTTGGGCTTCGCCGTTTTCTGTGCAGCGCGGTCCGGTACAAATCAATAAATGCCGTTTGTAATCGCCCATTTTGGGTTTTTCTAAGGTTGAAATGTCATTGCTCATGGCTATGCCTGTTTTGAGTTGGGAGAATTAGAAAGCTGGACTTTATCGAGTTGGTATCGCGTCAGTGCATCGGCGTCGAAACTGCCCGCTTGTGCCACCAGCCATAGGTTTAATAAATTGTCGCCATGAGCATCGACGATTTGCAGGCCATGGGCGGCATCACCTCGGCTAACAAACCAGGCTTGCCGGGCCTTGCGCCAATCGATATGCAGATGAAAATGGTCATTTACGATGCTGAGCCAGCCTTTATTGAGTTGCAAATCTGCCCCGTTAATTAACAATTCCGCGACCGCACCACCTTCACTGCGCACCACAGCACGCAACGAATCCCAGTTACTTAGCGCAGATAACAAATCATCGAGTTGCTCGGTATTGACGGCTTGCGCGCTAAACACACCGGCAACATCGTCGGTTGTGGCTTTAGTCACCGCATCAAGAATCTCCGCCAATGGCCGGTCAAAATAACTCGCCGCTTCTTGCAATGTAACTTTTGGGGTTTCACGTAAATAGCCGAGCACACAAGCCTTCCAGCCATCCAGGCCCATGCTCAACGAGCGTCCGGCTTGTTCGCCAGCCAGTGTTTCACCGCTCAAGGCATCGTATTTATTGGCATAACCGCGCGGCGTCACCATCAAACCAGAGCGCACGAAGGTACTGCTATTGCCGACCAGTACGGTAGTCAACATGCCGATGTCGCATTCGGCCATTTCCGCCAGCGTCACCAATTGGATATTTTGCAAGCTGCGATAGCCGGATTTAACGATAGCCACCGGAGTATCGGGGCTGCAGTGGCGTAACAAGATGTTTTGCGCTTCAACGATATGTTGCGTGCGTCGACCGCTTTTGGGGTTGTAGAGTGCCACAACAAAATCGCCGCGCGCCGCACTTTCCAGACGACGAGCAATTACCGGCCAAGGCGTGAGCAAGTCAGACAACGAAATCGAGCAAAAATCATGAGTTAACGGCGCGCCAACCAATGAGGCGCAACTTAATAATGCCGTGCTGCCGGGGACAACTTCTACCTGAATCGGGTCGTCCGGGGTCCAGCCGCTTTCCAGTAATAGTTCATAAGTTGGTCCTGCCATGCCGTACACGCCAATGTCGCCGGAGGAAATCAACGCCACAACTTTGCCTTGTTTAGCATGTTCATAGGCTTCGATACTGCGATCAAGTTCTTCTGTCATGCCTTTTCTGATGACTTCTTTGCCTTCCAGCAAGTCGGTTACCAGTTTGATGTAAGTGCTGTAACCGATGACCACATCAGCTTCAGCAATGGCTTGTTTGGCGCGGAAGGTCATGTGTTCATGCGCGCCCGGGCCGATGCCGACCAGTAAAATTTTGCCTGTTTTCATTCAATGATTCTCGCAATGGAAATAGTGACGTTCTTACCGTCCGCCCCCAAGTATTTGTGTTTTTCGACCAGCAAATTTTGCATATCGGTATTAGCGGCAATTAACGCGGCCGCCTCTGCCACCGCTGGCGTACCCATGTATTTCTGCACTACGGCAGACGGATTAGGCACCGGAATTTTTGCCAGTTGCTCGGCCGGATAAAAATGCAGCGGCCAGCCTTGGTTTTGCGCCAGTTGCAGCAAGGCGACTTCATCGCTTTTCTTATCGATACTAGCAATGCCAGCCACGGCTGACTCGTCTAATCCGCATTGCTGCAAGGCTTGGGTTAATGCCGCCTGCAATGTTTGCAAACTGGCATTGCGGTCGCAGCCGATGCCGATGATTACTTTGATCATTGATCCGCTGGCGGCCGGTACACAACCAATCTTTCTTCCAACTGCTGCCAAAGCGCCGGATCTATCTCGCGTCGAGTCACCCATAACACCGATCGGAACTGGCTGGTATCGACATCTTCAAAGCGCTCAAATAAATGAATATTGCCGGGCAATGGTGTGGGCCGTGTCCACCAGTTGCGGCTACCTACTTCCTGGACGAAGGCAATCGGTTGTTGATTGACCACGTCCGCAGATACGCGGGTAATGTTGATTTTTGGAGCTTCCACCAGCCAACCTAATTCGCGGCCCAAGATGTCCACCGGAATAGTTTTGCCGACATCCGACGCGGTAGTTAATACCGGCGTAGCACTCAACAAAGCCGCGACTTTTTCAGCATAGGCATTGGCGCCACCGACATGACCGGACAGCACCGGAATCACAAACTCGGCGGCATCGTCGATGACCAGTACGCCGGGGTCTTCATCTTTAGATTTAAGATGCGGCGCGATCAAGCGCACCACAGCGCCTAGCGACACCAAAAAAATCAGCTGATCGTAGGATGCAAACAATTCCCCGATTTGCGCGCTCAACGCCCCTTGGTAAACGCGGCGCGGATTGCTGAAATCGCCAAGATGTTCGGCCTGTTTTTCCGATACCACCACCTCGGCTTCTGGCAGTTGCGGTGCTAAACGGCTGGCGATAGCGGCGCCGTGTTTGGTAATCGCCACCAGGGCGACACGTACTTCAGTCATCGGAAATGTCCTTTTTTTTGCGACAGCCGCGCTGCATTTCTGAACGCTGGCGGCCTGGATTTTTAATAATCAGTAACGATAAGTAATTGACCTTTTGCCCATACAGGCTGGCGAGGTCATGCACCACGCGCTCTTCGGGCGCACCGGCTTTTTCGATAAACCAGCCTTGATCGAGCAGGTTGCGACGACGCAGCAAATCGATTACATCGTCCAGCAACGGTTTGACCTTGAGCAGCACCAAGGTATCGAAATCCTCGAGCAGACGCTCAATCTGATCAATGCCGTATCCGGCGGGGATAATGGCGATAGTGTCGTCAACATCGGCGAGCGGTTCACCACTGCGCGCCGCGGCGGCATGAAATGACGACACTCCCGGCACTACTTCCACTGTCAGTTCCGGCTGCAAGGCGCGAACACTGCGTTGCAAGTGGCCGAAAGTGGAATAAGTTGAGGCATCGCCTTCCACTAAAAACAACACATCAACGCCGCGTTGCAATAGCGCCAACACGGTTTGTGCCGCCTCCAGCCAATAACGGGCCAGAATTTCGGCATCGTGAGTCATCGGAAAATGCAGCGCAGTATGTTGTTGTGGCAGCTCAAGACCGGCGCGTAAGGCGATGTCCAGCGCATAACTGTCGCTGTTTTTCTTGCGCACCGGGTAAGTCCAATGGCCGGAGCCGGTGAGTAAATCCCAGGCGCGACGGGTGATTAAGCCAGGATCGCCGGGACCGAGAGAGACACCGTAAAGGGTGCCAAGATTATTGTTCATTATGATTATTGAGATAAGTTGCCGAAACAATCCAAACCGGATTTTCCGCCTGCAACCGGTGCATATTCAAAATCGGGCTGCTCCGTGACGCTTGTATTTGACAGGCATCCCAGTTTGCTCCGAGTTGTTTTAAGGCCTCTACCGCTGTGGACATATTTTCCAGTGTAACGAAGTTCATCACCAGCCAGCCGTTGGCTTTTAAGCGGTTTAGACACAACGCAATCAATTCTGCCAGCTCGCCGCCGGAGCCGCCGATAAATACCGCGTCGGGATCGGGCCAGCTATCCAGATATTGCGGAGCTTTGCCGTGGACAAAGCTGTAGTTGCTGATGCCCCAGACGGCATGGTTATGTTCGACATTGGCGATGTCGTCGACGTTCTTTTCAATCGCGTAGACATGGCCATCGGGGCATAAACGCGCCGCTTCCAACCCCACCGAACCGGAACCGGCACCGATGTCCCAGACTACGCTACTGCGGGTTAGTTGCATTCGGGCGAGTGATACAGCGCGGACTTCGCGTTTGGTAATTAACCCTTTTTCCGGCTTGCGCTGCTGAAAACTATCGTCGCTAACACCGAACAGTACGGGTGCTGGCAAAGCGGTTTTGCGTTTCAGTATCACCACGTTCGGGTCGAGATATTCGCTTGCGGCAACGCTTGCGACCGGTAAAAAATCGGTGATGGTTTGCTCAGGTTGCCTCAAGGCTTGCGCCACGGCGATGTCAAAATCATCGGCCAAGCCTTCTGTTTGTAACATCCGGGCGATGCGCGCCGGATTGTTCTCGGGGCTGGTCAAAACCGCCAATAACGTGTGTTGACGACATTGTTGCAGCAAGGCGTACATGCCGTGTTGCGGACCGCCGCCGCGCAGCCATTCGCCCGCATCCTGACTATGCACCGAGGCGATAGTCGCGTTTTGCCAAGGAAGTTTAAGCTCAGCAAACGCCAGTTGAATGCTGGTGAGGTTAGGCAGAATACTTAACTGTTCGGGTGACAACTTTTTCGCCAGAAAACCGGCGATGCCATGACACAGCGGGTCACCGCTGGCCAACACGGCGACAGGTTCGCCCTTATTGATTGCGTCATTGATCCAGCCCGGAACTTGCGGTAAGTGACCGGTTAAATCGTATTGTTGTGCCTGGCTGATCTCGTTCGCCAAAGTGGCCAGTAAGCGGCTTCCTGCAATCACATGTTTGGCTGATCGGACAAGTTGAAGAGCTTCTTGGCTTAAACTGGAGGCGCCGTCGTCAAGTACGCCGATGATGCTGCATAATGCCGTCATGTTAAATTCCTTCCGGCTTCCGCCAGTTTGTTGCCGTCAAAATCGCAAACCAGCACGGCGATTTCAAAACGACCGGGGTAGCGGTTTTCCAAGGTAGCGATAACGCGTTTTGCCAGTTCGACGTGAAATTCATATTCAAGACCCAGTTCCGCCATACATTCGCTTGCGTAGCGGGCGGTTTCCTGAGCGGCGATGGCATTGCAAATATCTTCCGGTGCACCGATGCTGCGGGCAATGTCGGCCACCAGCTCCACGTCAACCGGCGCGCGACCGGCGTGAGTAATGGTTTCACCCTGAGCCATTTTGGTCAGCTTGCCGATCATGCCGCCGATGATGATGGCCTGGATACCGCACTTGTCGGCGGCATCCAGCGCTGGCGTCAGAAAATCGCCCATTTGCACGAAGCAGCTTTCATCCAGATCGGGCAATTCTTGCATGACAAATTTCTCGGTGCGACCGCCGGTGGTCAACACTACCGTGCCTTGTCCCTGATTGGCAGCAACTTCGACACCTTGCACGACACTGGCACGGAAGGCCGCCGTGGAATAGGGATGGACGATGCCGGTGGTGCCTAAAATCGAAATACCGCCGATGATACCCAAGCGATAATTGAGCGTTTTTTTTGCCATCTCTTCGCCGCGCGGCACCGAAACAGTTACTTGCAAACCTTTGTGTTGCAGCTGATCGGCGGCAATCAGACGGATGTTGTCTTCAATGTTTTTGCGCGGCACCGGGTTAATTGCCGGGCCGCCAACGGCAAGTCCCAAGCCAGGTCGGGTAATGGTGCCAACGCCGGGACCGCCAAGTAGCTCGACGATGTTAGGCAAGTCTGTCCAAACCACATCGGCAGTCAGGCGGGCTAAATGCGTGCAATCGGGATCATCGCCCGCGTCTTTTTCCACCACCGCATGGGCGCAGCCGTCGATAATCGAGCCTTCTTCAATTTTAAAATTGACCAGTTCACCGTTAGGAAGTTGGCATTCAATGCTGTCCGGCACTTGCCCTGTCAGCAAGCCTTGCACCGCTGCGCGTACCGCCGCCGCCGAACAGGCGCCGGTGGTGTAACCTTTGCGGGTGCCTTTGGGTTTGCGTTCGGGCATGGCCATGGTACTAACCGTGTAGGGTACGCGCCGCGTACCTTTTTTGCGATTGACTGCGTGAACAGCCAATGGCACGCAATGCGTACCCTACGAAGCTTTTATCCATGCGTCTGCCGACTCTCGGCTAGACTCAATAAGGCATGGATTGCAGCGACCACCAATGTCGATCCGCCTTTGCGGCCACGGGTGATGATCCAGGGCACATCGGGTAATTCGGCGAGTAAATCCTTGGATTCCGCTGCCGAGACAAAGCCGACCGGCATGCCAACAATCAGCGCCGGTTTGATACCTTCTTCGTTGATCAACCGCAACACTTCCAGCAAGGCGGTCGGTGCATTGCCGACCGCGACGATGCCGCCATCGAGCAAACCTAAGTGGTGCGCTTTGCGCATGGCTTGCACTGCGCGGGTGCTGTTGACTTGTTTGGCCGCGTCGATGACATCGGCATCAGCGATGAACTGGCGGGCACTGATACCGAAGTGCGCCAAGCGCGGCTGCGATAAGCCGACGCAAATCATTTCCACGTCGGCGACAATCGGCGCACCCTTTAAAATGGCTTGTATGCCGCCTTCAACCGCCTGCGCGGAAAACTCGGCCAGACCGTTAAATTCAAAATCGGCAGTCGCGTGGATCATGCGTCGCACCACTTGCCATTGGCCGTCTGAATAGTTGTGCTCGCCAACTTCGCGGTCGACGATAGCAAAAGAATCGTGCTCGATCTGTTGCCCGGCCTGGGTGAGTTGTTCGGTCTGGATATTTTGGTTCATAGCGGATTAATGATGATGGTGATGTTCAGCTTGCTCGCGGTATTGGCAGCCATCGCATTCCAGCATTTTCGGTGCGACCGGGTCGGTGGCTTCGGTAACGCGTTGATCGAGCAATTTAAAAATCGCCGGATCAAAACCAAAATAAGTACCGGCACCGAACGCAATTTGCGGGTATTGGCTTTGCAAACGCTCAACCTGTTTAGCAATACGTTCAATCAGCAGACCGGTGAACAGGTAATAAGGCAAAATCGCAATCTGCGTCATGCCCAGTCGCACTTGGCGTTGCACGGCGGTTTCCAGACGCGGATGGGTAATCCCGGTAAAGGCGATGTCGATCAGCTCATGCTCGGTGACTTCAAACAGCCAGCGCGCCAATTTTGCCAGTTCGCCGTTAGCGACTTTGTCGGAGGAACCGCGGCCTAAAATAATCACGCCGGTGGTTTTCGGGTCTGGCATGGCCAGGGTTTTCAGTGCGCTTTTCAATTGATTTTGCAGCACGGTCAGCAAGGTTTCATTGCTGCCCAGATGCGGCGCGTAGATGAATTCGACCGCCGGAAATTTTTCGCGGGCTTCCTCGATATGCTCGGGAATCTCCATCTTCACATGCCCGGCGGCACTGATGATCAGCGGCACCACAATTACGCGGCTGGAGCCTTGCGCGGCGCGGCGCAAACCTTCTTCCAGCAATACCTCCGCCAGTTCGATGTAGCACAAATCAATGCGCCAGTCGGGGTGTTGCGCCTGCCATTGTTGCTGGAAGGTTTGGATTTCTTGATTGCCTGCTTGGTTGCGCGAACCATGGCCGACTAAGAGAACGGTGGTGGTCATGCTTGTTCCTCAGGATTTGGCCGCTCGGCGCGGCGAAAGCGATGCGTAAAACCGGCATCATACAGTTTGGATTTTTTTAATTCGGGCCAATGCCGCGCACCCAAGGTAGGGCTGATGACAATCATGGCCTGACTGTTGATTTTGGCAGCCCGGCAACGTTCGCGAATATCGGCCAGCGTGCCGCGAATAATCTGTTGCTCATCCGGCCAACTGGCTTTGTGGACTACCAACACCGGGGCATCATCGGCCCAACCGGCGGCTTTTAATTCGCGTTCGATCGTGGGCAACAAGGTAATCGATAAAAACAGACACAATGTGGTGTGATGGCTGGCCAGTTCTTGCAAGGATTCACCGTCCGGCATCGGCGTGCGGCCTTCAACGCGGGTTAAAATCACGGTTTGCGTGACTTCCGGCAATGTCAGACTTTCGACTGCACAAGCCATCGCGGCAAACGCCGACGAGACGCCCGGCACCACTTCGACGGCGATATTGGCGGCATCCAGCGGTTGCACCATTTCGATCAGCGCGCCATACAAACCAGGATCGCCGGTTTGCAGGCGAATCACGGTTTTGCCCGGCCCGGCGTGTTCGATCAGCCAGTCGGTAATCTGCTCCAATGTCATGTCTTTGGAATCTTTGATTACGCAAGTGCCCGGTGCCCATTGCGTCGCGGCTGCCTGTACCAGCGAACCTGCGAACAAAATGGCGTCAGCCTTGGCGATTAAATCGCGGCCTTTGACGGTGATTAAATCCGGATCGCCCGGACCTGCGCCGACAAACCAGACTTTGCCTTGCGCACTCATTTGAAGACCTGTGCCTTGCGATTTTGCAGGCGATGATAATAAGCCAAGGCGGTAATACGGGTTTTGCCTTGCCTGGAGGCAAGGGTGCTGATCAATATCGCGGGGCAATGTCGAATTGCAGTGGCAGTCATCATAAAAATGTCATTTTGCGCAGCAACCTGCCGGATATTGCACCCAAGGTCAGCCAGAAAATGGCGTTGTTAATGGACGTGAGAACTACAAAATGCTGTTGTAATGCTTCGGGTGCCAAGGCGTGAGCCACTTCCGGATGCGGCGCGCCGATCAGGTGCGGTAAAGCCAGCACGCAAGCGGCGCCGATTTGCAGTCCGCGTTGTTTGGTCAAGATCAGCCCAAATAAACCCATGGCGGTAGCCGCGGCAGTGAATAACCACCAGGCTTGGCGACTATGCAATTCGGCGCTGTCGGTGCCGGGCAACTCCGGCGGCAATCCTAGCGACGGCGCGACAAAAAATACCAGAAAACCTGCCAACCCCCAGCCCAGTCCGTAGCCATAACCGCGTTGATCTCGCCAGTACATCGACGCACTGATCAACAAGGCAAAGCCGAAGCCGGTCAAACCATTGAACAGTAAGGTAAAGCCATTTCTCTGCCAGCCATCCATGGGTTGCCAGTCATGTACATGCTCAGTCGAGGGTGTTTCGAACTGCTCGGCAGCCAAAATCAACGGCAAGGTTTGATAGTGTTGTAAGACGCTGAGTAACAAGCCGCCCAATAGTCCAGCCAGTAGCGAGATGGCGACCAGCTTACGAAAATCAGCCATGTTAATGGCAAGGAAATGCAGCGCTATGGCGTCCGTCGTGAGCGGCGTTGTGGAGGTAATTATTGCTATCCTGCAAGAAGCCCAGACCTAATACGATGGTCAGGCCCAAAACAATGGCACTTAGGCCGGGCAGGATTTTTGCGGAAGAAATGGCGCTTGAAGCAGTGAGGGTTTTCATGGTTGTCTGTTCCGAATAAGGTGGACGGAATAACAGAGGGAAAGACAAACCAAAAAACCGATTTGACAGATCGCCCTCCGCAATACTGTGGTGTATCAGTTTTAGGCCTGTCTCCGGGCTTGTGACGAATCACCTACCGTTGCGGGGGCAGCGTCGGCATTTAACCGACTTCCAGTTTCACCCGCGAAGCGCGGGAACCTTAAAACTTGGGCAGGATTTTATGCTGGCAGGGGCAAAATGGCAAACGATATGTGCCATAACTGAGAAGAGGGGATTACGAGATCATGGCTTGAATAAGAGTAAAATTACGACAGTAAATAAAGCGTTTTTTTACTTCTGATGCTATCAAAAACAGGACTATCAGCACTTATTCAAGCCCACTTTCTGCCGACAGTGTCTTTGAAAAGTCAGACGCAGCTTTGTAATACATGTCACCAAATTGTCTGCAAAACGTCATGGTTTCTTAACCGTTTCTCTATTTATCCCACCGTAGAATGTGATCCAGCTCGCAGAACTCGGCATAATTAACCCGGTCATTGGCAATTGTTCTGTGAGTCAGATTGGGCCATCCG
>Ga0208116_1000352_pt1 | contig 14963 bp, 11 predicted proteins | sample LakWasMeta9_HOW4_2_FD_183859 | JGI IMG/M metagenome (GOLD analysis project Ga0208116, IMG submission 183859) | Freshwater sediment methanotrophic microbial communities from Lake Washington under simulated oxygen tension - Sediment Metagenome... | ecosystem: Environmental > Aquatic > Freshwater >... | reverse complement strand
CATCATCGCGGGCGGCGGCCATGTCGGCAAACGACTGGCGTTGGCGTTGCAGGACGATCATCAGGTCAAGATCATCGAGAAGAACCCGAAACGCGCGAACAAGATCGCGAATGAGCTGGAAAAAACGATCGTGTTGCACGGCGATTGCGCCGATGAAACGTTATTGATGGATGAAGCGGTCGGCAGCACCGATCTGTTTTGCGCGATTACCGAAAATGACGGCGTCAACATCATTTCCGCATCGCTCGCGAAAAGCCTCGGCGCGCGCAAGGCGATTTGCCTGCTCAATCACAAGTCTTATACGAAGTTTTTGAGCGATACCGATATCGATGTCGCGGTGTTGCCGAACCAGGAAACCCTGGGCAGCATTTTAAAGCATGTACGCCGCGGCGATGTGGCGCAGGTGCGTTCGTTATGCGGCGGCAGCGCCGAGGCGATCGAGGCGGTCGCGCATTACAGCGGCGACAGCGATCAGAATTCGGTGGTCGGCAAACGCGTGGACAGCATCCATTTTCCGCCCGGTATTGTGATGGGGGCATTGATACGCAACAATCAAGTCATTCCGATCCATCACGACGTGATTTTCGAAGAAGGCGATCATGTGGTGATGTTTGCGATGGACAAAAAGCTGGTCAGCAATATCGAGAAAATCTTCCAGCCGCTGAATAAAACCTTATGAAGCAATCTTTCTCGATGATTTTCATGGCTTGCGATTGCCGCAACTGCTCTTGAAATTTCCCACAGCCTTCTTTCTGCATTTTTTTTCAACCGGTATGGGCGGCGTGCTCTGTCACCCCGCGCGGTCATGGCTATGATTTTGACGATTCTGCATATTTTCGGCCTGGTTACGATGGGCTTCAGCGGTTTAATGACCACCTGCCTGATCACGTCGTATTTGGCCGGCGACGGAGCGACATCGGCTTTTTCCCAGGGTGTGCTGCTCACCTTCCTGGCCGGCGCCCTGCTGTTTTTTCCGACCCTGCGGGTCCAGAAAAAAGTCTCGCGGCAGACCGGTTTTTTACTGGTCGCGATCACCTGGTCGGTCACGCCGGTCTTCTGCACCTTGCCGCTGCTGTATTATTTTCCCGGCATGAGTTTTGTCGACGCCTACTTCGAAGTGACCTCCGGCCTCACGACGACCGGCGCGACGCTGATGAGCGGTCTCGATCAGATACCGATGTCGATCAACCTCTGGCGCCATGAACTGAACTGGATCGCGGGCATGGGAATCATTATCTTCGCGGTCGCCATCTTGCCGATCTTGGGCATCGGCGGCATGCAGCTTTACATCGCCGAAACGCCGGGCTCGGTCAAGGAATCGGACCTGCCGCCGCGTATCGCGCAGACCGCGAAAGCCTTGTGGATGGTCTATGCGGGCATCTCGGTCGCCTGCATTTTGTCATTGAAACTGGCCGGCATGAGCTGGTTCGACGCGGTGTGCCATGCGTTCGCGGCGATGAGCCTCGGCGGTATGTCGACGCACGATCAGAATGTCGGCTTTTTTAACTCGTTGCCTATCGAGATCGTGCTGACCGTATTTCAGTTGATCGCCGCGATCAACTTTGCGACCCATTTCGTCGCGATACGCAAGCTGTCCTTCAAGCCCTATGCGGTCGATATGGAGGCGCGGAGTTTCCTGGCGCTGGTGCTCGGCAGTTGCGTGCTGGCGGCGTCGGTCTTGTGGCAGAACGGCACCTATGCCGATTTCTGGACTGCGCTACGGCATGCGACCTTCAATCTGGTCACGATAGCCACCGATTGCGGTTTTGCGACCCAGGATTTCAATCAGTGGCCGATCTTCGTGCCGATGTGGATGCTGTTTCTGAGTTGTCTTTCGGCCTCTTCCGGTTCGACCGGCGGCGGTATTCGAATGATCCGGACGATCATCCTGCTGAAACAGGCGCGGCTCGAATTGTTCAAATTCATTCATCCGCAGGCGATTCGGCCGTTGAAAATCGGCGATCAGGTGATCAACAACGCGATCGTGACTTCGGTGACCGGCTTCATTTTTCTGTATTTCATCAGCATCGTGATCCTGGTGTTTACGCTGCTGCTCAGCGGCATGGACTTTGTCAGCGCCTTGTCCGCGGTGATTGCTCTCTTCAACAACGCCGGCCCCGGCTTGAATCAGGTCGGGCCTGCGACGAACTATGCCAGCCTGACCGATTTCCAGACGGTCGTGTGCAGCTTTACGATGCTGCTCGGCCGGGTGCAGATTTTTTCGATCGTGATCCTGTTCCTGCCCGAATTCTGGAAAAAATAGCCGCGGCCTGAATTTTCCTCTTGTCGGATCTCATAATTCTTATACGGAATCTCAGAATCTATTAAATGCCTTGCCGAATGACCATGCCGGCAGGCATTGATAGGCTGGATTCGACCCATAACCGCCATTCAGTAACGAATCTTTAATTTCCGCATAACAGACGTTGAAATTGGGAAAATAACTGTTTTCACAACAGACAAACTCAACTTTTGGTTGACAAATTTCGGCCGAGGATTAAAAGTAAAACTTGACTCTAGCTTCAGGACTTGTCTAGTTTATCGGTCTTGCTCGTGGTTTGCTTTTCGTTCCAATAGATATTCGAAAAGCAAACCCAGTTTGTGGAGAAAATAACAATGTATCGAATTAAGAGTCAAAAGGTGATGAATAGCTATCACACTCTTGATCAGTTTGCAGTCTACGAATTCCTTACTGAGTTATTTACCCAATTGAATAGCTTTGAGTTCCAATTCAACGGAATTGGCCGCATACTTTATTCGAGACCTTAATTTGACACCTTGATGCAATGACTGTGTTCAAACTCTTCATCAGCCATAGCTCCAGACTGGATGATCCGGAGATCAGCAATGATCCGGATCAAAATCCGAATCTCAAGCTCCTGCTCGATGTAATTTATGACATCAAAAACGAATATGGCGACGCTATTGAAATTCTGGTCGATAAAGACGAGAAAGGGCTTCCCGCCGGTCACGATTGGGAAAAACGCTTGAATGAATGGCTGGCAGAATGCCATGCGGCGGTCATCTTATTGTCAAAGAGGGCAATCGAAAACTCCAACTGGGTGAAGAAAGAAGCCGCAATTCTGAGTTGGCGGCGTGAACTGGACAAAAACTTCCTCTTGATTCCTATTTTACTTCAAGGACAAACTACCCCCGACGATCTCGAAAAAGATCTATTCGGAACGTTAAGAATCAGCAAGGATCAATGTATCCGGGACGTGAATACCGGCCAAGACGTTTTAAACGGAATAAAAAACGCTTTGGGCGAAAAAGAAACCCTGCAAGGGAAAATCAGGCTGACGCCTTTTGACAGGTTGCAGGTGGTTGTCGCTAAGCTGCTTGCCGAAAACTCGGACAGCAACACTCTGAAAGACGCCTGGGATGAGCTTACCGGCGAAGATAAGCCACTATGGGATCCGAATGCCATTACCCAATTTTCTCACGCATTGACACGTTATTTACTCCGGGACAATGCGAATTCACTGGCTAATTTCACGGCTGTTTTGAACAATATCCGGCCAAAAGTCAAACAGGATAATGCCAAAGAAATTTTCGAATACGTCAGGTCGCTATGGGTGGATGCTAAGGCCGCTGGCTGCATTCCCCAAAGTAAGACGCATCAGAAATTCTTGGCACAAAATGGCAACCATTTGCCAAATTTCACCTTTAAGCGTTATACCGAACGCGCTTGGCCGATGGATAGCAACTACAAAGTGGTTTCTACATCAAGCACCGAGGAGAAAACGCTGTTTGAACAGATTCGCGCCGAATTCAAACGATCTCAGAGAATTTCTCTCTCGTCAGACCAATGTGACGCGATAATTAACAGTTATCCGAGACAAATTGTCATTTATATACCCGCTAAAGCCCAGGATGGCGGCGGCTTGTTGGACGATCCTTTGCTGAGAACAACACTTAGACACAAGTACCCAAAAGCCATTTTCGTGTTGGGAACAGGCGACCAATTGCCAGAGGTAGTGCCGGACGACATAGCAAAAGTCGAGCCGTCATTGGATGTGCAAATCGAGTTCGATCAAATGATTGCTGAAGACAATACCGCTGAATTCCTAAAGGACTTTTATGGAAACTAAAATGACCTACGCCCCCAAACACTTCACGCTACCGCCCAATAACGCATTGCCACGAACCGGCGATATCGAGCCATATGTCTTCAACGACAACATCGCCATTGCGGTTGATATTGCATTAGCGACCGGACGGCCATTATTGGTGGCGGGTGCACCGGGCAGCGGCAAAAGCCGTTTGGCCGAGGCTATGGCAACGCTGTTAGAATGGAATTATCTGCACACCACCATGACTTCGCGCACCCGGCTCGAAGACTTAACGGCCGATTACGATCATCTGCTGCGCATGCATGATGCGCAAACGCGCAGCAAAGAAGAAGGCATGAAGCCAGATTGGGCGTATTTGAAACCAGGAATTTTTTGGTGGGCCTTCAATTGCGCCACGGCATCGGTTAGGGGTGGGGCTGCCGAAGAAGCGGAAAAACATAATGCCGCCCTTGATTACCCGGGTCTCCGAACACAAGTGGAAGCAAACCGTAACAAAACGGTATTGCTGATCGACGAAATCGATAAAGCCGAACCCGATTTGCCCAATGATTTGCTGGAGCCACTCGACCGATATCGCTTTACCCGACCGGACGGCAAGCAAGTAGACGCCGTTAAGGATCTGGAAATCCTGACCATTATCACCACCAACCGCGAACGCGAACTGCCTGCTGCGTTTATGCGCCGTTGTGTCGGTCTGGTGCTAGAAGCGCCGAATGCAGACAAGTTAGTCAACATTGCCAAACACCATTTTCCTAAGCCAAAAGATGCCGACGCCTTCTCCAAATTAACTCGATCCGTGGCAGACAAGACCATCAGCTTGCAGGAACAAGCCAATAGTCTGAATCGCCGCCCGCCCAGTACCAGCGAATTTTTGGATGCCTTAAAAACCTGCGACAAACTTAAAATCGATGTTAAGCATGAGGCCTGGCAGTTAATTGAGCAGTCGATTTTGATCAAAGATTTGAGCGATAAAAATGACGCAACGAACGCCGAATAAAACGGATATCGGCTTGAGCGATCTGCTGACTGCATTGGCCGATTTGCCTTGGCAAACCGAAGCTCATAAAAAGGCCATTTTTCATGCCTTGGGATTTGCTTGGCAGAACACCAAACCAGAAGCAATTGATTCAAGTTGCCCAAAACAAATCTTCGACCGCAATCGTTATCAGCAAAGGCCATCCATCAACGCGGCGCCAAAAACTCCACCTGGGTTCAGCCCGCCACCTCCCCCTCGAGCACCGGTAGAGTTACCTCAACTCATCCTAAACAGCCATCTCAAAGCGTTGGACGCCGTTCCTGATGAGGCGCCCGAGTGGTTGAATCAAGACAATGTATTGCTGGCCGACGAGAAGCCGCAGGTTAAAGCAGCCAGGGCTAACCTGTTTCCGAACCTGACCCACCGAGGCACTCTTTCGGCCGCTTTGCGTGTGCAAAAACGGGGTAAGGATGTGGACATACCGTGCCTGATCAAACACCTCACCAAAGGCCAAATTCCTAAGATCGTGCCGACACGCACAGCGCTAACGCTGGAGCGAGGTTGCCAATTATTACTGGATTACAGCGACAGCATGGTGCCGTTTTGGGAAGACCTGACCGCACTCGCCGACCAAGTGCAAAATGTGCTGGGCAAGGAACGGGTCAAAATCTATGAATTCGACCAGGATCCCACCGCCGGCCAGTGCTGGGACAACCCATTAGCCGCCGAACCCTGGCGTACGGACGACACACGCCCGGTATTAGTTGCTTCCGATCTAGGCATTAATGGTGGCCGGGTGCGCTGGCCTGTCGGCGCCACCTGGCGCAGATTCATAGACCTATGTAGCCAAAAGCAGATTCCGCTCATCGTGCTAATACCCTGGCGCACCGCCTATTGGCCGGAAATTCACAGCAGCCATCCGATTCTGGTGCACTGGAACCCGCATACCACTGCCACCATGATCAAAAAACGGGTCGGCGCCGGTCATCAAATTTTGTCATGAGTTGGCACACACCCAGTCAGTTCGATAAGGAATTACTCGCCAATCTGCGCGCCAAACTCTCGCCGGATTTGCTGGCACTGGCGCAATACACGGCATTGGCATCAAGGATAGAACCGCTGTTGCTGCGCAACATGCGCACCGCAATGATGCCAGCCAGCGAGCCGGAGCTGGAACACCAGCTTTGGTTTAGCGGCTTAATTGCTGCTCGCAGTTCCCTGGATGTCTTGTTAAACCAGGGCGTGGCCCGCCTGCTGGCCGATGAATTGAGTTTGCGAAACGACGAACTGACCAAAGTTTGGACGCTTACCCAGCGTTTCACTGCGCATTGGTCGGCGCTGGACCGATTGGAACTCAAGCTTCGTTATCATGCGCTGCAACAAGATCAAAACGCCATCAACCAAGGCGTGCAAGAAGCATTGAGAGCCATCCACCAGGCAAACGGCGAACCGGATAGGCAGCTGGAATTGGCGCGCTGGGCCAAAAAAACCTTGCCGTCCATTGCCGCAGAAACCACCGGATCGAACGAAATCGCATGGCTGGCGCAATTTGCCGCCACGACCTTGGGCGCCACATCAGGCTGGACCAAACTCAGTGCCAACAAACCCATACCTGAATGGCTAGGTGTCAGGTCGCTAACTGAGCAAAGCCGAATAGGTTTGCAACTGCGATATGCCCCATCATTGGGTTATCAGGTGCTCGAATGCCTGCCGGCAACCGATGCAGCCATCAACTTACCCTTACCCACGCCATTGCCAGCCCGGTTGTACATCCAGCCTGAAAATGCCAGCGAAGGCTTTTGGGATGTGATCAATCCTGGCGTTCGTATCAAGCTGCCCCATCCTTCTCGCAGCATCGAACTGCGCACCATAGACGGTAAACGCTATCAACTCCATGCAGAAATTGAACTGCCAACAGATGATGAAAACAGGCAAGCGGTCAACGCTTCATACCTCACCCACGTCAAGGAAGATGAAGAACTGGCTCGCCATATCGCAGCCCAGTTGGCCGAACAAGGCATTCAAGTCACACTGCTAACCGAATCGCCGACAGAATTCAACCGGCTGAAAAGCTGGCAAAACGATAGTAGCGGCAGCAAATTCCTGCGCCTTTGGACCCCGGCGGCGCAAAAGCAATGGCAACCCGAAGATTGGGAGGATTATGCCCTCGCCGACAGCAGTTTGCTGCTACGTTGGCAGCAGGCCGAGCTGCCGCGAGGCGTTGCTGGCGCTGGGGTGGTCGATTGGGATGAACGCTTGTCCAACATCAATCCGATACGACAATGGCTATCCGGGCAAACGATAACTACCGAAACTCGACATGATGCCCGGTGGCTGCAACAGGCTTTGAGTGATTTAGGCGCCAGTCCCAGGCTGATCGTCGACGGCATCGATGGCCCCGCAACCCGGCAGGCGGTGAAAAACTTTCAAACTCAAGTAAAACTCTTCGCCGATGGCATCGCCGGGCCGCAAACCCTGGCGGCCATTGAGCAGCAATTGGCCCTCAATAAATTGCTCAAGGAACTGGACAACCCGCAGACCACTCCCAAACGCCGTCTGGCGATTGGCGACCAGCTGGCGGAACTGGGCGATCCGCGCAAGGGCGTCGGCGTTATCGAATACGAAGTGATCGAGTATGCGCCGCAAGTGCAAGCCCTGCTCGACGAGCTTGATGATCCCAAAACCGAGCCGCCGCGCCGCCTGGAGATCGGCGACCAATTGGATGCGATGGGCGATCCCCGCATCGGCGTGGGCCTGGACGAAGACGGCCTGCCGGACATCGACTGGGTGGAAATTCCTGCCGGGCCGTTTATTTATGGGGAAAACAAAGATCAGAAAACCCTGGAGTTGCCTGCGTACAAGATCAGCCGCTATCCGGTCACCAATCGCCAATTTCAGGCCTTTATCGATGCCGGTGGCTATGACGACCCGCAATGGTGGCAGGATTTAAAGAAAACCGAACCCGAAGAACCCCATTGGAAACAAAATAACCGTCCTCGTGAATTTGTAAGCTGGTTTGAAGCGGTGGCCTTTAGCCGCTGGCTGTCAGCGCAATTGGGTTATTCCGTCACGCTGCCCACCGAAACGCAATGGGAAAAGGCCGCTCGAGGTACTGATGGACGAATCTTCCCGTGGGGTGACGAATACCGCTCTGGTTACGCCAATTGCATTGAAGCCAAGGATGACGATGGATCGTTTAATTTGCAGCAGACTACGGCAGTGGGACTGTACCCGCAGGGAGATTCGCTTTTTGGCGTTGCAGACATGGCAGGCAATGTGTGGGAATGGTGTTTCGATGATTACGAAGTGGCTGTCGATCCGGGCACAAATACCCGGCGGGTGCTGCGCGGTGGTTCCTGGGGCGGCAGACCGGACAACCTGCGTTCGGCGAACCGCCTCTGGTTCACCGCCGACGGCCGCGGCGACAGCATTGGTTTCCGTCTTGCCCAAGACTTACCCTAGGCCCTTTGTCCTTTTACCCTTTTTTGCTTGATTTTTTACACTTTGAGCGGCCGTCAGGCCGCTCGCGATTTTTTTATCTGAGGTGATCATTGGTTAGTCAGGATAACAATGCAGCCGATATATTTTTAAGTTATGCCCGTGAGAATCGGCCTCATGTTCAAATGCTCGCGGAAGCGCTGGAGCACACAGGCTGGTCGGTTTTGTTTGATCAGTTATCAACTGTAGTCGATCAGGATATTTTTCAGGCCACCGAAAACGCTGTCAACCAAGCAAACTGTGTCATTGTTATCTGGTCATATGCCGCAATCCAATCCAAATGGGTGCTTAGTGAAGCCGAAATTGCGCATAAACAGGAAAAACTGATACTGATTCGACTTGACGACAGCAAACTACCTGTTGAGTTTGAAGCGTTACAGGCGCTGGATTTCGCTAATTGGAAAGGCGAACATTCAAGTGTGATTTTTGTCCGCTTGAAAAAAGCGATAGAGCGATTAATTGGTTTGCCCCGCAATGATAGAAAAAAAGCAAAATCGGCCCGCATCAAGCAAACCGAAGCCCCCGTCAAACCGCCGTTGGTCCAAAAAAGAACCCTACAGTTGCCAGACATTGATTGGATAGAAATTCCGGAAGGGATTTTTATTTATGGGAAAGACTATAGTGGCGGATATGGAAATAGCTCTGGTGTTGGCTATGGCAAAGGTTACGCTGACGCGTTACCCCTTGAGATAAAGCGTTTTTTCATCAGCCGTTACCCCATCACTCACTGCCAATACCAAACCTTTATCGATGCAGGCGGTTATGAAGACGAACGCTGGTGGCAGGACTTAATCAAATCGCAACCGACAAAAGCGAGCTGGCAACAGCCCAATCGGCCGCGTGACAACGTGAATTGGTACGAAGCCGTGGCGTTTTGCCGTTGGCTTTCGGCGCAATTCGGTTACGTCATCAGTTTGCCCACCGAGCGACAATGGGAAAAAGCGGCTCGCGGTACGGATGGCAGAGAATACCCCTGGGGCGCGAGTTTCCAAACTGGGGACGCTAATGTCTTTTTGGATTCCAACCCTGAGAATTTGAATCAGACCTGCGCCGTCGGCCTGTTTCCCCATCGGGCTTCGCCTTACCAGGTCATGGACATGGCTGGCAACGTTTGGGAATGGTGTTTGAACCCATTCGACCAACCCAATCAGATCGAGCCAAACACCAGTAACGCACCGCGGGTGGTATTGCGAGGTGGGTGTTGGGATCTGAAAGCTTCGGAGGCTCGCACTTTCATGCGCCGCAGCCGGCATCCCGACCTGCGTGATTACGAGGTCGGTTTTCGCGTGGTATGCCGATCGCCAAAATAGAACGCCCTAAAAAAATCGCGAGCAGCCTTTCGGCCGCTCAAAAAGCTTAAAAAAACCAAGCGAAAAAGGGTAAAAGGGCAAAGCGCCAAGGGTTAGTCCTGGGCAAGACGGAAACCAATGCCGTTGCGGGTGACGGCGTCGCCCCTGACGCGGGTCGCCGAACGCAGGTCGCCCGGCCCGGTGCCCCAGGAACCACCGCGCAGCACACGCTGGGAACATTCGCCTTCATTGCCCTCTCGCCAAGCCGAGCCATCTGCCGGGGCTTTTTGATAATTGTCATGCCAGCAATCTTGCATCCATTCCCAAACATTACCGGCCATGTCATAAAGCCCAAAGGCGTTGGGCTTCTTCTCGCCCACTGGATGGGTTTTGCCAGAAAACAACGCCGAGAGTAAACCACTAGAAAACCAGGCAAAATCTTCCGCCTTCTCCTGAGTGCTCCAATAATAATCGCCGGTCGTGCCTGCGCGGGCGGCATATTCCCATTCGGCTTCGGACGGCAAACGATAAAGCTTACAAGTTTGTTTGGACAGCCACTGCGCATAAGCATTGGCATCATCCCAGTTGACATTGATGACCGGACGCTTGCCTCGGCCCCAGCCGTTATCATCAGGTTTTGAGCGGTTTGTGGCACCTGCAAAGTTATCGTATTCGTCAAAGGTCACCGGATATTTGCCTAATGCGAATGGCTTGTTGATTGTGACCTGATGAATGGGTTGTTCATCATTAGACTTACCACTCCCCATTTGAAACGAGCCGGTAGGGATAATGACCATCTCCGGCTCAATAAAGGTTTGGCTCGATTTGATAGACCCTTTTGACTTGGGAGCGGTCGACTGTGAAACGGGTGGGTTGATCGGACTGCCTGAGTTTGCTGCCGGCTTTGAGTTCTTTGCTATTTCGCCTTCATCCGTTGTCTCACTCGTACGATGATTTTCGATCAATTGGTTTGTGCTACCACTCATAGTGCTAGGAGGAATTGGCGAAACGCTCTTAGTGCCTATGAGTTCGGTAATAGTACGGCACAATGCTAAAAATCCCGGCGCATTTTTGTCACCTTGCCAATCGACAATATCAGCGGCTTGGATAGAACGAAATCCCCATGGTGGAGTCACCTGTTCCAGAAATAATGGAACAAGTATTTGCCGTTTCAGCCCGTCATCGGCTTCTTCGCATACCCAATGGGAGCTGAGTGAATAGTTGGACCAGGCCACGATCATACAGTGGCATTCATCGATTTCTTTACCAATAAACTGCCGCCAGGTTTTGCCGGGCGGGGTGGTGCGATCGTAAAACACCGTCCAGCCTTGCGCGGATAATGCGGCGGCCAGTGGTTTGATCTGCTCCAGGTCCCGGCTGTCGTAGCTTAAAAAGATGTCACTCACTTGAAGTACCTCGGTTTTTTATTATTTTTCCGGGTTCCGGATTCGCGTCAGTCCCGCCAAAATCAAACCAATCGCTTCTTCCTGATTTTGGGTTTCGAATAGATGCCCATTTTCCTCTTTTGATAGTCCATTATTCAAGCCGTTAATACCAAAATCGGCAAAGGTTTGATTCAGTGCGGGGTAATCGATGGGCTCGATGTCGAGTTGTTGGGCCTGAATGGTTTGGTTGAACTCCGTCATCAGGTTTTGATAGGCCGCGTTGCGGCATTGGTAGGCTTCGGTCAAGGCCTCCGGCGTTTCGCCTTGCAGAGCTTGGATCACCGCTTGCGCCGCGCCGCCAAAACCGCCGAGCAGAAACAAGGGGCTGCCGGCTTGCAAGGTCAACAACGCTTCTTCAACCAATCCGGGATACTTGGCTTTGTAACCCAAGGTGCGGCCGCCCAGCAGGATGCGGGCCTGGGTTTGCTGTATCAGTTGTTCGCGCATGGCAGTCAGACTGCGCGCCCAGACGTAGCTGGAAACAGCGTCATTGGATACCGGTAACAATGCGGCAGTTTTCAAATCCTCCGGCGCATCCACTTTGACGATGCGCAAGGCATCTTTGTGGCTGGCGGCCCAATCGGCATCCAAGGTTTGATGTAACGGCCAGGCCAGGAAATTGCGCACGGGGCTGAAGCGTTTCTGCAAGGCATCGTTGTGGTAACGCACCAAATCCAGAAGGTTTTCGGTAAAGCCGCCGGGGCGCAGGTCGCCGCCGTAAACCAGGGTTGCGCCCTGGGCCAGCAAATGCCGGGCAATTTCCAGCATGGCGTCTTGCAGGTGTAACTCGCTTAACCCCAAGCTTTGCAGTTCGCCTGCATCCACATTGGAAATCGACAGGCCAATACTCAATCCCTGCAAACAATGGTCATGCAAGGTGGTTGGCGTGCGTAACTCGACCGAGTCGGATGTTAGCTCGTCGGCTTCTTCCTTACCCAAGGGCGGATCGGGATAAACCAGCAAATGCTTGCCGACCCGTTGGTGGAGGTCTCGGGGTTCGGGCGGCCGCGACAGGATCACGGCATCCTTCGGCAGATAGTCCTGGCTCTGCAGATTTTCCAAATGGCGTTTTTGATACACGAAACGCAGCACTTCCAGCAAGGCGAAGTCGATGACGGCTTGCAGACTATCGGCGGCATCCACGGCATCGAGCTCGGTATCGAAACGAATCACCGGTACGTTACTCATATACGGAAAACTGCGGTCTTCATGCTGTTTTAGCGCATCGACCACAATAATGGGCCGGTTATAGCGTTTGGCCCATAACACTTCCATCCGGCACCAGGGGCTTTCGCTATAACGGTCGGAACGGATGGCCAGCAAGGCGGCCTGTTCGATGTTGGCGGCAATTTCCTCGGCAAAATCGTGACCGGAGGCAATGTTGACGCTGTCGAAAAAGCGGCCGAGTTGCGTTTTGTCCAAGGCCTCTTTCAATGCCAAGGCCAGTGCTAAGGAATCAGGCTCGCGTTTGGTGTGGCTAATGAACAGCTTGATCGAGGTGGCGTTGAGCACATTGCCCAACGCTGTGCTGGTTTGCTTGCCGTCCAGAAGGCGGGCCAAGGCATGAGTGACGAAATGCAACAATCGGTTGGAAATCTGTTCTGTTGCCATATCGAACAAGCGGACGAAATTACTGGCAGCCACATCCGGGTGCAGATTGAAGGCCGATGCGCTCAATACCACCGGCAGAAACAGATGCTTGCCACCGCTGGTTTTGCAGCGCCGATAGTAGTCAGCAAGGTAATCGCCCCATGCATCATCATTGACCAGGCTGGCTTCCCCCAACACCAAAATTACCGTATGTTCCGCGGTATTCAGATCAATACTCGATGGCAGGTCTTTGCCGAGTTGATTGACCGATCGGAAATAGGTCGGGATACCGATGCCTCGCGCCATCGGATGATCGGGGTCGCGGTTGAAGGCCTGGTAAAGCGCCTGCGCCAGCGGCTGGCATTGCTGCTCAGCTTGCGGGTGCCAGACGATGAAGAGGTTGAGTAACGGACGATAGGACATAGCGAACTCCGGTGTTGAGCCTGCAACGCCAGGGCACGGCGTTAACGATTACCGTATCGGCTGGCATTGTCGACAAAAAAATCGCGAGCGGCCTAACGACCGCTCGAAAGGAAAAAAACCAAAGCGGAAAAGGGTAAAAGGACAAAGCGCCAAGGGTTAGTCCTGGGCAAGACGGAAACCAACGTTGTGGCTGGGGAAGTCGGCGCGTAACCTGTAGCGGTGCGCCGAACGCAGGTAGCTCGATTCGCTGGCCTAGGAACCGCCGCGCAGCACACGCCAGAACAAACCGCCGCCCTTTTCCCAAGCACAACCATTATTCGGCGCACCTTGGTAATTTTCGTACCAGGTATCTTGCAGCCACTCCCAGACATTACCGGTCATCTCGTATAAACCGTAGCGGTTAGCTTGTTTTTGCCCCACCGGATGAGTTCGATCCTGTGAATTTTGATCAAACCAAGCGTGTTCGCCAGCCTTAGATTCGTCACTACCCCAAAAATAGTCATCGCTACTGCCGGCGCGGCAGGCATATTCCCATTCCGTCTCGCTCGGCAAGCCGTAGGCTTTGCCGGTGACTTGACCTAGCCAGGCGGCATAATCGACCGCCTCTTGCCAAGTGACGTTGATGACCGGTCGCTGCTCACGCCCCCAGCCGTTATCATCCGGTTTTTTGCATCCGGTTTGTTCGGCGTAGGCATCGTATTCGGCAAAGGTCTCCGGGTATTTGCCCAGTTTAAACGGCTTGGCAAAGGTGACGGTATGGATGGGCTGCTCCCGTTCATATCCATTGCCACCCATTTGAAATGTACCGGCCGGAATTTCGATCATTTCCGGCTCGAATGGCAGTCTGGCGTTTTTTGGACTCGGTGTGATATCGGCGAACGGCATCGTGGATGAGATCGGTGCGGAAATTTGTTGGCCATTACCCGCCAAACGGGTTAATGCTTTACAGAGATTCAGGAACTCTGCGTTATCTGGTTCCCCCCTCCAGTTGGAAAAGTCTTCGGTATGCAGACTGCGAAAGGCGATCGGCGGAGAGACGGATTCAAACAGGATTGGTAACAGGATACGCCGTTCCCGACCAATGGTTGCTTCGCCGCGCACCCAGTCGGATCTCTTCGACGCCTGTGACCACCCCACAATCATACAGCGTGCCTGCTCGATGGCTTCCTCAATGACTTCATCGAAGTCCTGACCGATCTGAATCGAAGTGCGGTCCCAAAACACCGACCAGCCTTGTTGTTCCAAGCCTGTTGCCAATAAGCGGGCTTTCTGCAAGTCCTCCCGCGCATAACTCAAAAATATGTCGGCCACGTTATTCTCATTCCCGAATCGTTGTTGTTCTTGGCAAATAAATCGGCGCGGAGCCTTCGGCCAGCCTATCAACTCCGCGCCGCATAATAATACCGATTCCAAGCATAAAGCGGCGTACGCTGGAAAATTTATCCAGATATGGAATTAGCCATTTGATCAGCTCGTGACAGCTTCGCACGGCTTGCAGCGTGGTGTCTTTCATTACTCCCCTCCAAAAAAATCGCGAGCGGCCGATAGGTCACTCGTAAAGGACAAAAAACCAAGCGAAAAAGGGTAAAAGGACAAAGCGCTTAGGGTAAGTCCTGGGCAAGACGAAAGCCGATATCGAAGCTAGTGTCAACGGCAAGGTGATGGTCTC
>Ga0208116_1000351_pt1 | contig 14972 bp, 12 predicted proteins | sample LakWasMeta9_HOW4_2_FD_183859 | JGI IMG/M metagenome (GOLD analysis project Ga0208116, IMG submission 183859) | Freshwater sediment methanotrophic microbial communities from Lake Washington under simulated oxygen tension - Sediment Metagenome... | ecosystem: Environmental > Aquatic > Freshwater >... | reverse complement strand
GTTGCTAGGATTTAATGTAAATTATTAGAAATGTTCGTAACTAACGAAATTAGAAAAGGAATTTCATTTTGAAATTCAGTCTTTTTACAGAAAAAACTCCTCCTCTTATTGGTATTGATGTCAGCTCTACTTCAGTGAAGATAGTAGAGTTGTCTGGTGATAACCGTGGTGGTTATAAACTGGAAGGGTATGCCATTGCCCCGATGGTGCCGGATGCGGTAATCGATGGCAATGTGGCGGACCTGGAAAAAGTGTCCGATGCCATCAGGCAGGCATTCAAGCAGCTGGGTACTCGTGAGAAGAATGCTGCGCTTGCACTGCCGTCATCTGCTGTCATCAGCAAAAAAGTCATTATGGAAGCCGGCCTGCGTGAAGAAGATATGGAAGCGCAAGTCGAGGGTGAGGCTAATCAGTATATTCCGTTCCCCTTAGATGAAGTGAATATTGATTTCCAGATACTGGGGCCTGCACCCAACAACCCAGAAGAAGAAGTGGAAGTGCTGATCGTTGCAGCACGTAAAGAAAGAATTGAAGACCGTGTGGCTGCTGCGGAAGTGGCCGGCCTGAAGGTTATTGTGATGGATGTTGATTCCTACGCAACTGAGGCTGCCTATACGCTGGTGTCAGTGCAGCTGCCTAATTCTGGCAATGAGCAGACCGTAATGATCGTGGATATCGGCGCTACGATGATGCACATCAATGTATTGCATGACAACAAGCCTGTATATGCGCGCGAGCAAAGTTTTGGCGGTAACCAGCTCACGCAGGAAATTCAGCGCCGATTCGGTTTATCGATTGAAGAAGCTGAAATTTCCAAGCGCAGGGGCGGATTGCCTGAAAGTTATGAAAGTGAAGTTCTGCAGCCGTTTGTACAGCTGCTTGCGACAGAAGTGGCCAGAGCGCAGCAGTTTTTTACCAGTTCAACACAGTACCATCATGTAGATCATATTGTACTGGCGGGTGGCTGTGCATCAATTCCTGAAATTGAAGTGACCGTACAGGATCGTACCCAGGTGCATACTGTAATAGCAAACCCATTCCACAGCATGGCAGTGGGTTCCAGAGTAAAGTCGCAGCAGCTCCCTGTTGATGCGCCAGCTCTCCTGATAGCCTGTGGACTTGCAATGCGAGGTATAGAGATATGATACGCGTCAACTTACTCCCGCACCGGCAAATCAGAAGAGAAGCCAGGCAGCGTCAATTTGGCCTCATGGCAGCTTTTACTGCGATTGTGGCAAGCACCATCGTATTTATGGCCTACACCGTGATTAACGCCAGGATTGACTCCCAGACTGAACGGAATGCACGGCTGGATGCAGCGATTGTAAAGCTGGATAAAGAAATTAAAGATATTCAGGACTTGAAGGACCAGATCAGCGCAATGCTGGAACGTAAGCAGGTTGTTGAGAATCTGCAGACCAATCGTAGCCAGGCAGTGATTGTATTTGATGAGCTAAGTCGACAATTGCCTGAAGGCATGTATTTCAAAAGCATTAAGCAGGTAGGCGACGTGATTACCCTTGAGGGTGTTGCCGATACCAATGCCAGGGTGGCTACCCTGGTACGTAATTATAATGCTTCTACCTGGCTGGAAGCCCCAGGGTTGGTCGAGATCAAAGCGGTCACGGCAAACGGCCAGAAACAGAATGTGTTTACTCTTACGGTAAAGCTGAAAGCCCCGCAGACGGAAGAAGAGGCTGATGCAATAAAAGATAAAGCCGCAGAAGGGGGTAAGCCATGAAATTAGAAGATTTCAATAATATTGATATCAAAAATGCCGGCAACCTGCCCATGCCGGTTAAGGCTGTATTGCTTGCGGTTGTTTTTATCCTGCTGCTGGGATTGGGATATTACTTTCTGCTGAGTCCTGCACTTGAAACATTGGATCAGGAGAAAGCCAAAGAGCAGCAGTTAAGAGATGTGTTCTTTGCGAAAAAGAGCCAGGCAATCAACCTGGAAGCATATCGTGCGCAGATGGTTGAAATTGAGAAAACCTTTGGCGCGCTGTTAAGGCAGCTGCCGGACAAGTCGCAGATTGACGGTTTGCTCACGGACATTAACCAGGCCGGCCTGAGCAGGGGCTTGGAGTTCGAGCTATTCAAGCCAGGCAGCGAAACGCAGGCCGAGTTCTATGCCGAAATGCCGATCGCCATCAAAGTGGTCGGTGCTTATCATGACCTGGGCGCTTTCGCATCAGATATTTCCAAGCTGTCCCGCATCGTTACGATAAGCAATGTTGCTGTTGTACCTCAGGGCAGCGGCAAGGATGGCAAAGTTGCTAATGGCAGTGGAATGCTGGTGATGGAGGCCGTGGCGAAAACCTATCGTTATCTGGATGCAGAAGAGATTGCTGCAAAGCAGAAAGCTCTGAAAGCTGAAAAAGCAGCCAAAGCAAAATCTGGTAAGAAAGGCTGATTAAGTGAAACAAAGTTTGAATCTTAAGCGGGTACAGTTCAGTGGCTTCAGGCTTCTGCCGATTCTGGTATTGGGTGTTCTCCTGGCTGCATGCAGTGGTGAGGATGGGGACGACCTGGATCAGTATATGCGGGATGCTACAAAGGATATTAAGCCTAAAGTCAAACCTTTACCTGAGGTTAAGCCATACACTGCATTGCAATATAACGCTGATGGCACCCTGGTGGATCCGTTCCACGCACGCAAGGCTTCGAATAAATCGAGTGCATTGCAGCCTAATCTGAATCGGCCTAAAGAGCCTATGGAAGCTTATCCACTGGAAAGTTTGAAATATGTAGGCATGCTGTCGAAAAACAAGCTGACTTATGCGTTGCTCAAAACCCCGGATAATGTTGTTCAGCAGGTGAAGGTCGGTAATTATGTGGGGCAAAATTACGGCAGAATAATGCAAATTACAGACAGGGACGTCATGCTCAATGAAATTGTGCAGGATGAACTCTCGGGTGATTGGATAGAGCGTGCTTCAAGTTTAGCTTTGCAGGAATAATACATGAGTAGAATTTGGGTTGCAGAAAGTGATGACTAACTTTGATGTAATCCAGTGAGTTTCGAGTAATCCGGAACTTGCGAAACTGACCATTCGGATCAAAAAAATAGATTTAAGGTGAAACGATGAAAACAAAAATGTTGATATCAAAATTTTTACAGGCAGTCTTGCTGCTTGTTATGGCTATGTTTTCAGGCTTGTTGCTGGCTGAGGATCAATCTTCGCTGGGCAATAAGATTGAGAGCGTAGATTTTTCATCGTTGCCTGGTGGCAGGGTCACTGTTCACGTAAAAACAACACAGCCTTTGGCTAACCCGCCAGCCGGATTTACGCTCAGTAACCCGGCCAGAATCGCGCTGGATTTTCCGCAAGTGTCAAACGGTTTAGGCAAAAATAATGTCGGTGTTGATCAGGGTTCGCTGAAAAGCGTCACTTTGGCGCAAGGTAAAGAACGTACGCGCATGGTACTCAATTTATCCAGAAATGTTGCTTATAACACCAGCGTAAGCGGTAATGATGTGACTATCACCCTGCAGGCAAATGAAGCGGCAGCAGGGGCTGTAGTGGAGACCAGATTCTCGGAGCCAAAACTTGGCAGCCAGACTATCGCACTTAATAATGTAGATTTTGCACGCGGTAAAAATGGGGAAGGCCGCATTATTGTTGATTTGTCCGATCCGTCTGCAGGTATCAACATTAAGCAAAAAGGCAAAACTATTGTAGTTGATTTCATTAATACTGATGTGCCTGCGAACTTGCAGCGCCGTCTAAATGTGACTAATTTCAATACGCCTGTACTCTATGTTGATACGATGAAACAGGGCAAAAACGGCCGTATGGTGATTGAGCCTAAAGGCAACTGGGAACACTCAGCGTACCAGGCGGATAAAAAATTCATTATTGATGTTCGTCAGGTAGTAGAAGACCCGAATAAACTGGTGCGCGGCAGCAAGCCAGGCTATGCAGGTGAGAAACTTTCACTGAATTTCCAGAACATCGAAGTACGCTCAGTACTGCAAGTGATTGCTGATTTTACTGGTCTTAATATTATTACCAGCGACACCGTAACCGGTAACCTGACTTTGCGTTTGAAAGATGTGCCATGGGATCAGGCGCTGGAAATTATCATGCAGAGCAAGGGGCTTGATAAGCGTAAAAACGGTAATGTTATTCTGGTTGCTCCGTCAGAAGAGCTTGCAGCCAAAGAGAAGCTGGTGTTCGAGAGCCAGCAGCAGATTGATGATGTGGAGCCGTTGCGTACAGAGGTATTCACTTTAAATTACATGAAAGCAGAAGCATTAAAAGATATTCTGAGTGATCCTAAACAGCGCATACTGTCCAAGCGCGGCAGTGCCGTGCTTGATCCACGCACTAATACGGTGTTTGTACAGGATATTCCTAAATATCTGGAGCAGGTACAGGCCATCATTAATAAGACCGATATTCCTGTGAAGCAGGTCATGATTGAATCACGCCTCGTTATTGCCGATGAGAAATTTGGTAAAGACCTGGGCGCCCGCTTTGGCGTAACGCAAACCGGCAGGCCAGGCAGCAGTGTTGCCACTATAGGTGGCACAATCGGCAACAGGCCTACAACAATTTCGAGTACTGGAACCATCACGCAGGGTCCGATGAATGGCACAACGCAAACTGCACTGACCGATACTATTTATTATGACAAAGCAAGCAATACTAATAGTATGCTAACAAGTAGTAATGGTTTGCCTGATTTGATGTCAAACCTGCCTGTGACTAAGGCAGGTGCCGGCAGCTTTGCGTTTACCCTGTTCAGGCTGTCAGCCGGGTTGCTATTGAATCTGGAACTGTCAGCACTTGAGACCGATAAGCGCGGCAAGGTTGTATCCAGCCCGCGTATCACCACGGCAAACCAGCGCAAGGCTAAAATCTCGCAAGGTACTGAAATTCCTTACTTACAGAGTTCAGCCAGTGGCGCCGCCAATATTACGTTCAAACCGGCGGTGCTGAGTCTGGAAGTGACGCCGCAGATTACCCCGGATGAAAAGATTATTATGGATCTTGAAGTCAAGAAAGACCGTGTCGGTCAGTATATCCGTACCGGTGTTGGCTTGACGGAAGCGCCGGCGATTGAAACGCAGTCAATCAACACGCAAGTGCTGGTGGGCAACGGGGAAACTGCGGTTCTGGGCGGTATTTATGAACAGGAAGACCGTAATGATGTAGAGAAGATTCCATTCTTCGGTGACCTGCCGATTATGGGCAACCTGTTTAAACGTAAATCGCTGTCGACAGATAAAACTGAGTTGCTGATTTTCATTACACCTAAAATCATGGATGACCGTATGAATCTGCAATAAAAGCAAAATCTGACAGAAACATCAGATTGTCATAAAATGCCCATCATTACAGTGATGGGCATTTTGTTTTATCCGGTGCTGAATACGGTATCGGCAGCGGATGAAAATTAAGGGTTTTTCAATTGAATAATATTTATTTTATCGGCCTCATGGGTGCCGGCAAGACGACAATCGGCCGTTTGCTGGCAAAACAGTTGGGCAGGGAGTTTTACGACTCAGATGTGGAGATCGAGCGTAAGACCGGTGTCAAAATTCCGCTGATTTTTGAGCTGGAAGGTGAAGATGGATTCCGTAAGCGCGAAACTGCATCGATAGAGGAGTTAAGCCAGCTTGACCATGCAGTGATCGCCACCGGCGGCGGCGCCGTGCTGATTCCGGAAAATCGCCAGTACCTCAAAAATAGCGGCAAGATTATCTACCTGCGTGCAAAAGTACACGACCTTTACCAGCGTACGCGTAATGATAAAAGCCGCCCATTGTTGCAGGGAGCTAATCCCAAGCAGAAGCTTGAGCAGTTATATGTTGTGCGCGATCCCATCTATACGGAGTTGGCCGATTACATTGTAGATACCGGCGCGCAGTCCGCAATTGAAATTACCAGCTATATAGAACAGCTACTGCTGGGGGAATCGGCGCAGGCTTGAGCAGAAAACAGAATATAAACAGAAGATAAATGATTAATTGATATGCAAACACTTAACGTAGACTTGGCAAATAGAAGTTACCCGATTCACATAGGCCGTAATTTAATTACTGATGCCAATTTAATATTGCCGCATTTAAAGCGCAAACATGTCGCCATTGTTACCAATACGACGGTTGCGCCACTATATCTGGATAAGCTAACCCAGACGCTGCAATCAGCAGGCGTCAGTGTAATCCCGATTATCCTGCCGGATGGCGAAGCCTATAAAAATACAGAAACACTGAATAAGATTTATGACGTGCTGCTGCAGAACCGCTGCGAGCGCAGCACCACTCTGATTGCGCTGGGTGGCGGCGTCATCGGCGATTTAACGGGCTATGCTGCGGCAACCTATCTGCGCGGCGTACCGTTTATCCAGATACCAACCACCTTGCTCTCGCAGGTTGACTCATCAGTAGGCGGCAAAACCGGCATTAACCATCCGCTCGGTAAAAACATGATAGGTGCTTTTTATCAGCCGCAAGTAGTGCTGGCGGACATCGATACATTAAAAACATTGCCAGCACGCGAGCTGTCTGCGGGCATGGCCGAGGTGATCAAGTACGGCCTCATCCGTGATGCAGAGTTCTTTAACTGGCTGGAAGCGCATATCGCGCCATTAATGGCGCTTGATGAGAGTGCAATCAGTGAAGCAATCTATCGCTCATGCTGGAACAAGGCCGAGGTAGTCGCACGTGACGAACACGAAACCGGTGAGCGTGCATTGCTTAATTTAGGCCATACATTTGGCCATGCGATTGAAAACGCCATGGGTTATGGCGTGTGGCTGCATGGCGAGGCCGTAGCTGCTGGCACAATGATGGCGGCAGACCTGTCGCACCGTATGGGCTGGCTGAGTACGGCTGATGTCGCGCGCATTCAGGCGCTGTTGACCAAAGCCGGCTTGCCGCTGGACGCGCCAAAATTAACTGCAGATAAATATCTCGATTTAATGCAGATGGATAAAAAAGTGGCGGATGGCAAGATTCGTCTGGTACTGCAGCAAGGCATCGGTAAATCTGTCATCACCAGCGACTACGATGCTGATAAGCTCAGAGCCACTTTATCTTTATAGTGATAACATGCCCTTGAGTTGCGAAGTTCTCTAAATTAACCGGGTTTGAATATGAATAATCTGCAACTTGCACCTTACGCCGCAAACCCGGAGCAAAGCATCGGCCGTGTCTATGACGAGCAGCCTTCGTCTACCCGCAATGCATTCCAGCGCGACCGTGACCGCATTATTCACTCAACTGCGTTTCGGCGGCTGGAATACAAGACCCAGGTCTTTGTGAACCATGAAGGTGATTTATTCCGCACCCGTTTAACCCACAGTATTGAAGTCGCCCAATTGGCACGGGGTATCGCGCGCACCCTTAAGCTACACGAAGACCTTACCGAAGCCATTGCACTGGCACATGACCTGGGACACACGCCGTTCGGCCATGCCGGGCAGGATGCGCTGAATGACTGCATGCGTGATTACGGTGGCTTTGAGCATAATATGCAATCGCTGCGCGTAGTGGAGCAGCTGGAGCTGCGTTATGCGGAGTTCGACGGCCTCAATCTTACATTTGAGGTGCGCGAAGGCATACTCAAGCACTGCTCGATCAAGAATGCCAGGCAGTTGGGCGATGTCGGCCGGCGCTTTCTCGATAAAACCAGCCCAAGCCTGGAAGCGCAGCTGACGAACCATGCGGATGAAATCGCCTACAACAATCATGATATTGACGATGGCCTGCGCTCTGGGCTGATTACGGTAGACCAGCTATCTAAAGTGGACTTGTTCGCCTGTAAGCTGAGTGAGGTAAAAGCGCTGTACCCCAAGCTGGAGCAGAAACGGTTGGTGAATGAAACCGTGCGCCGCATGATCAATACCCTGGTGGTGGATTTGTGCGAACAGAGCGCAAAAAACATCAGCCTGCACCAGCCGGCAAACCTTGCCGACATCCGCAAGCTGCCGCCGCTGATTAATTTCAGCAGCGGTATTGCCGAGCAGAACCTCAAGCTCAAACAGTTTCTGCACAAAAATCTATACCGCCATTACAAAGTCAATCGCATGAGCGCCAAAGCCGCGCGTATCGTGCGTGAGCTGTTTACAGCCTTTTTTGAAAATACAGGCCTGCTGCCGGGCGAGTTCCAGGCCTATGCGGAGACAGACAAAGCCCGTGCGGTTGCGGACTACATCGCAGGTATGACCGACCGTTTTGCAATCCGTGAACATCGCAAGCTGTTCACGGTAGAAGAGTATCTATAGCACTAAAGAGGTTTTGCAAGGCCTTCAATCAGCGGTGAAATAAAGGGCTCGTAGTTTTTCCAGCGTTGTACGGATGTCTTGTAAATAGGCTGCCTGACTTGCCATTGCGATACGGTTTTAACTGCGCGTTCCAGTTTGTGTGGCGCCAGGCAGGCATCGTTCCACTCCAGGCCAATATGTGAAATTAGCTGGCGTGACCAGTATTCCGGGTCATTAATCGTATCTTCATAATTAATATCCAGAATACGGCCAGGGAGTACAGTATGCCAGTGCTGCATCAGGCGTTCATATTGTTTGTAATGGAAAGCAAGGTCACTGAGGTCTGCTGCATAAATATGAGCGTTATTAAAATTTTGAAAATAGATGGATAAACAAGTGTCAATCGGGTCACGTTTGGTATGTATGAACTTAACGTTTGGGAACAGCATTGCAATCAGTCCCAAGTGTATGAAGTTATGCGGCATCTTGTCCGATATGTGTTTTGATCTTGTATTGGGCCCAACGGTTTTGCGCAGAGTATTCTCATACAATTCAATGGTTTCATGAGCATGATTGATAGTCAATTCATGTAGGCATTGAGGATATTCTGTAGTGGTCTGCATTCTTAGAGGCAAAGACTTGTTGATTGAGCCCCAGAAGTCAACTTCACCGGCACCTAATACATCCGGGTGGCTGGAGATGATTTGTTCGGTAAGCGTGGTTCCAGAGCGCGGCATGCCAATAATTAAGATAGGTAAATCACTTGCTGTACCTAACTTATTGTGGCTAGTTAAGAAATCGGGTGTAAATAAATTGATTAGATCGGTACAACGATTCTCATCAAATGAGCGACTATAAACAGCCTGTGATTTTTTTAAGTCATTAGCGATCTTGAAATGCGTAAATGCAGCACTGTAGTTTTTCTGGTCATCAAGAGTTTTACCTAGAGCATACTCCACAAGTAATTTTTTATTTTCTGGTAATTTATCTGATTGAGAGAGCTGTAATAGCTGCTCGACTTGGCCATCATCTTTAGTGGATTTTTTAACGCGTGCTTTAAGCAGGTAACCGTCCGGGGCATTCTTGTCTATAGTAATCATTTTTTCGGCGGTGGCTGTCGCTTCACTCAGTTGACCAACCTCAAGGTAAGCAGTGCCAATTCCTTGCAGAATCGATAAATCATCCGGGATCAGATTCAATGCTTTATTGAAGCGTTCCAGCGCTTCATCTGTATTGCCCATTCCTAAGTAAATTCTAGCTAATTGTTCTTCAACTTCAGCGTTGTTAGGTGAAATCTGTTGCGCACGATTTGCACATTCTAATGCCTCATCAAGCCGGTTGAATTCACTCAGGAATTTTGCATAAATATTAAATGCCACCAGATAATTCGGATTTTCTTCGCATATCTGATGATATAACTTTGCTGCTTCATCCAGTAATGCTGCTTTATCTAATGCTTTGGCAAACTCTAGTTTGAACTCTATATTATTAGGCGCAAGATTGCTTGCATTCTGCAGGTAATCCAGAGCTAGGTTGAAGTTCTCTATATCTAGCTGAATTTTGCCTAGTACATGAAATGCGTAGGCGCTTCTTTTATCTTGGTCGAGTGCGCGATGCAGGCATTCGATAGCTGCATCGGTCTGGCCGAGCTTATGGTAGGTCATGCCGCAATGTATGAGCGAATCCGTCAGTTTGCTGTCTATTGATAGCGCTGATTGGTAATAGGCAATGGCTTCTTCATAAGCACCTAGCCCGTACAGGCTGTTGGCTATGTTGTGGTGTGTATGCGCATGCCCGGGGTTTGTGGCCAGCACAAGTTTGAATTGTTCAAGTGCTTTGTCATGCTGTTTGCTCGCGGCATAAACAAAACCAAGGCTGTTGTGCGCCTCGATAGCGCCAGGCGCTATTTTGAGAATATCCAGCAGGCACTTCTCGGCACGGCTGAATTGCCCCGTTTGCATAGCGCGCTGGCCTTGCTGAAACAGGTCTGATAAATGCTTTTGTGTCTGCGGGGAAAATTTATTCATAAAGTTTGTATTGTTAACCTTAAAGAGTATCTAGGGTTGTTAGTCGCGGGTTCATCGGAATATAGCAAAAAAATAGCAGATGCATACTGAATAAAATATATTATCTATTATTTTATAACGTCATTATAAGGACTAAGTCAGGCTGTTGCCGCTTCTTTTTATGCAAGCCTGTAGCCCAGGCGTCATTTAATTTGGCAAGATTGCTTTATCGCTCAATGAATCACTCTTTGACTGAAATAACATCCATGCTGTCATTATGTGTGTTGCAGGATAGCAACACACATTGTTAATTGTAGTAAAGATGCAAATGTTCAGTTGTCTGTAGCCACGTGGTTTGGCATACTGGGCGGCGTTTTTCAATCTGGTTGGCAAATTGGTAATAAAACCATGGCTGGCGGGGTTGTTAAAGTAATAACAACAAAAAATTTTAGAGGATTAATATGAAAACAACTATTAAATTAGCAGTTGCTTCAGCATTGTTTGCTGCAGCTTCAAGTGCTAACGCTGGCATTATCATTCCAGCTGGCGATTGGACACTGGACATCGGCGGTGTTGTAAACGCTTACTACACATCAACACGTTTCAGCGGTGATGCTGGCGGTACGGCAGCATTGGGTCTGGGTTCTGGCGATGGCGACAGCGCAAGCAACATTACAACCGGCTTGCTGCCTAACTACCTGACAGTTTCTGGTAAAACACGCCAGAATGACCTGGATGTTGGCTTCACCATCAGCATCAACCCAGGTGCTTCAACAACACAAGCTGGTATTCAATCAGCACAGCAAGAGAACCGTCAGGCATTCCTGACATTCGGTGACAAATCATGGGGTTCTATCAAGTTAGGTAAAGATCTGGGCATCTACGCTTCAGACGCTATCCTGAACGACATGACATTGTTGGGCGTTGGTGCCGGTGCCGGTTCACTGGCTGGCAACACAACAACATTAGGCCGTATCGGTTCAGGTTTCATGTACGCTGACTGGAAATCACAAGTTGCTTACACATCACCAAACTGGAATGGCTTCCAATTCACAGCAGGTGTGACACAATCCTGGAATGCCCTGACATCTACATTGAATCCAGCACCATTCGGCGGCCCGGATTTTGATATTGAAGTAAGTGCTACCAGCGCTTCACGCGGCGGCAATTCACCGGCATTCGAAGGTAAGGCTTCATACGAGTGGGCTGGCGATGTGGCTGGTAAAGTATGGGTTTCAGGTATTTCACAAAAAGTTAAGGATATGACTAACTTTTTCGGTAGCGACCTTGGCTCAGAAAGAGCGAATGCATGGGATATCGGCGCTAACGTAAATGCAGCTGGCTTTGGCTTGACAGCATACTACGGCGAAGGCGAAGGCATCGGCCAGACATTCCAGTTACGTAACGGTTTTGATTTGATCGGTAAACGTCGTGACTCTGAGCAATGGTATGTGCAAGCTACATACACAATCCCGGGTGTAGGTACAAAACTGGGCGCTTCATACGGTGAATCAACCTTGGACGCAACAAGCTTTGATAAAATATTCGGTTACAAAGAGACTAAAGATTCAATGTGGACAGTTGGTGCTTACCACCCACTTACAAAACACTTGAACTTGGTAGCTGAGTACTCTGAGTCACAGCGTGATAATAAATACGCTGCCGGTTCTGCTCTAGGCTGGGCTGACAGCAAAGCTGAGGCGAAAACAATCTCTTTAGGCGCAATCCTGTTCTTCTAGGATAAGGCCGGGCCCTTGTGGTCTTAGCTTGAAGCAATAAAAAACGGCATCTTCGGATGCCGTTTTTTATTTTTGTTGCTGGTTTGTTGAGTCATGCATCATTGCTCAGGTATGAGTCAGGGCAAAGGTAACAATGCCTGTGTGCTTGAAGGCGATGTTGTCAGCATGGTCATTTATTTCGGGAGGGAATGTAGATTCATGGAAATAGGCGTTGTTGCATTTTTACAACAATTGTAAGTAATTGTGACAAAAATGCAAATATTAAGTTGAATCGATAGATTTGATTGTGCATACTAGCGCTTACCTTCTTGATGAATTAATCGTTCATTGAGGGAGTTTGCAAACTTTCTCATTTGTTTGTTAGCGATAACAAAAAAAGCTGATGAGGTTACGAAGTAATAAGAGCAATAAATTTTTAGGAGATTTATATGAAAACAACTATTAGATTAGCAGTTGCTTCAGCATTAGTTGCTGCAGCTTCAAGCGCTAACGCTGGTATCGTTATTCCAGCAGGCGATTGGACATTGGACATCGGCGGTGTTGTAAACGCTTACTACACATCAACACGTTTCAGTGGTGATGACTCAGCAGCTGGCGAATACGGCAATGGCGACAGCGTTGCAAACATAACTACAGGTCTGTTACCTAACTACCTGTCAGTATCTGGTAAAACACGTCAAAACGACTTGGATGTTGGTTTCACAATCAGCATCAACCCAGGTGCTTCTACTAAAAATGCTGGTATTCAAGGTGCTAACCAAGAAAACCGTCAAGCATTCTTGACATTTGGTGACAAATCATGGGGTTCTATCAAGTTAGGTAAAGATCTGGGCATCTACGCTTCAGACGCTATCTTGAACGACATGACATTGTTGGGTGTTGGTTCAGCTGCTGGTTCACTGGCTGGCAACACAACAACTTTAGGCCGTATCGGTACAGGTTTCATGTATGCTGACTGGAAATCACAAGTTGCTTACTCATCACCAAACTGGAATGGCTTCAGCTTTACAGCTGGTGTAACACAAGCTTGGAATGCGCTTGCAGTTACAGGTCCTTACTCTACAGCAACATCATATGATGCAGGCAGTTCACGCCGCGGTGGCAACTCACCAGCGTTCGAAGCTAAAGCTTCTTACGAGTGGGCTGGCGACGTATCTGGTAAAGTTTGGGTTTCAGGTATTTCACAACGTGTTAAAGGTCTAAACTACAATGGTTCAGATTTGGGTAGCGACCGTGCTACTGCATACGACATCGGTGCTACAGTTAACGTTGCAGGCTTCGGCTTGACAGGTTACTACGGTAAAGGTGATGGTATCGGCCAAACAGTACAACTATTGCAAGGTTTTGATTACACAGGTAAATCACGTGATTCAGACCAATGGTACATTCAAGGTACATACACAATTCCAGGTGTAGGTACTAAATTGGGTGCTTCATACGGCCGTTCAACACTTGACGGTAACAGCGTTGACTTCTACGACGAGAAAAAAGATTCAATGTGGACAATTGGCGCTTACCACCCAGTTACAAAACACTTGAATTTAGTTGCTGAATACTCACAAGCTAAATACGAAGTTGATTCTGCTGCAGGTTATCCAGCTGCATTTGATACAGAAGTTAAAGCAAAAACTGTTTCTTTAGGCGCGATCTTATTCTTCTAGGATAAGGCAAGACTCTTGTGGTCTTAGTTTAAAGTAATATAAAAACGGCATCTTCGGATGCCGTTTTTTATGGGAATAATAAAAATATGTATCAATACATGGCTTGATGATGGCGGTAATTAAATGAATAAGAATATTTTTAAGCAGCATGCATTGGTCAGTAAAGCTGATAAACAGCAGCAAGCCGGCCATAAAAGTGTGATTTTATGGTTCACTGGCCTATCGGGTGCCGGTAAATCCACGCTTGCCCATGCGGTAGAAAAAGCACTGTTCGATATCGGCTGTAGAACGATTGTGGTAGACGGTGATAATGTGCGCCATGGCATCTGTTCTGATTTAGGTTTTACCAATGAGGATAGGCAGGAAAATATCCGGCGCGTAGGTGAATTAAGCAAATTATTCATTGATGCGGGCATCATTACCCTGACTGCGTTTATTTCGCCGTTTCAGGCAGACCGTAACCGTGTGCGCCAGTTGGTAGATGATGATGAGTTTATAGAAATATATTGCAACACTGATTTACAGACTTGCGAGCAGCGTGATATCAAAGGTCTATATGCAAAAGCAAGACGTGGCGAGATAACAGATTTTACGGGTATTTCATCCCCTTACGAACCGCCGCTGAATCCAGAGATTGTAGTGAATACTGGCAGCGATTCCTTGGCTGTTTGCGTCGATACAGTCATCGATTATCTTGTAGCGCGTCAGTATATCAAGGCTATATAAAAGATTGTCCAGGTCAAAGCAGCCTGGTCATGCCTCATGCTGCTTTGAACGGCGTATCAGATTTTAATGGCTTGCGTGCGCTGCAGCGGAAAAATATCATGCCGCATGGCATCTATTTTATTAATGAAGAATACTTGCGCCATTCTGCCGTTTTCGAGGCTGTCACCAAAAAAATCATTGGCTGCGTGATAGGTCTGCGCATTAAAAATAATCAATGTATTGTAGATGTTGTTCACACGTACAGTTTCATCGAACATGCTATGGTAATCGGTAGAAACAGGCAGGTTGGCCCTGAAGTTCTTATCATTCAGCTTTAATGCTGTCTGGTATTTTTCTTCACTGTACGATGTATTTGGCTTGAATAAAGAGGTGCCAGCCGCAATCGGCGCATCTGGCGTTAAATAAATGACCCCGGCAAAAATCGTGTTGGAGTCCTGATGCAGGACACCGCGCTCAAATTTGGCTTCCACTACCTGAAAACTTGTTGAAATCGCCCAGCGCATATTGTCATGCTGGGTATTGTGAAAAACTGACACCAATTTTTTGCAGACTTTTTCATATAAATTTCTGTCTAGCTCGAATAACTCTTTAGTTCTGCAGCCCGGGTAGACGTAATCGATA
>Ga0208116_1000349_pt1 | contig 14977 bp, 12 predicted proteins | sample LakWasMeta9_HOW4_2_FD_183859 | JGI IMG/M metagenome (GOLD analysis project Ga0208116, IMG submission 183859) | Freshwater sediment methanotrophic microbial communities from Lake Washington under simulated oxygen tension - Sediment Metagenome... | ecosystem: Environmental > Aquatic > Freshwater >... | reverse complement strand
TAGTTTCTCATTTTGGTTAAAATTTTGTTGGTTAATCAGACCAAAGTACAAATAATATTGAGATTAACAAAAAAAGCGAGAAAAATTCTCGCTTTTGATAAAATATGTGCTTAAAAATAATTATTCTACAGTAACCGATTTAGCTAAATTACGGGGTTGGTCTACATTACAATCTCTCATAACCGCTATGTGATACGATAAAAGTTGTAGGGGAATCGTTGTTATTAATGGAGACAATGCATCAGATGTTTCCGGAATTTCTATAATATAATCCGCCAATTCACGTACTTGAGTATCGCCTTTAGTCACAACAGCTATGATTATACCGCTTCTGGATTTAATTTCCTGAATATTACTTACAATTTTGTCATAATGACCTTGTTTTGGAGCAATAATGACTACCGGCATATGCTCATCTATCAAAGCAATTGGCCCGTGTTTCATTTCTGCAGCAGGATAACCTTCGGCATGGATATAGGAGATTTCTTTGAGTTTTAATGCTCCTTCCAATGCAACCGGAAAATTATAACCTCTGCCTAAATATAGGCAATTGTGTGAATCTTTGAATACGGCTGCTATTTCTTTGGCTTTAGCATTCGTCTCTAACGCCTCTTTAACTTTTTCAGGAATAATTTCCAATTCCTGCAAATATCTGTGAAAATCTGTGTTGGATAATGTTCCCTTGGCTTTTGCCAAACGCAACGCCATCATTGTTAGTACAGTAATTTGAGTAGTAAATGCTTTTGTAGAAGCTACACCAATTTCCGGACCAGCGTGAGTATGAGACCCAGCGTGAGTTTCACGAGAAATTGAAGAACCAACCACGTTACACACTCCGTAAACAAATGCTCCTTTTTCTTTGGCTAACTTTATGGCAGCCATCGTATCAGCGGTTTCTCCAGATTGAGATATCGCAATTACTACGTCTCTGCTGCTTATTATTGGATTTCTATATCTAAATTCAGAAGCATATTCCACTTCAACAGGAATTCTGGTAAATTCTTCAAATATATATTCCGCTACTAATCCTGCATGCCATGAAGTGCCACAAGCGACAATAATAATTCTTTCTGCATTCAGGAATTTTTCTAAATTATCCTCAACGCCTGACATTTGAATTATACCTTCATTTGCATGAAGTCTTCCACGATAGGTGTCTTTTATAACATTAGGCTGTTCGTAAATTTCTTTTAACATAAAATGATCATAGCCGCCTTTTTCAATTTGCTCCAAGTTCATTTGAAGTTCTTGAATATAAGGATCAACTAAAGAATCATCTTTAATTTTTCGGACTTTCATTGGTTTGTGCAACCTGATATTTGCCATTTCCCCGTCTTCTAAATAGACGGCATTCGAAGTGTATTCTATAAATGGCGATGCATCTGAGGCAATAAAATATTCTCCTTCTCCAATTCCTATTGCCAATGGACTTCCCAAACGGGCAACAACAATTTCATCAGGATTTTTTTTGTCAAAAACAGCTATTGCATAAGCTCCAAATACTTGATTTAAAGCTACCTGAACTGCCTTTCCTAATTTTAATTTTTCCTTTTTCTGAACTTCTTCTATAAGATTTACAAGTACTTCAGTATCTGTATCAGAAAGAAAGACATACCCTCTTTTTATTAATTCTACTTTCAGAGGAGCATAATTTTCAATAATTCCGTTATGAATTATCACCAAATCTCCTGAATTAGAAAGGTGTGGATGAGAATTTACATCATTTGGAACCCCGTGAGTTGCCCAGCGTGTGTGTCCAATTCCAATCGTTCCATTGGTGGAAATTTCTTTTGCAGCTTTCGCTTCAAGATCTATAACTTTACCTTTTGTCTTACAAACTTTTATGTCATTCCCGTCATATAACATAACGCCGGCACTATCATATCCTCTGTATTCAAGTCTTTTTAATCCTTTTATTACAATAGGATATGCTTCTCTGTAACCGATATATCCAACAATTCCACACATAATTTTGGTTTATTAATTAGGTTTTGTATAATAAATTTCAAGTTTTAGTCTTTTGTCAACTGGAACAGTAGATTTGCCTCCAAAAAGTATGGTTCCAAGCGGATTCATAACACTCGCTTTTGGGGCTTGTGAAATTTTAACAGTTGGTGTCCTTAATTTATTGGAATTAGCAATTTTTATATCTTCAGTAACGACAACGCCCAACTTAACATTTGTAGAATCGGCATATTTCACAAGATTTCTAATATGGTTTGTGATTCTGATTTTATAGGTTGAACCTCTCTTAGTTACTGCGTCTCTATTTATATTCCCGTCAAATACTAATTTTGCCATTTTGGGTCTAACTGCTGATGAACCATCGACAAAATAATCAATTACCGGACGATTATTGGTAAAATCATATAAATAAATTCTATCTGGTTCGTAACTCTTTTTAAATTCTGCATTGTCAGCATCTACATAAAAAACCAGATTTGCTTCGTTTATTAACCAGCCACTTTTGCGAATAATATCTAATTCGTCAGCTACTCCATTTGGGCTACCTGTTGTTCCGTCAGCGCCATAAAGATCCGGACCAAAAAGTTTTAGTACAGCTAAAGAACCTTCGCCACCTTTTAAATACAATTTTTCATCCCCAAGAATTGGGTCTGAGTTACTTGTGGCATTAGAATAATCAACATTTGTGTTGCTTTGCACCGGCATACTAACCGTATTTCCTGCCATATTAAGGATAATCGATTTTTCAACTCTTGTTGGAGTACCTCCGGTTGTTGAAGCTAAATCTTCTTTGTATTTAATGGTAATTGTTCCTTTAGCAAAATTTATCATAGCTAAACTTCCTGGGTCAGTACCGGATTGCTCCACTTTAAAATACAATCCTCTAAAATAATTTTTAAAAACATCGTTTGTGGCTAAACTACCTGATGGAGCATGAATTATTTTAGAATCAAAAAATTCCTTGTTCAATTTCAAACGCATACTTGGTGGCGTTCTTGTTGTGGTAACTTTACCCGTTGTTGCATCCGTAACATTTACTTTGTGCTCAGCCGCGTCAAAGAAAAACTCATTGTTTTGCGCAACATTTGCATCGTCATTCAAACGACTTCCAATTTTTAGATTATCAAAATCAGTATTTTGATCGGTGAAGTATTTTTGTGCGTTTTGAAATCCGCCAACCGGATCTAAATCTCTCATAAAATAACCAGATTCATAAACGCTTAATTTTATTTTTGCTTTAGGTTCACCATAAATAGAATCTAATTCATACACATGATTGCCATTTACATCTGTCGATTTTAATGTGCTAAAATAAGGCACCTCAACATACACACTATCTATTACAGGATTTGTTCCAATAACAGGATCCGGGCTTGCCATTATTATTTGAGTTGCAAAATTTGCGGTAGTTTTTCCAAAAGTAGGATTATCATAAATTCCCAATGCATTTATAGCAAGATTATCTGATTGTATTGGAGTAATTTTTTCATTATAGGCCACCACGCTTGAAGTATATTTAGCTAAATCAAAATGGTTTTCACCAATTAAGGCGTCTCCAACTGCAGAATATTCTTTATCGCAAGAAACGAAAAGAAGGATACTTACAAGAAATAAAATGGGTTTAATAATAGAATTATTGTACATGTTTACTAGAAAATTTTTAATTTAAAGAACAAAATTTTTATAAAAATTAGAATACGCTTCAGCGAATTTATCTTTCGGGGCGAAAGGTAAAAAAGGTTTTCCTGAAGATTCTATAAATTTTGTTAAACTTGAAGAGAGGTTCTCTGAAGCAATAATAATGGCGTCAGAATGCATGATAGTGGCTTTCATAATGCTTTCGTAATCTGGATTTTCCAAATCTAAAATAGCTTCGCCTGGCACGCCGTCAAACTTTATTTTGTTAATCATTTCAATATCCAAAGTGCCTTCAAAAGACTGGCTGTAAACCGATGTTACAATCTTTGTATCTGAAAACAAGGCTTCGTTTTTGTAAAAATGTTTCATGTAAATGGGCAACATTGCTGCCATCCATCCGTGAACATGAATAATATCAGGGACCCAATTCAGTTTTTTTACAGTTTCGACAACTCCTTTTGCAAAGAAAATGGCTCGTTCGTCATTATCAGGAAACATAACACCTTCTTCGTCAGTAAATGTGGCTTTCCGTTTAAAATATTCATCATTGTCAATAAAATAGACTTGTATTCTTTCTTTTGGAATTGAAGCTACTTTTATTATCAAGGGCATATCCAAGTCATTCACTACCAGATTCATCCCCGAAAGTCTAATTACTTCGTGCAATTGATGTCTTCTTTCGTTTATATTTCCATATCTTGGCATGAAAATTCTTATTTGTCCGCCTTGATTATTAATCATTTTTGGCACTTCGTAAGACATTGAAGAGACCTCATTTTCAGCTAGATAAGGCACCACTTCAGATGATACATATAATATCCTCTTATCTTCCATATTGTATTTTACTTAATTTATTGGCAATAAAAACCATGCAAAATTACAAAAATTTATGCAGTTATAGACTAAAATATTATGTTTGCATATTATTTCAATAAAACACCTATGCATATTTTCTACGGAAAAGCAGCTTTAATAGATTATTTAAAATCTATTAAAACCAATCATTCCACCATTGGTTTTGTTCCAACTATGGGTGCTTTACACCAAGGCCATTTATCATTGATGCAACAATCAATGTCCGAAAATGAGACCACTGTTGTGAGCATTTTTGTAAACCCTACCCAGTTCAATAATCCCGAAGATTTAGCAAAATACCCAAGAACACTAGAGGATGACTTAAAAAAAATTACCGGTTTAAGTTCAAAAATCATAGTATATGCGCCGCCTATTGACGATATTTATGACGGAAATCCTTCTTCCCAATTATTTGATTTTGACGGATTGGAAAATCAAATGGAAGGCAAATTCAGACCCGGTCATTTTAATGGTGTGGGCACAATTGTAAAACGTCTTTTCGAAATTGTGGAACCTACCAATGCTTATTTTGGCGAGAAAGATTTTCAGCAATTACAAATTGTAAAGAAAATGGTCGCTAAAAATAAGATGAAAGTCAATGTGATAGGTTGTCCAATACATAGAGAACCAAATCATCTGGCGATGAGTTCCAGAAATGAACTTTTATCATCCAAAGAAAAGCAAGAAGCATCCATAATTTACAAAACATTGATTGGCGCAAAAGAAAAATTCAAAACCAATAGCGCCAAAACTGTAACGGAATGGGTTCAAAAATCATTTGAAAAAAATCCAACTTTTGCATTAGAATATTTTCAAATTGCCGATGAAGAGACTCTTTTACCTTGTTTGAGAAAAAGTAAAACCAAAAAATACCGCGCTTTTATAGCTGTTTTTGTCAACAAAATTCGATTGATTGACACCATTTCATTAAATTAATTTACCTTTGCGGCATGCAAATTCAAGTCGTAAAATCAAAAATTCACCGTGTAAAAGTAACTGGCGCCGATTTAAATTATATCGGAAGCATTACCATTGACGAAGCATTGCTAGAAGCTTCAAACATTATTGAAGGCGAAAAAGTATCCATAGTAAACATCAATAATGGCGAGCGATTTGAAACTTATGCCATCCTTGGCGAAAAAAATTCCGGCACAATAACCCTCAATGGACCCGCTGCCAGAAAAGTGCAAAAAGACGATATTATCATTATTATTTCTTACGCTACTCTCGACTTTGAAGAGGCCAAAACCTTCAAGCCCTGGATTATTTTTCCCAATGAAAAAGACAATTCTTTGACTTAATTATTTCAAAATCTATTCTTAAAATTTCGACGAGATTTTTCATCTGTGTTTTTAGATTTATTCTCTTTTTACTATTTCTGATTTAAAAAAAGCAAATAAAAAGTATTATATTGCTACTCTTTTTGTTCCGAAGATTCGGGAGAAAATTAATTTCAAAAACCCTAGAAATTATGAAGAAATTATTACTATTGTTGCTTTTTTCAGTCTCCGTTTTTTCGCAAAAAACCACCGAAACTTTCGTTTCTACCAAGCTGAAGGAAAGTCGGGAAATCACGATTGGACTGCCTCCATCCTACGAAAAAAACCCAAATAAAAAATATCCAATACTCATTTTGCTTGACGGCGATTACTTATTTGACCCTTTTTATGGTGCTTTGAATTACGGCGCTTATTGGGATGATTTGCCCGAAACCATTATCATTGGCATCAGCCAAAACAAAAATGACGAACGAATAGACGACAGCAATTACGATGAATCAACTGATTTACCTTCTGGGAAAGGAGCTCAATTTTTTGAATTTATTGGTGGTGAATTGCTTCCATATATCGAAAAAAAATACCGCATCGCTCCTTTCCGAATCATTGCCGGACACGACACTACAGCAGGCTATTTAAACTTTTTTCTATACAAGGACAACCCAATATTTAACGCCTATATTTCCCTAAGTCCAGAACTCGTTCCTGAAATGGAAACCCACATTCCTGAAAATTTTTCCAAATTAAAACAACCTGTTTTTTATTACCAATCTACGGGCGATGGCGATATAAAAGACATACTGGAATCCGTAAAAAAACTGGACGAAAACATTAAAATCGCTGTCAATCCCTTAATAAATTACAAATACGATGCGTTCAAAGGCGCTTCGCATTATTCTTCAGTGCTCTATTCGATACCAAATGCTTTGTACCAAATTTTTGACTGTTACAAACCCATTTCTATGGCTGAATTTACAGAGAAAATTGCAATTCTTCCAAATGGACAAGTAAAATATCTAACAGATAAATACGATGGCATTACAAAAACATTAGGATTGAAAGTCCAAATTAGAGTATCTGATTTTAAAGCCATCGAAGCTGCCATTTTGAAAAACAAAACCTATTCAGAATTAGACAAATTAGCCGAATTAGCGAGGAAAAATTACCCAAAATCAATGCTTGCCGACTATGAATTAGGCTTAATGTATGAAAAATTAGGAGATTCTAAGAAAGCAGCAAAAGCCTATCAAAAGGCAACCCAATTAGAAGAAATTGGTGATTTAACACAAGATATGATGTTTGAAAAATTAGATGAAATGCAAAGTTTAACACCCAAAAAATAATGTCAAAAGTTAAAACTTCCTTTTTTTGCCAAAATTGTGGCGCACAATATTCAAAATGGCAAGGGCAATGCAATTCCTGCAAAGAATGGAATACCATTGTCGAGGAAATTATTCAAAAAGAAGAAAAATTAAGTTGGAAACCGGCAACTTCTGACTCTAAAAGAGTTTCAAAACCCTTACGAATTACCGAAATTGATTCTTCTCAAGAAGTAAGAATGGACACGCGTGACGGCGAACTCAATCGAGTTCTTGGCGGCGGAATTGTTCCAGGTTCTTTAATCCTTTTAGGCGGTGAACCCGGCATTGGAAAAAGTACACTTTTGCTCCAAATTTCATTAAAACTTCCATACAAAACCTTATATGTTTCGGGTGAAGAAAGCCAAAAACAAATAAAAATGCGTGCCGAAAGAATCACGCCAAATAGCGATAATTGCTACATTCTTACCGAAACCAAAACCCAAAATATTTTCAAACAAATTGAAGCCATCGAACCCGAAATCGTCATCATTGATTCCATTCAAACGCTTCATACTGATTATATCGAATCGACTCCGGGAAGTATTTCACAAATTCGGGAAACCACTGCTGAATTGATAAAATTTGCCAAAGAAACCAATATTCCAGTAATTCTGATTGGTCATATTACCAAAGACGGAAACATTGCCGGACCAAAGATTTTGGAACATATGGTCGATACCGTTTTACAATTCGAAGGCGACAGGAATCACGTTTATCGAATTTTGCGTTCACTAAAAAACCGTTTTGGTTCTACTGCCGAAATCGGAATTTACGAAATGCTGGGCAATGGTTTGCGAGAAGTTTCGAATCCTTCGGAAATCTTGATTTCTCACAAAGACGAGGAATTATCAGGAACAGCAATCGCTTCCACTCTCGAAGGAATGCGTCCGTTGATGATTGAAATTCAATCCTTGGTCAGCACCGCAGTTTATGGAACACCGCAACGTAGTACAACGGGTTACAATGCGAAAAGATTGAATATGATTTTGGCAGTTTTAGAAAAACGTGCCGGTTTTAGGCTTGGCGCCAAGGACGTTTTCCTGAACATAACTGGTGGAATTTCAGTAGATGATCCAGCAATTGATTTGGCAGTTGTCGCCGCCATTTTATCATCGAATGAAGATATTCCGGTAAATAAAGATTTTTGTTTTGCTGGCGAAGTGGGTTTATCTGGTGAAATTCGTCCCGTAAATCGTGTAGACCAACGCATTCAGGAAGCCGAAAAATTAGGATTTTCTACAATATTTGTTTCGAAATACAATAAAATCGCTTTGAAAAACACGATAATAAAAATAAGATTGGTGGCAAAGATTGAAGATGTAGCGAGTGAATTGTTTGGGTAAAATTCTATTTACATAAAACGTTAAATTTCACAAAAAGGATTCATTTATCTAATTAATCCGGCTTGAATTTCATTTTTTCTTTGTAAATTTATGTGTTCTTTTCTCCTATGAGAAGAATTTAGAAAATGAAACCATCATCCAATACAATGATTCATTTCTACCAACAACTTGGCAAGCTATTCTATGGTGTCGCCTCAACAGACAAAACCGTTCGTAAAGAAGAAATCGCACAACTCAAAGAAATAGTCAAAAAAGAATGGGTTCCAATTGAAAACACTTTTAACGAATTTGGCGACGATTCCGCTTACCAAATCGAAATTGTTTTTGACTGGCTTGTAGAGAATGATTGGAATATTGGCAAAGTGATTCCTAATTTCAAAATTTACAGAAAAGAACACCCTAGTTTATTCAACCCCCAAGTAAACGACTTAATCCTAAAAACCGCAAAGGCAATTGCTGATTCCTTTTCGGGAAAAAATAAATCAGAATCGGTTTTAATCACTGAATTGAGCGATATTTTGTCTCATTAACAAACATTAAATCGGAGAAAACCGTTCCTAAAGTTGCTTGAAAATAATTCATTTTTAACATAAAAAACAAAGTCATGGAAAAACAAGTAGGCATCTGGATAGACACCAAAAAGGCAATAATTGTTACTCTTGATGGTCAAAAAGAAGAAAAAATTACTGAAATAGATTCTGAAGTTGAGAATAGCGTTTATCATAACAAAGAAGGCAACAAAGGAACTTTCTCAGGAAGCCATCACAGTGACAGTGAAACGAAATTTGACAATAGAAAAAAAGAAGAACTGAATTATTATCTAAAATCAGTGATGAACTATATCAAGGGCTCTGATTACTTATACATCTTTGGTCCAGGAGAAACCAAAATAAAACTGGAACAAAAAATACGGGATGAAAAATCTCTTGGAAAAATCAACTTAAAAGCAGTTGAAACTTCTGATAATATGACTTTAAACGAAATTGTCGCACAGGTTAAGGATTTTTACAATCCTTTGCAACGCAAAATCAATTTAGCTCATAGGCTATAAATTTTTAAGTTCAAAAACATTCAAAAACCACGACACAATATGTGTTGTGGTTTTTTTGGCCTTAAATTTAAGGTGTAGAAAAAAAGTTGATTTAAAAGAAATTTGCAAAGAGAATCATAAAATTATTTCAGTTTCAGTTTTTTTACTTTCCTTTATAGGCGACGATTCTAAATCTAAATAAGTTAGGTTTCGTAACGCCTTTTTATTTAAACCAAACTATTTATGAGAACCAAAAAGCAAAAAATTATGTTAGCTGCAAAAATAATTGCAGCAACTTTTTTGGTGATGGTCATAGCTCTTTTTGTTTTTAGAAATGCGTTATTAAAACAAGTCATTGCAAAGGTTTCCTTTAAAATGGAACGAGATTACAACAGCAATTTTTCGGTAAAAGAAGCTACTTTTGTTGGGTTTTCAGGCGTGAGTTTATCCGAAATTATTTTGGTTCCAAAAAATGCCGACACCCTTTTTAACATCCAAAAAATGAAAACCAGCGTCAATTTCTGGCGGTTGTTAATTGGCGATATCCAACTTGGAACTTTAGAAATCGAAAATGGTTATGTACAATTGGTCAAAAATAAAAAAGGTCGAAATTTTGATGCTTTTCTAAAAAAAGACGAAGTCACCACTAGTTCCAAAGAAAAAAGAGATTACGCCAAATTTGCCTATAGAATCATCTCGAAAGTGCTCAATTTAGTGCCAACCGACATGAAAATCGAAAACCTTTCGTTTCGCCTGAATGATAACGGAAATAAAACCACCATTAATTTCCAAAAACTGCGATTGGTCAATCAGCAACTTGAAACTTCCATTAAAGTCGAAACTAATACTTTCACACAGCGAATTAGAATCCAGGGTTTTGCAGATCCAAGAAATAAAAAAGCCGATATACGGTTTTTCAATATGGATTCCGGAGCCATCAAAATGCCATATATTGACGAACGTTTTAACCTGAAATCAAGCTTTGATTCCATTCGGTTGAGCATTCAAAACATAGACAAATCAGGCGGTGAATTGCATATTGACGGCTTTGCATCGATTGCCAATTTGATGATAAACCACCCGAAAATTGCCAGCAAAGATGTGGTAATAAAAAATGCAAAATTTGATTTTCGGTTCTTGCTAGGATCTGATTTCATTTCGATTGACAGCAGTTCAACTATCGAATTTAATAAAATAAAATTTAATCCTTATTTAGCTTACGAAACCGAAGAAGACACGATTTACAAACTCAAAGTGGCGATTCCAAAGATGAAAGCACAGGATTTTATTGTTTCGCTTCCCGATGGTTTATTCACCCATTTTCAAGGAATGGAAGCCGAAGGTAATTTTGAATACAAGCTGGATTTTATGTTCAACAAAAACAAACCCAATACGCTGATTTTTGACAGCAATCTGAAGAAAGAAAACCTTAAAATCACCAAATACGGCGAAGCCAATCTCAACAAACTCAACGGAGAATTTGTCTATCGGGCAATTATTAATAACGTACCGCAACGCCCAATTTTAGTTGGTGCTGAAAATCCAAATTACACGCCTTTGAACCAAATATCGCCCTATTTACAAAAATGTGTTTTAACCTCGGAAGATCCTTCGTTTTTCTCGCATCGTGGTTTTATTAATGAAGCTTTCAAACAGTCGATTCTCAAAAACATTCGCACTAAGAAATTCTCTCGTGGCGCCAGCACGATTAGTATGCAGTTAATCAAAAACGTGTTTCTTACCCGCGAGAAAACCGTGTCTCGAAAATTGGAAGAAATCTTATTGGTTTACATCCTCGAAAATAACCGAATTGCCAGCAAGGAACGAATGCTCGAAGTCTATTTCAATATTATCGAATGGGGACCAAATGTATATGGAATTGGCGAAGCAAGTCAGTTTTATTTCCAAAAAAAGCCAGCAGATTTGACCTTGAAAGAATGTTTGTATTTAGCCACCATCATTCCAAAGCCAAGAAAATTTATGTGGCAGTTTGACAATGAAGGAAAACTAAAATCCTTTGCAAACCAACAACAAAAATTCCTAAGTAATTTGATGTTGCGAAGAGGAATTTTAATTCCCGAAGACACCATTGGACAATCTATTCCGCTACAAATTTCAGGAAATGCTCATTCGCTCTTGAATATAAAAGAGCAAGATTCTATTCCTGTAGATTCTCTTGCGGTCGAAGAACCTTATGAGTTTTGATGGTTTAACCACAAAGACACGAAGAAGGCACAAAGTTCTCAAAGATTTTAGAATCCGTTTTTATCCGCGTTTTTGCTTTAGCAAATCCGTTTTATCCGTGTTCCACTTTTAGCCACAGATGAAACGGATTGAACAGATTTACACAGATACAGCATAAAATACAATCACAAATAATATCGATTCAACAAAAAAATCCACAAAGAATTATATTTTCCTTTGTGGACTTTGTGCCTTCTTCGTGACCTTTGTGGTTAAATAATTATGGTGCCGGATCCGGAATTATAGCTTGAACTGCATTGATTTCGGCAATAATTTCATCGGATAAAACCACATCGATCGTAGCGATATTTTCTTTTAATTGCTCCATTGTTGTGGCTCCAATTATTGTGCTGGTCACGAAAGCTTGTTGGTTTACAAATGCCAAAGCCATTTCGGTTAAAGTCAATCCGTTTTTTCTTGCAACTTCCTGATACAATCTAGTGGCTTCAGTACATTGATTGCTGTTGTATCTTGAAAATTGCGGAAATAATTTGATTCTGGCATTTGGATGACTTTCTCCGGACAAAAATTTCCCGGACAAAACACCAAAAGCCATTGGCGAATAAGCCAACAATCCCACATTTTCCCGAATGCAAATTTCGGCAGAACCGTTTTCAAAAAGTCTATTCAATAAGGAATACGGATTTTGAATGGTTTTAATTTTTGGCAGATTTTGGTATTTGCTTTCTTCCAGAAAACGCATAATTCCCCAAGGCGTTTCGTTTGAAAGTCCAATATGTTTTATTTTTCCTTCTTTGATTAAACCATCCAAAGTTTCAAGGACATTTTGAATATTGTCTTCCCAAGCGTCGTGTTGTACTTTAAATCCGCGTTGTCCAAAAAAATTGGCTTTGCGTTCCGGCCAATGCAATTGATACAAATCGATATAATCGGTTTGCAAACGAGTCAAACTTTTTTCCAGTGACAAGACAATACTTGCCGGAGAAAAATCCATATTTTCTCGAATGTAAGACAATCCGGGATTAGGTCCAGCGATTTTCGAAGCCAAAATTATGTCTTCTCTTCGTCCTGATTTTTTGAACCAAGTTCCAATGATTTTCTCGGTGCTTCCGTAAGTTTCCTTGCGTCCCGGAACGGAATACATCTCGGCGGTGTCAAAAAAATTGATTCCTTTTTCGAGTGCATAATCCATTTGGGCGTGACCATCGGCTTCAGTGTTTTGTTGACCAAAAGTCATTGTGCCAAGGCAAATTTTGCTGATTTTTATGTCGGTATTGGGTAAAGTGGTGTATTTCATTTGTTTGAAGTGCTAAAATTATAAGTTGCAAAAGTAAAGTTTAGTCTGACAATTGGAAGTAACATTAACAATTTTTTAAAATAAAAAAGGTTCTGCATTTTCACGCGAACCTTTTTTAAATTTTGTTTTTTGGAAGTTTAATTAATATCCTTCAACATTTCGGCAATTTCGTCTAATCTTGGTGTCAGAATAATTTCGATTCTACGATTTTTTGCTTTTCCTTCTGCTGTGGCGTTGCTTGCCAATGGCGAGAATTCGCCTCTTCCGGCAGCGGTTAGATTTTGTTTGTTGATACTTTTGTTTTCACTCAAAATGGCAACAATTGCGGTGGCTCTTTTGGTTGATAAATCCCAGTTGTCGGCAATTGGCCCTGAACCTCCATAAGGAACGTCATCGGTGTGACCCTCTATCAAAACAGAAATGTCCGGGTTGTCTCCCAATACTTTTCCCACTTCGACAACGGCTTTTTTTCCTTCCGTTCCCACAGCCCAACTTCCTGAATTAAAAAGTAATTTGTTCTCCATAGAAACGTAGACTTTTCCGTTTTTTTGCTCTACTGTCAAGCCTTTTCCTTCAAAACCATTCAAAGCATTCGAAAGCGTTTCTTTTAGTTTTCGCATACTGGCTTCTTTGGCCGCTATCAAAGCTTCCAACTCTTTTAATCGCTGATTCTTTTTGTTTAATTCTTCTTGTTCCAAAGCCAACGCTTTTTCTTTGGCTCCCAACTGTTCCAATAATTCACGGTTTTTAGCCATATTCGCTTTCAAGGCTTCATTGCTGTTTTTTTCCAAAGCAGTATAAGAATCCTGCAAAACATCCATTTTTTTGGTTAAAGCTTCATAATCAGCTTGCAATTTTTCACGTTCTGATTTTACTTTCGCCAACTCTTTATTCAAAGCTTCTTGATCTAATTCCAATTGGTTTTTGGTTTTAATCAAATCGGCATTTTCATCTGAAATACTTCTGTTTTCTTTTTTTAAATCGGCATATTTGTTTTCTAAATCATTGTAAATCTTCTTGGATACACAAGAAGTTGAAAGTGCTACAATCAGCAATCCGAGGGAAATTTTTTTTATCATTTTTATCTATTTTTTTTATTGTTGTATAATGTATATCCGAAAACTAATGAAAAAGAATCAAATTGAGAATATCCATAATATTTATCTAAGTGGTTACTACTCATTCTAAACTCCAAATTATATTTTGACTTATAACTATATCCGGCCCCAAAAGTTAATCCTTCTCGATTAGAAATTTTTCGGTATAAACTATTGTCTATTTCAATGGTTGAATTCATTGGGAGGCCAAAAACATATCCGGCTTTTATTAGCAAACTTGAATTGTCATTTAAATACATATGATGTTTTAGTCCAAACACTAAATCAAAGTAGTTGTATGAAACATTAAATTTATAACTATTTTCAAAAAGAACACCAGAAGAGCTTGGTACTGTAATCGTTTTTTCAACTTGATATTCTTGATAACTTATCTCTGAAAAACCACTCCATTTGTTTCTGTTAAAGGGTATCATATATTCGATTTCTGAACCTAAATTAAAACTAGTTTTAGAACCTAAATTTATATTAGACGAAGAGCCATTAGGAATTTGGAGCGAGGACGAAGTGATTCCTGCTTTTGCTTTAATATTAAAACTACCTTTTGCAATGTTTTTATTATAATCCGTTAAACTGCTATTTTTACAATTGTTATATTTAATGAAATAATCCGACAAATCATCTTTGTTGTATTCTGTTTTTATAACCTTATCCATTGACTGGTTTTCACAACGTAAATCTTGCCATAATTGCTTTTGGAAGTCATTATTCAAAGCTAAATTAGTGTTACTAGTATTTGCCATATAATATTTTTTATAAATAAGTTGGGTAATAGGTAAATTATCTAATTTATAAAAATAGCGTTTCATTGTTTTGTCTTTATATTCATACAGAAAGGCTTCTCCCTCTATTAATACTCTAAGAAAAAGTGTTTTTTCTTTCCATTCTGGC
>Ga0208116_1000346_pt1 | contig 15022 bp, 15 predicted proteins | sample LakWasMeta9_HOW4_2_FD_183859 | JGI IMG/M metagenome (GOLD analysis project Ga0208116, IMG submission 183859) | Freshwater sediment methanotrophic microbial communities from Lake Washington under simulated oxygen tension - Sediment Metagenome... | ecosystem: Environmental > Aquatic > Freshwater >... | reverse complement strand
AACATTTCGTGGAGCCCAGGTAAATTTATAATTCCACAAATTCGTATCCGATTCTGGAGCAACTAATCCGCCACAAAAAGATTCAAACAAAAGCATTTTCCCTCCTTTTTCCCTGATTTCATTAATTACTTTCATCGCACTCATGTGGTCAATTCCAGGATCAAGACCAATTTCATTCATAAAAATCAAATTGTTTTCTTTGGCCAAAGCATCCAATTCCTGCATCGCATCACTCACATAAGAAGCCGTTGCCATATGTTTTTTATAAACTATACAATCCTTGGCAACCTCAATATGAAGATGTGCCGGCAACATCGAAATCACGATATCTGCTTTTTGAATAGCCTCTTTCCTTTGATTTTCATCAAAAACATCTAATGCAATTGCAGTAGCGTTAGGATGATTATTAATCTTATTTTGTGCTGACGCCAATGACAAATCCCCAATAACAAGATGTAAATTCTCTTCATCTGATTTATTTAAAAGATATTGAATTAGCGACGAAGCTGATCTTCCCGCTCCAATGATTAAAATTTTTCTCATAATTGCATAAATATAACACAAATATATATAATTGTTGTATTTATAACAAATAGCAATTGGTTAAAAATCAGAATCTTTTTCAGATGCACAAAATAAGACGGTCGAAATTCTCCAAATAATAAAATCAGTAACCAAAAAGTATCTTCATAAATTCTTTAATTTTGATTAGAAAGAGATACTTTTGCATAGTAAAAAAACAAAAAATGGACAAAAAAATAATTTCTACAGGAGCAATTTTTGGAATGTTAGCTATAATTTTAGGTGCATTTGGCGCACACGCTTTGAAAAAAGTTTTATCCATCGAAGAGCTTACAACATTCGAAACCGGGGTGAAATATCAAATGTATCACGCCCTGTTTTTATTGTTCATTGGAATAACAAACACCATTTCACAAAAAGCAAAAAAAACAATTTATGTTTTAACGCTATTTGGAATTCTGTTTTTTTCGGGTTCCATCTATTTATTGGCGACAAATAATCTCACCTCTTTTAATTTCAAAATTATAGGATTCGTAACACCTTTGGGTGGATTGCTATTAATATTGGCTTGGGGAACATTATTTTTGAATTATTTTAATGAAAAATCATAAAATTATTATTATTAAATCCCGTCCAAAATTTAATCTATAATTTTGCGTCCAATAAATTAAACTACTCAACTGCAAATTTATGGACAACTACGCCTTGTTTACGAAATCGATTTCGTTAAAAAATTTGGGAATCGAAAACGCAACCATTCATTATCAATTATCTCCTGAAGAATTACACGAAAAAACCCTGCAATCTGGGCAAGGAATAGAAAATTCGACCGGTGCATTAGCCATTAATACTGGAGAATTTACAGGTCGCTCGCCACAAGACCGATTTATTGTAAAAGACAGCATTACAGAAGATAAAGTTTGGTGGGGAAATGTGAATATTCCTTTCGAACCAGAAAATTTTGAAAAAATATATAAAAAAGTAACCGCCTATTTGTCTGACAAAGAAGTTTTTGTCAGAGACTCTTATGTATGTGCAGATTCGGATTATAGATTAAATGTTCGCGTTGTTACCGAAACTGCTTGGGCAAATTTATTCTGTTTCAATATGTTTTTGAGACCTGAAACAGAAGAATTAGAAGATTTCGCACCCGAATGGACATTGATTTGTGCTCCAAGTTTCCTAGCTGACCCAGTAATTGACGGAACTCGCCAAGGCAATTTTGCTATTCTTGATTTCACCAAAAAAATTGCACTTATTGGAGGAACCGGATACACGGGCGAAATGAAAAAAGGAATATTTTCAGCTTTGAATTTTATTCTTCCCGTTTTCAAAAATACTTTACCAATGCATTGCAGTGCCAATGTGGGAGACAAAGGCGATACTGCCATTTTCTTTGGATTATCCGGAACCGGAAAAACAACTCTATCGGCTGATCCAGCCCGAAAACTCATTGGAGACGACGAACACGGATGGACAAATGAAAATACCGTTTTCAATTTTGAAGGCGGATGTTATGCAAAAGTGATCAATCTAACAGACGAAAACGAACCCGATATCTTTAGATCTATAAAAAAGGGCGCGATTTTAGAAAATGTGGTGTTCAAAGAAGGAACAAACGAAGTGGATTATGAAGACGTTTCTATAACGCCAAATACCAGAGTTAGTTATCCTATTTATCATATAGATAACATTCAAAAAGGCTCAATTGGACAAAATCCAAAAAACATTTTCTTCTTAACAGCTGATTCCTTTGGGATTTTGCCTCCAATTTCGAAGTTAACTCCGGGACAAGCTGCTTATCATTTTATTTCCGGTTATACTGCAAAAGTTGCCGGAACCGAAGCCGGAGTAACAGAACCTCAACCTAATTTTTCGGCTTGTTTTGGAGCGCCATTTATGCCTTTGCATCCGACAAAATATGCCGAAATGCTGAGCAAAAAAATGAAAGATGCCAATGTAAAAGTTTGGCTTATCAACACCGGTTGGACTGGCGGACCTTATGGAATTGGAAGTAGAATGAAACTGAAATACACTCGCGCAATGATTACTGCTGCTTTAAACGGTGAATTAGACAATGTGGATTATGTAAATCACAGCGTTTTTGGAATTGCAAAACCGCAATCTTGTCCTAATGTTCCGAGTGAAATATTAAATCCAAGAAACACTTGGGGGGATCCCAATTTGTACGACATAAAAGCAGTAGAATTAGCTCAAAAATTCAAAGCTAATTTTGCCAAATTTTCAGCATTTGCCAACACTGAAATTATGGAAGGAGCTCCGCTGGTTTAGTTAATTTTAATTCAAAGGCAAAAAAGCTGTTCATTATGGACAGCTTTTTTTATTTAAAAACGGAACAAAAAATTCACAACAATTGGTAACTTTTGACGTTAAAAAGTCAAATCTTAAAAAGATCTATTTTTTTAAGGGTTGACTAAATACTTACCAAAAACACTGTTAATTTACCAAAACCGCTATAAGGTGTTGGCTAAAATAAAGCCACTTGTCCAAGCATTCTGGAAATTAAATCCTCCAGTTACGGCATCAATATTCATTATTTCTCCTGCAAAATAGATGTTTTTGTGTAGCTTACTTTCCATAGTTTTGAAGTTAATTTCCTTTAAATCGATACCGCCAGCAGTCACGAATTCTTCTTTAAAAGTACTTTTTCCGTTAACTTTAAAACTTGAATTGGTCAATTGATTAGCCAAGTTTTGTAATTGAATTTTCGATAAATCCGCCCATTTTGTCTCTTCAGAAATATTCGAAGCCAAAACCAAACTTTCCCATAATCGATTTGGAAAGTCAAAAGGAGATTTTTTGGAAACTGCTTTTTTGGCGTGTTCCTGTTTCAAATCTTTGAGAATTTTTTCGGTGTCATCGGTGCCAACATCATTCAACCAATTGACAAAAATGGTAAATTGGTAATTCTTTTCGAATAAAATCCGTGCTCCCCAAGCCGACAATTTTAAAATTGCTGGTCCGCTCATTCCCCAATGCGTAATTAACAAAGGACCTGTTGAGGTAAGTTTGGTGTCTTTTACTTTTATTGAAACTTGTGCCGAAACTCCAGATAATTCTTTTATTCTTGTATCTTTAATATTGAAAGTAAATAAGGAAGGAACTGGATTTACAATGGCATGACCAAAAGTCTGCAACATTTCCCATATTTTAGGGTTGCTTCCGGTAGCGAGAATTAATTTTTCGGCAATATAATTTTCGTTTTGGGTTTCGATTTTCCAGAAGTTGTCTTTTTTGAAAATCGATTGAACATTTTGTCCAGTCAAGACTGCAATTCCGAGTTTTTTAGTGGCTTGAAAAAAACAATCAATGATGGTTTGCGACGAATTCGATACGGGAAACATACGGCCGTCATCTTCAATTTTGAGTTCTACGCCGTGATTGCTGAACCATTCCACAGTATCTCCCGAGCAAAATTGATGAAAAGGACCGCGCAATTCTTTTTCGCCACGAGGATAAAATTTTACCAATTCGTTGGGTTCAAAACAGGCATGGGTCACGTTGCATCTTCCACCGCCAGAAATTCTGACTTTAGACAAGACTTCGCTTCCGCGTTCTAGAATGGCTACTTTAAGCTTCGGATTTTTCTCCACAATATTGATTGCCGTAAAAAATCCCGCTGCACCACCGCCAATAATTATAATATTGAAATTTTGGTTCATATTTTATCTGGAAAATCGGAGATGATTCCGTTTACGTTGAATAATTTTATTTTTTGAATAGCATCTTTTGAATTCACAGTCCAAGGATAAACCTCGAATCCTTTTTCCTGCATCAAAGCTACATTTTCTTTCGACAATAATACATAATCGGGATGAATGGAAAAGGCTTTTAACCCTTTGGCGAAATCCAATGCATCTTCAATAGATTCTTCTGTCAAAACGCCAATTCGGATTTTAGGGTTTAATAAATGAACTTTTTCCAGCATTTTCCAATTGAAACTGGAAACCAGAAAATCTTTGTAATTCCAGTTTTTTTCTGAAATATAATGGGTAATCAATTCAATGGCAGGTTTCGCCGTACCAATTCCCTTGAGTTCAATATTGATGAAAGAACGTCGGCGTACCAAATCAAAAACTTCAATGAGTGTTGGAATTTCTTGAGAATCGTTAATTCGAGATACTTTCAATTCTTTCAAAGACAGCTTGTTTACACTACCTTTTCCGTTGGTAGTTCGGTCAATTGTTTCGTCATGAATCACTACTAATTCACCATCTGAACTCAAATGAACATCGAGTTCAATGCCGTCAGCATTCAAATCAATAGCTTTTTGGAATGAAATTAAGGTGTTTTCAGGTTCATAACCCGAAGCGCCACGATGTCCAATTTTGAGAGAATGATTCATTTACATCAATTTTATCACAAAGGTAATTAAGAAAAAATCGCAAAGGTCTTAAATCAATAATTTCCTTAGGGTAAACACAATATTATTTGATTAGTTATTCGAGAAAATGATTATCCCATCCCGCTTTCTTCCTTATTCCTTTAACACCAACCTTTGTTGTTTTATCATTTTTAATAGATTAAGAGTAATTTTATACAAAAACAAATTCTTATTATGTCGCTTATGAATAGGTTCGCACATAAAACAAGATTAATAATTTTTACTTGCAATCCAACCCCGAAGCAGATCTTCGAGGAATTCTTTTGATTAAACAATGGGAGCGAATAAGTATGTTGAAATTGGGTTGCTTTTGAATTTAAATTTGCAATATAATATCGCACAGCATTCTCCTTTGGTTTATCTCTATTTTTTTTTAACTCCCGAGTGCTTTCTATTCGTGTCTTGGCTATCAATGTGCTTAAAGTTGATTATCACACTGTGTTTACGGGTTTCCATTTTACTGTATCCACAATCTACACCTTTATAAGTTTCTATTTCATTATAATGCTATTTTCTATACTTAAGATTTCTAGTAATTCTAGTATCGCCGTAATTTCTTTGGATTTTTCATTGACTTTTATTTGACCTAAAACCAAATTTTTTTTACAACCCCAAGCACTTCTCATATAAGTGGATGATTTTTTTACTAAGTTACTTTACTCCTCGAATAGTTCTTCCTACTAATAACTCTGTTAAAAGTATTGTGCGATGGAATTTCATTCTGCAATTTCAAAAATTTAGAAAGCTATTCTTCTTTTGCAAATAATACTCTTCTATATCATTCCACGAATCTCATCCACAAATCACTGCAATTATTGCCATAACAAGGATGTCATTTAAGTTGTAAAGCTTGCATAAACTAAGCCTATTGCCTTCTAATTACTTAAAAATCTTAATTAATTTACTAGTTGTAAAATATTATTTATTGTACTGATTATCAGTATAATATATAATGTTTTTAATTATAAAACAAATGTTAAACCTTTTATATTTAGCTGATTATATGATTTATGCTTGAAAAACTGGCCCCTTTGCCCTACTACTGGTTTGATATAAGCAGGCATTTATCCTATCTTTACATCATTCCTTAATTAGTTCTTTATGAAACAGTCCTCAAATACATTTATTCTAAATATATTTTTCCTTTCCTCCTTACTTTTTGTAAGCAGTTGCAATAAAAGTAGAGCAAAAGACATAAAAATTGAAAAGACTGTCAAGAAAACTGTAATTGCCACCTCAAAACCCAAAATCGCAAGCCACGCTATTGATACAGCAGACTATAACCAGAGAATGCTCGCATTGAGCACTAATGACACTAGTGGCAAATGGCCGGTAAAAACGCCATACCCATTGCCTGGAGCCATCCTGCCCTACAATAGAATTATTGCTTTTTATGGTAATCTGTATTCCAAAAGAATGGGGATTTTAGGAGAATTGCCAAAAGATGAAATGTTGAAGCAACTGCAATCTGAAGTAACTAAATGGCAAGAAGCAGATTCCGCCATAAAGACAATTCCTGCCTTGCATTATATCGCTATCACAGCCCAAGGTTCGCCTGGGAAAGCTAATTTACACCGCATGCGAATGCCCTTTAAACAAATTGATACAATTATGAATTGGGCTAAATCAATTAATGCATTAGTGTTTCTGGATATTCAGGTTGGTCATAGTTCTGTAAAAGAGGAAGCATCTACACTGGAATCCTATCTTAAATTGCCGAATGTTCATTTAGGAATTGATCCTGAATTTTCGTTGAAAAATGGAGAAAAACCCGGAACAAAAATTGGCACATTTACAGCAGATGACATCAATGATGCTATTGACATTTTGGTAAAAATAGTGCGTGAAAATAATCTGCCTCCCAAGGTGTTGATTGTACATCGTTTTACACAAGGTATGGTAACCAATTATAAAAAAATTAAAACTGTTCCCGAAGTTCAAATTGTAATGAATATGGATGGATTTGGTTCGAAAGTTTTAAAAAGATCTACTTATCTTAGATATATTTACAAGGAACCTGTGCAATTTACAGGCTTTAAATTGTTTTATAAAAACGATAATAAAAACGGATGGCAAATGTACACTCCTGAAGAATTACTTAAATTCACGCCAAAACCCATTTATATTCAGTATCAGTAATTTTGTTTAATCGGTCTTTTTAATTTGTTCTTTTTAAACACAACTCTCTTTTAGGTTTCAACACTTTTTATTTGAAACCCTTTTTATGCTGAATTCTTTTTAAAAAGAGGTTAATCAACACTGCCCCCTAAAATATTACCTTTAATTCTTATTTTTTAACGTTTTATTGTTACATAACCCATTAAATTTATGGGTATTTGTTATAAATACAATGTTTATAGTTGCGGAATTAAAAAAATGAGATTGAAAAAAAATATAATTGTTAAAAATAATTATCCAAATAACGAATTTGGCAATAGTTATTGAATATTCAACAAAATAAACATTGTGATAAAAATAAATTAATAAATTTGTGAAAATTAGTTATTTTTTTAACAAAAAGCTTTAAAGTTTGAATATTTAATAATAGACACTATGATAGATTTGACACCTAAATTAAACCCTAACAGTTGGGATGAAATGTTTTCAAATAAAGGTGTAAGGAATTCTTACCGCAAAGTACTTCAAACATTAGAAAATCTAAATCACGAAAATCTAAATCAAAAACAAAAGCAAGCAGCTGATTTGTTTATGAATCAAGGCATTACTTTTACCGTTTATAGCGATGATAATCAAGGTATTGAAAGAATTTTTCCGTTTGATATTATCCCGAGAATTATTGCCCAAAAAGAATGGCTTGAAGTAGAATCAGGAATAAAACAACGGTTAAAAGCACTCAACTTATTTTTAGAAGACATCTACAATGAACAGCTCATCGTAAAAGAAGGCATAATTCCTGCAGCATTAATAGCATCTTGTCCACATTATATCCAGGAAGTTCACGGAATAAAAGTACCACATAACATTCACATTCACATTGCCGGAATAGATTTAATCAGGGGTGCAAAAGGGGAATTTTATGTATTGGAAGACAACTTAAGATGTCCAAGCGGAGTAAGCTATATGCTTGAAAACAGAGAGATTACTAAGCGTATATTTCCTGAAATGCTCTCTTTTAATCAAGTAAGTATGGTGGGAAATTATCCCATGATTTTTCACAACATACTTGTTTCTTTATCTCCAAGAAACATATCAAATCCAAATGTCGTTTTGCTGACACCCGGTATCTATAATTCTGCTTATTATGAGCATACTTTTTTGGCAAGGCAAATGGGAATTCCATTAGTAGAAGGACGGGATTTAGTTGTAAGTAACAACAAAGTGTATATGAAAACCACATCAGGACTTCACCAAGTGGATGTGATTTACAGACGTCTTGACGATGAATATCTTGACCCTTTAGTTTTTAAACCTGACAGCGCTTTAGGTGTTCCAGGTCTGATAAGCGCTTATAAACAGGGAAATGTAGCCTTGGTTAATGCGGTGGGAAATGGCGTTGCAGATGATAAAGCGGTCTATGCTTATGTCCCTGAAATGATACGATATTATCTCAACGAAGAGCCTATTCTTAACAATGTCCCTACCTATCAAATGGAAAATAAGGAAGAACGAGAACTGGTGTTTGCCAATATGGAAAATATGGTTATCAAAGAGACTAACGGGAGCGGTGGTTATGGAATGATTATGGGAAATAAAGCCTCCGAAAAAGAACTAAAAGAGGGGAAAATTGCAATTCTTGCCAATCCTAGAAATTTCATCGCACAACCCATTATCCAACTCAGTACAGTGCCTTGTCTTATAAATGGCGAACTTAAATTGCGCCATGTTGATTTAAGACCTTATGCTTTATGCGGACCAAACGGTGTTGAAATAGTCTCCGGCGGACTTACTCGTGTAGCGCTAACAGAAGGTTCTTTGGTTGTCAATTCTTCGCAAGGCGGAGGAAGCAAGGACACATGGATTATTGGATAAATTAAAAAATAAAAGGCTCTTTTTATCCTTTTTAAAAACACAATACAATGAAAACAAATATGCTCAGCCGAGTGGCAGACGGAATGTTTTGGCTCAATCGATATATGGAGAGAGCCGATGGAATGCTGCTCACCCTAAACACCTTCTATATCTTGTCTTTTGATAAACAAATGAATGATTCTCAAGGATATAAACCTTTGTTGGAACACTATACAGATTTATCTAAAAATCAAATGATTCAGTCTCAATTCGACACTAATTTTGTGTTGAAATACATCATTTGTGATAATCAAAATAATAATTCAGTCAAGAACCTTGTCATAAAAGCACGCGAAAATGCACGGGGTTCCCAAGACAAAATAACTAAAGAACTTTGGGAACACATCAACTCTCTGTATCATTTTATGAATTCTCCTGATTTGCCTAAAAAATTAGAAACTCATGAAGCTCTAAGTATTATAACCAAACTCAATAAGGACCTTTTACTCTACAATGGAATCCTTTATGTTACAATGCCAAGAGGTCTGGGCTGGTGTTTTTCTAGTGTTGGCAAACATATAGAACGCTGCTTACAAACCATTTCGGTAACACAAGCTTACTACAAGCCCATTAATTATAATCTAGACGGAGATCAAGACTTGTTGTATTGGAGACGATTATTGTTGTCACTGTCAGGTTACGAACAATATTTAAAAAGTTACAGCAACATTTCACACAATCGAAAGGTTGTGCAACATGTGATTTTTAACAGGGATTTTGCGCATTCTGTAATATACACATTAGGGTATATCGATAAATATTTGGACTACCTTTTTAAAGATAATAACCTGAGCGAGGCAAGAACATTGAAGAATCAATTTGGAAGATTAAAAAGTTATGTGGAATATACAGACTATCACCACCTGACTGGTCAACAACTGGAGGAAATGCTAAATAACACAAGAGCCCAACTGATCCAGTTTTCGACAGATTTCTCAAAATTATTCTTCTCATATACCTAAAAAATGGCGGTTTTCAAAATAGTTCATATTACAAAATATCAATACAATTGGCCAATAAAAGAGAGCATCAACGAGATTCGTTTATTCCCTCACAATTTTGACAATCAAGATGTGTTGCAACACCAACTCTTGATAACCCATAATCCAGATGTCGAAATTTCGAAAGATTATTATGGAAATAGAGTTGGGAATTTCAACAATTTAGAAGCTCATGATGAGATGACCATCGAATCAAGAATGCTGGTGCGTGTAAATCATTCGCTCAAAATACCAGAAATTGACACTACTACGGTTCAGGATTTGGAAAAAGAAAAAGAAAAGAGCATTGCTCTGCTTCGGCTTTGTTATCCGGAGACCATTGCAAAACAAAAGAGAATCATTGCCATCTTAAAAAAAATAAATTGTGTTGACAAACCAATTATAGAAATTGCCCAACAATGCAATGAATATGTATTTAAAACCTTTACCTACACCAAAGGAATTACAAATATAGAAACTACCATAGATGAAATTTTAGCGATTAAAAAAGGCGTTTGCCAAGACTTTGCCCATATATTACTGCAACTCTTACGCACAGCCGGTATTCCTGCGAGATATGTAAGCGGCTATATTTGTCCAAACGAAAGTGGTCTTAGAGGTGAAGGTGCGACGCATGCCTGGGTAGAATTTTATACTCCAACACAAGGTTGGCTTGGGTTAGATCCAACCAATAACATTTGGACAATGGATAATCATGTGAAACTTTCTGTTGGCCGAAATTTTAGTGATTGCACTCCCGTAAAAGGAACTTTCAAAGGCCTCTCCAAACAAACACTTTCTGTATGTGTTTCCATTGGTTACGAAGACGGAAGACAATTTGAGGAAATAAATGATGTGAAACTTCAGGAATTTTCGGTAGAAGAACAAAAACAACTTGACTACATAGAACAACTTCAACATCAGCAGCAACAGCAATAAAAAATACTCTTTAATGCAAACAGCACCATCTTACTTCTTTGAATAAAATGGTGCTGCTTTTATATAATAATATTTGATTTATCACATATTAAACAACCAACTTGCCGGATTGTCATATTTGGCGTTCTGTGAAATAGTAAACTTTATTATCGTTTTTCCTGTGTCACCGTTAGTTCTTACTTTTCCAATGCTTTGTTTTAGGCTCACTTTGTCTCCCTTACTAACAGATACAGAACTTAAGTTTTGATAGACTGTGAAATAATCCCCATGCTTAATCATCACAGCTTTATTTACGGGCGAAAAAATCATTACGTCTGTTACTTCTCCTGCAAATACAGCTCTTGCTGTAGCGCCTTGATCGGTTGTGATATCTACACCACTATTGTGAATCATTAATGATGGGATAACAGGATGAGGGTGATCTCCATAAACTGAAGACACAAATCCTCTTTCTACAGGCCAAGGTAATTTTCCTTTATTGGCTCTAAAGTTGTCTGCTAATATTTTGGTTTCTGCCGTTAATATTATTCTCGACGAAGATACCGCTGCTTTAGAAACCGTTGCTGTTGGGTTTGCTTTTGCATTCTCTGCTGCCGCTTTTCTATTGGCTTCGGCGATGGCTTCACGCATCAATCTGTCTATCTGTCTATCAATAGCTCTTGCTTCCTGTTGTTTTTTCTTGATTTCGGCAGCAATTTTTTTCTTGTCTTTTTTAATAGAATCAACCAGTTTTTGTTGTTCTTGTTTTGCTTTCAACAGTGACAATCGTTCTTTTTCGTTTTCGGCAATCAGTTTTTGCTTGGCCGTTTTTTGAACATTTAATTTTCCGTTATAAACAATGAGTTGGTCTGATTTAGATTTAATTTCCTCTCCCTGCAATTTTCTATAATTTGTATATTGTTTCATATACTGAGCTCTTTTATAAGCTTGCAAGAAACTATTGGACGACAGAATGAACATTGCACGACTTTGCTCAGAACGGCTTTTGTAAGACTTCACAATCATCTTTGCATAATCTTCTTTCAGGGCTGTAAGTTCTCTGTTTAATTTATTAATTTGCAGTTGATTAATATACATATCATTACTCAGCAATTTTTTTTGCTTTTCGGTAGTATTTATCAGTTTTTCTTTGAGTTTTATTTTGTTAGCCTGAACAATGACAACGCTTACCGCCGATTTTTCTTTTTTCTTTACAGTTTGCAACAACCTTTCATTATCTCTAATTTCTTGTTGTATTTGGGCTTTTCGCTCTTCTAATTTTTCTTGTTGGGTCGATTGGCTCCACATTGATGAAGTCATACATATAAAAATCAGGCTTAGGAGAAATTTTGGCATCTTAAAAATATATTTATGCAAACTTACTTAATTATAATTCTTTTGTAATCATTTGGGACACTATAAGGAAAAGAAAGTTCTTCATTAAAAGTTACGGTGTTGTAATCTAAATTGATTTCGGCTTTGCCCTTCTTTTGATACGTGTCAATATTCACTGCCAAAGGCAAAGTCATTTCGTTGAATTCTTTTTTATTTGAATACGCAACCTGAATCATTCTGCCTTCGTTAGTTTGTGTTATTTCCTGTTTATTTACCAAAAATTTATCGGCGTCAAAATAGAAGGATTTCTTGGTATTATTGTCTGATGCATCGTCCAATCTATAGACTTGATCTGTCAATGACTCCTTATAATTTCCATTTTTTAAATCGTCGATTGCTCTTCCCAACAACATATTTTGAACCTTGTTAAAATCCAAATCAGTTCCCAACAATTGACTTAATGCACTGAAATCGCCTTCATAATAACTGCCATTTACTTTCTCGTAATAGCTCACTGATGTTGGTGTAATCGATGCTTTGGCCATTGTGATTCCCAAAAACCGAATGCTTATCAAAATTTGTTCGTCTTTCTTGATTTTAATTTCGGCCGTAACATTCTGAGTTTGTTTTTCAGTAGCATATTGGGCATTCGCTTTTATATATAATGTCGAAAATTCATTTTTATTGTTGTAGTAGTTTTCTATTATTTTATTGGCACTCGAGCGGCTTTCATTTTTGGTTACGTCAACCACCGCTGCTTTCGATTTGCACGACACGAGTGTCAGCGAACTTAAAAAGCTAACTATAAAAATAACTACTGCTTTTGTTAAAAATTTATTCATTTGAATTCTTGTTTTTTATCTTTTAATAATTGGTTGGCTTTGGAAAAATACAGTTCTTTTTTCTTGAAATCTCCCAAACCGTTGTATGCTTCGCCAAGTTGAATGTTAAAATTGACTTCCAAAACCACATCGTTAACTACAAAATCCATACCCATTTCTAACATTTCTCTGGCTTTTTTGAATTGCTTCAATTGATTGTTTGCCAAGCCTGAAAAGTAATAAAACTGAGGTTGACTTGGATAAATTTCTACCAAAGCTGTTGCTTTTTTTGCCACTATCTCAAATTGTTTCGTTTCGACATAAGACTGAAGCAAGAGCAAATTAGTTTCAATATCTTCACCCGAATTGTTTTTTAAAGCCAATTCATAATATTGGATGGCTTTGTCCCATTGCTTTTTATTATGATAAAACTTGCCTATTTCCTTGGCTACATTTACATCCGGGTCTTTGTCAAAATAAGAAATTGCTTTCTCTAAATCTGATGCGTACTGCGGATTTGTGTTTACAAAAATCAAAAATTCATTTAGAACCCGATGTTTTATTTTGGAATCTATTTTGGTGCTTGCCAAAACCACGTTCATCGAATTTATGGCTTTCTGTCCTTCGTTATTGTCCAGATAATACTTAAACAAACTCACTTGCGCCCATTCTGAAGTTGGAATTTCAGCTTCCAGTTTTTTAGTGATTTCAAGTGCTTTTTCGTTTTCATTATTCTCCGAATACAATTTAATTAAAGCTATATAATTGGACTCAACCTTTGGATATTTATTGATTTGGTCGATGAGATTGGTAATCTCGGCATTTTGATATTTCCCTTGAGACAAAATCTGCATTTTGTAGGATTCTCTTCTCTCGGATTTTCCAACTTTATCGTTCAACTCATTAATAAGATCCAATGCTTTGTCAAATTGTTGCGTATTCATATAAAGCGAAACCAAATCTTCCTTATACACTTCGTCAAATTCTATCAGTTTATTGACCGTAATTATAGCTTGGTTGTAATTCTTGGTTTGATAATTTACATCATAGATTCCCAGCCAAAACCATTTGTTTTTTGGGTCAATTTGTGTGGCTTTATCAAATGATTTATAAGCGTGTTCGTAATCTTTCGATGCCAAATAATTCTTTCCAAATTCAAAATACACAGTGGCATCATTGGGTTTTATTTTCGAACATTCTTCCAATGCCTCTATGGCTTTGTCATAATTTTCGATTCCTTTTTGCTTCAAAGACTCATAAAAATAATCCTCGAACTTGTCGGTTTCGGGCTTAATTTCCTCGGGTTCCGTCTGTGCCAAAAGCAAAGCCGGATTGCAAAGCAAAACCAAGAATAAAAAGAATAAAACCGTATTTTTCATTGTTATTGTTGAGCTAATTATCTTTTCCTACATTCCAAACTTCAATCAATTGCTCTTTCGTTTTAAATTTATATTCTGCTTTGTAAACTTTCAAAATTTTGTTATTTGGAAAATCAAGACTTATATTTTCTAATTCCTTTTCAGCATTTTTAATATTCCCTTTAGCTTCAAGTGCTGAAAGATATTCCATTCTTAAATTGAAATCATTTTTAAGTTCTGCCTTCTTAAATAAGTTCTCATATTCTTTGATTTTTTTCAGCTTCAATTGTGTTTCCGTCAATATCAAAAAAAAGTCCCCGTTGAATTTTCCACATTGGTTGATTAGGCCTCAATTTTATCATTTTCTCGTTATTCTTAATTGATTCCTTGATGTCTTTTTTCAAAGCTAGAAAAGTGCTCTTTGTATAATAAGCATTAAAGTAATTTTCATCAGTTTTTATTGCCTTATTAATTAAAGTTAAACAACTATCTATTTTTGCTTGCTCCTCCAACTTAGATTTCATAAACAATTCGTTAGCTTGTTTAACTAACTCCTTCGCTTTCATTCTGTTTTCCTCATTTTCTTGTCCTTTACAAGAAATAATTGATAGAAATAATGTTAGTATGATAAGTTTTTTCATTTATGCTTTTTAA
>Ga0208116_1000341_pt1 | contig 15146 bp, 13 predicted proteins | sample LakWasMeta9_HOW4_2_FD_183859 | JGI IMG/M metagenome (GOLD analysis project Ga0208116, IMG submission 183859) | Freshwater sediment methanotrophic microbial communities from Lake Washington under simulated oxygen tension - Sediment Metagenome... | ecosystem: Environmental > Aquatic > Freshwater >... | reverse complement strand
ACAATAGTTCAATTTCTTCTGGATGCTTTACCTGGTCAAGAATGTAAGCAACTTTCTTAGTTACTTTTAAAGTGCCCGATACAGTTTGGTCGCTTCCAAAATTGTCTTCTCTAAGAATAGTTATTTTATGAATAGCAAGTTCTGCAACAACACTATTTCCATGTTTATTGCGCAACTCATCACCTAAATCTTGAAGCTTTTGGTAGCGATCAAACCCAACCAGATCCTCTATACTAACATTTGATTTTTCGGCAATTTGTTCACTTAGTCTAATATGTTCAACATGATAGCCATGCTGAACTAATTGGCTTATTAGTGTGGTTTTAAGACTTTTTATGCCTGAACCTATCGCACCGCATAAAGTAATCACCAGCTCTTGGGAGCGCCTACCTTTAATGATATTGGCAGGGTTTTCTAATGTGATTTTTGCAGTAGGCGTGTGTGGGGCTTTGAGTTTTTTTGCAATAGCAGTCGGCTCTGCCATTTTTTTTCCTTACTTCTGTCCAAACGGAAAGTGATCCTTAATGAGGTTTTTTACCAATTTAGCTTTGAAGCTGCATGATGGACCCTGCGTTTTGCTTCTGAAAGTCTCTTTTCTTTGTATTTTTTGGAAAAATCAAGCACAGTAGCGGCATTAGATTTATCAGATACACAACTAGAAATTGCGCCAGGCAAGTATTCTTTGTGCGGTATTTTTTTTGTCATAATTAATTAGCCCCACCAGATATACAAACAAAATAAAAGCCGTTGCGTATTATATCAGAAATATAAAAAAAATCAACTCAATGTCAACAATAAAAACCAAAACTTTACTGCTTCTAACCTAGGTCTAGTTTTTCATCTATACATTGTTCCCGCTTTACCGGTGATAGGATTTAGCTAAATATTCACAAAATATACAATCTAATCATTTTCTACTACGTAAAGCCGATAACCTGTTAGTCGTTATCCCCAGTTTAGCTGATATTCCCTGAATTGCCTGGCTGGCGTAACTATCATGGTCCGCTGCCAATCGATAGTAAGTTTTCCAATGCATTCCTTTAGGCTTCCATCCACGGCCATTTAGTATGCCGGGCTCCCACCTTAGCTTGTCTCTAATTTTGTCAGCCTTACGTGTTGCTCTATCATCGCTGGTTTCCCGTTGACTACGATAGGCTAGCCGGTAGCACTGCCGGCAAGCAAAATATTTATTACCCAAATACAGTTTAGCTACACGACGGCCACAACCACTTGCCGGGCAAGTCAACCAATAACGAAGCCCGCCATAATGACAGGCTGTTGTTTGTAATCCTACCGGATAATCCAGGCTTACCCATTCGCCGCCATTCCATCGGCAGGAGTAAATCAACCGTAATTGATTTGTCTCGACTTTCACCTCCATAGCGGCGACTTTCTTGCCGTTGAGAAACCATTGCGTATTGAAATGCTGTCCGCGTATCAGTAAACCTTCACGCTGCCAGCGCCGGACATCAATCGATCGATAATCCTCCGTGCAATCTGCTCCAAGTCGTCTTCCGCTACCATATCCGCCCATTTACTTTTTCCGAAATCATTAACAAATTTTGGTTGCGCAAGTTTCCTTAACTCTCTGAAATGCGCGCCGATTCTAGCTTTGTGTCAGTTTCCAAATTTGGAATTTTTTCCGCCAATTCTGCGGAGATAAATGCCTTTATTTGTGCTTCTAGGGCATCGTCTTGATGTAATGAAGGGTATCTATATTGATCTATCACCGGTTTTGCTAATTTGTTTACCAAAGGATTTTCACCGTTCAGTTGCTGGACTACTACTGTTAATGGTGTCGGCGCTTTTCCGGCAGGCTTGCCGACCAAGTATTGCGCCAGCCATGCACGCGCCTGAGCATCGCCCTGTTTGGCTGCTGTCAGTGCGTTACTAACGACATCCTGCCAATCTTCCAAGGTCACTGTATCAAGCAGTGTTGACATATAGTCACCCTCGGTTCGGCTATGACTGGCAGTGCCCTTGATAAAATTTTGCTGCTGTTTGCGTTTTGCCATCTTTACCTCGTATGGAGTTATTAAATTGATTGTTAGGTACATGGTATATATCTATAAAGGTGTCCAAATAGCGACAACAAAACGGTCAAAAATGGTTCTGGCTTATCTTAATAGCGACAACAAAACCATTGTTTTGGGCAATTAATACAAGGACTTGTCCGAATAGCGACAACCTTTAGTCTATATACCGACAACTACTTTTAATTTTGGCGGCTGTCTTTTTAGTGGCGTCCCCTGTTCTTTGCTCAAGGCATCTATAAAGCGCTGGTCGATCTTTGCTTTATTTTCCGGCTTCCATAGATTGGAAGGCACTTTGGTTGGCGAAACATCAAGCTTGCCACCGCATTCATCAATGGATAGCCAAGTAACCGCATACAACGAGCACTTATTTCTGCCGCCTTGCCGAGTTTGTTCAATAAATCCAAATGCCAGCAATTCGATCAGGGCGCTATGAATTGATCCCTGAGATGTCCAACCGTATAGCCTCATGATCTTCGGCGCAGCGGACAAGTCACCGTTGTTTTTTCCGTCGTATTGCGCAAAAAGATTGTCAAGTAAGTGCGCTGCTTTATGGCTAAGTACAGAAGCGGCGGATGGCCTATTATTTTTACAGTCCGCTTTGAAAATATGGTGAGGCTTTGCGGAAAACGAACGGTAATTGGTTCGCCGTTCAGTAAGCTTTTTCCTTTTACCACTCATAGGCTATCACCCCAGAACCTTAGTTCTGCTTGTAGCGAAAATCTCCAGTTCTTCCTTCACTTGCTGATAAATATTCTTATAGTGCTGATTGTCTTCCATGCCCTCAGTCAGAACCTTTGCTGCAATTAATTCAGCAGTCTGCAAAGTAGATAACTGGATGGCGGTTAAAAGCTCGCGAACGTTTACAGCTTTTGGCTCAATAATCAGCAATGACTGATACACTGCCCTAGTGATAATCGAAAAATAGCGGTCACCGTTCTGGCTTCCGTTCGATTTTGCATAAGTTACGAATGATTGAATAGCATCTGTCATAATCGATCTCGCGTTTTTACCTGAGCATCGAGCAATCTGGTACGATAGCTTGGCTTTTTCAGTCATCTGCCTATCAAGTTGTTCTCGTAATTTAAAAAAATGATTCACGAGTCGAACTTGGCCTTCTTTGGATTTTCTTCCCCCAATGAAGGGCATGGCAATCAGAAACGCTTTTTCAGTTAACTCATAACAAGGAAAACTCCTTCCGTTTTTACTGTAAAAGCATTCCTTGAATTCAAGGAATGGTATATGACCTTCGCTAATTAAACGTTTAATAGTTTGAAGCACATTGTCATGCCGTCTACCAAACTCCTTAGCAATGCTTCTGCTGTCGATATAGATCGTGTTTTTTCCGCCAATCACTATCAATTCTGGAGTCGAACTTACGATACTGCAATCCTCGATGTTGGTTTCATCGATTTCAATATCGGACAACTTTGAGTTATTATGTCTGAGCACATTTCTATTGTTAGAGGCCGCTTGGGTGTCCCCACACCCGGCGGCTTTTTCGTTTGTGGCCATCACTCCCCCTTTAATCGGCCTTGCGACTTTTTTCAATTTGGGAAGAGAGCCAGGCTTCGATTTCGCTTTCGATCCAGCCGACCGACTTTGCACCTAAAGAGATAGGCGCAGGAAAAGTGCCAGCTTTGATACGTTCATAAATCGTAGAACGAGAAAGCCCGATACGGGCTTCGACTTGTTTGCGCCGCAGAATTGTCAGCGCGGACGGGATGGGTTTCGCCATGTTTCGCTTTCTCCTGTTTGGATTGAAGCGTTCCGGAACCGCCCGGAACATGGCGTTATTAAACTTTCATTTTGTTACCCGGAATAGCTAGGCAAGTTACGAAAAACCCGCCCTAAAAACAGGGATTGGTAGAGGGGGGTTCTCCGCTATTAGGTGGGTAGGTTTGATGCAGCGCCAGCTGAAAAGCTAGGATTGGCGCGGCTTTTAGGGGTGGGTAGGTTCTTATTTAGGGCGTCTTGGGAGCTCCTCCGCTTGGCTGCCAATTCGCGATTTTGCTGCATTCTCCAATAGCTTGGTTAACTGGATTTCCGATCTCATTTGTCATGCCAAATTCTGCCGCATGCTCTCTTAGCCATTTCTCAAGTGCTTTTTTCGGACTCATTTTCCCAGGGTCAGTTACCGCCTGCCATGCTCGAACAGCAGCTGCAAGTTTGTTTGCATAGCGCGGCCCATCGGGATCAAGGTAATCTGGAATATCCGATGTTATCGTTGCATTCGGAAAGAAAAAGCCATCCTTGACTCCTCGCGAGCGCAGCCACTCCACAAGATCGTCTCTGGCTATAGTGCTTAAAGACCAATCGGGGAATATTTTAAAAAAACAACTCCCGTCACTGGAAAGGTTTTCGTCTTCATCTGCCGTTGAGCCTTTGACGTGCATAAAATCAGCTTCATAATAATCAAGATCGGCCATGGCGTCGGCATAGCCATATTCGCGAGCAGAATGACGAATTGCCGCTTTAACTCTGCCATTTGTAATAGCATGAGTTAAACTTTTTAGAGCAATAGAGTACTTTGAAAATGTTTGATCGAAATTGGTATCGTTTTTACAACGCTCAATTTGAACTGGATTATAACCAGCGATAAGAGCCGCAGCATCCTCAATACTTAAATCCTCTGCAAGATTCCATAAAGGATCAATCACATCAAATGTGTAATTCCTAGAAATATCCATCGAATCATTCATCCACCTGGTGTTTTCGGAGCGCCGCCACCGGGCAGCCAATTTGCCACTTTAGAAACCTCTTCTATTCCTGTTTCGTTAGGCTTGCCTTCATCATCGGACAAACCGAACTCTGAGGCATGTTCTCGCAACCATTTTGTGATTGCTTGCTTTGGTGTTTTGCCTTGGGGGTCAGTTACAGTTTGCCATGCTCTTACCGCTGCTGCCAACTTAGGAGCATAGCGAGGGTTTTTTGGATCAAGATATTCAGTCGCATTAGTCGAATTTGAAAAGAAAAAGCCAGAACTAAAACCTTTTCTTAATAACCATTCCCGTAATTCGTCAACAGCTACTAAGCTCTTTCCCCAATTAGGGCTGTTCTTTATAAAATAACCTTCGTGGAAATGTTCATCATCTACAGCCATTTCTTCATAGCCTGGAGAGCAGTACCCGCTACATTCAATCATATCGATAAGCGTTTGCCTTTCAGCTTCAGCAATAGGTCGAGAGTCGTAAATAATTTTCGCTTTCAAATTCCCTGCTAAGATTGCGTTTTTGAGAGCTGCAAACGCTGTTTGTACCCAATGCGAACCCATGCTAACAGTTTGGCCATTTTCATCTTCAAAATAAATGCCGCCATAAGCATTGTACCGAATTACATTAGGATCATACCCGGCAATCAACGAAGCAGCTTGCTCCACTGTTAATGGGTCAGCGAGTTTCCATAATGGATTGATATAGTCAAAGTTGTCCATCACTCTCCTTTTTTGCAGCCCTTGAGTTTAATTGTGTCAACCAAACAAGATTTTCTGGTTTTTTAATAATTGTTATTTTCCGAGGCTCAATAAATTTTTTAATCAATTTATGCAGTCTGATATTTCTTAAAATTCTCCGCCTGCTCAAAAATCTCTTTATAAACCTCATCCCTATCCACCGGAGGATAACCATACTGCGCCAGTAAAATAATCAAACTGACTTTCAATTCCGCTTTGATGTCATCGCGCTGGTTCCAGTCGGTGTATTTGGCTTTATCGTCCACCTCATCCCGCACAGCTTTGGCTAACTTCACCAGCTTGTCTTCGGGGTACTCAAAATCGTATTTTTTCGCCAACACTTTAAGAATGTCGTAAAAGGCTTTGTCTTCCAGATCAATACCCAAGTCGGTAAATGAGGCTTTTTCCTTTTGTAGGGCACGGATTAAATCAATGATTTCATTGCTAAAATCCTCCAGTACATTGCTGACTAAAACATCCTGCTCCTTACGTTCGTTGTATTTATCCACCAAGGCTTTAAAGCGTTTAGAAAAGTCCATCCCTTGAGACTTGTTGACCTTTTTAAAGTCCGCTATCGCCTTGGCTAATAGCTGTTGCAACAACTTGATTTTGGTATTGGGCAATTTGATCTTGTCGAGCTTTGCCAGAAAGTCATCATCAAACAAATCAACTTCACCCTGCGCTTCGCCCATCTTGAACACTTCTTCCACGCCATCGCTTTGCAATGCCGCCTTTATCATTTCCCTAACCTTGGCGTTCATTTGCGCGGTGTCTGGCGCATCGCCCTTGGTCAGCTTGAACACGATGGATCGCACGGCCAAATAAAAATGAATCCGATCACGTTCCTCGTGGCTGATGTCTTGATGGCCACAGCAAATGTCATAAGCGGCTTTCAAGCGTTGCACCAAATACATAAAACGCTTTTCAATCTCATTGGTCACTTGCACGAACTCGGCGGCCATATTCAGGCAATGCAACTGCTCCAGCGGACTGCCCGCAAAATAGGGCTTACTGTCGAATTTATGGAAGATTTTGCCCAGTAAATCCAAATGGTCTTTAACCACAATCACGGACTGCTCGATCTGCTCAAAATTCTGGCCTTCCGCCTTGCTATAATGTTTCAAGGCCAAATTCATTTGCGTTTTTATGCCGATATAATCCACCACCAAGCCCTTATCCTTGCTCTCAAATTTGCGATTTACGCGGGAAATAGTCTGGATCAGGTTATGCCGTTGCACCGGTTTGTCGATATAAATCGTGTCCAGAAATGGCACGTCAAAGCCGGTCAGCCACATATCCACCACGATGGCGATTTTGAAATTGGACTTGGCGTTTTTAAATTGCCGATCCAGCTCCTTGCGGTATTCCTTGGTTCCCAGCAAATCGTATAGCGGCTTGTCGTCGTCCTTGTTGCGGGACATCACCAGCTTAATCCGTTCCATCGGCTTGATGTCCTTTTGTTCTTTTTCGCTCAGTTCGCTCCCCTCCTCGCAGGCTTTCAATTCCGCCCACTCGGGCCGCAAGGCAATCACTTCCTGATACAGCGCGTAAGCAATCGGGCGGCTACTGGATACAAAAATCGCCTTGCCTTTGATCGTCGCGCCTTCGGCAATGCGGTTTTGGTAATGCTCGACAAAATCCTTCGTCAAGGCTTTGATGCGGCCGGGATCGCCTAGAATCGCATTCATATTGGCCGAGGCTTTCTTGCTGGCTTCAATCTGGTAATCGCTGGCTCCGTCTTCCGCGCATTCCTGATAATAGTTTTCGATGGCCTTGAGCTTATCGTTATCCAGCAACACCTTGGCCGCCCGCCCCTCGTAGACGATGCGCACGGTAATTTCATCCTGCACCGATTCGGTCATGGTGTAGCTGTCCACGACATCGCCAAACACATCCAGCGTGGCATCAATCGGCGTGCCGGTAAAACCCACGAACGTAGCATTGGGTAAGGAATCATGCAGATACTTGGCAAAGCCATAAGTGCGTTTTACGCCTTTTTCGGTAACGCGGATTTTCTGATCCAGATTGATTTGACTACGGTGTGCCTCGTCGGAAATGCAAATCACATTGTCGCGCACGGTCAGTAGCTCGGTGTCTTCGGTGAATTTGTGGATTGTAGTTAGGAACACGCCGCCACTGTTACGGCCTTTTAGCAGCTCCCGCAAATGGGCGCGGCTTTCCACGCTGATAACTGTGTCATCGCCGACATAACCTTTGCCGTTGGTGAATTGCCCGGATAATTGATCGTCCAAATCGGTGCGATCGGTTATCAGCACAATAGTCGGGCTGGCAAAGTCCACGCTTTTCATCAGCAACCGGGTCAAAAACAGCATGGTGTAACTCTTGCCACAACCAGTCGCACCGAAATAAGTACCGCCCTTGCCATCGCCCAAGGGCTTACGGTGCTGCATGATGCTTTGATACAGCTTAGTGGCCGCGTAATACTGCGGATAGCGGCAAACGATTTTCTCGTCTTTTTTCGAGGTATCGGGGAAGAATACAAAATGCCGGATCACCTCGCGCAAGCGTTGCCGGTTGAACAAGCCATGCACCAAGGTATAAAGGGAATCGATGCCATCCTTATCTAATGCTTCATTGCCGGTAATCTTGCGCCAGGCATAATAAAACTCATAGGGCGCGAAAAACGAACCCACCTTGTTATTTACACCATCACTGATCACACACAACGCATTGTATTTAAACAACTCGGAAATATCGCGCCGGTAGCGGGTGGTCAGTTGCACATAGGCATCGTTAATCGTCGCCTCTTCGCGGATTGCGCTTTTGAACTCGAACACCACCAGCGGCAAGCCATTGATGTACAAAATCGCATCGGGAATACGGGTTTCAAAACCTTGGATTTCCAACTGATTGACGATTTTGTAACGGTTATTATCGGCGGCTGAATAGTCGATCAGTTGAATGTATAAATCTTTTTGATTACGGTCTTCGCGCTTCAACAAAAAGCCATCGGACACCAGTTTCATAATGGCCTTGTTGGACTCGTACAAATCCGAAGCCGGGAAGGCGGTCAACTGGCGGATAACAGCATTGATTTCGTTGGGGGTAATGCCCTCATCGGCGTATTGTTCGGCGAGAAATTCACGTAAGTCGCTTTGAAGCAAAACCTCATCGGGATTCCGCTCCAAAGCTTCTCCGTGAACATGAGGAATGTCTTCCTTGGCGAGTAATTCGATGATGGCTTGTTCTAGGCGTCCTTCAGTAAACTTCATAAGTTCACGCATCAATCAATGTTGCAATTCGCGAGAGCAACAAGCTATTAAAATCAATTAACTGATAGTTTGTTCGGAGCAATGTTTCTGATAAATGATACAAAGGTTCAACTATTCGATTGAATGAAGCTTTTAAGTTTTTGGGAGGGGAAAAAACAATCTGCTCATCAAAGTCTTTTGTAACTAAGGCGTTAAAAATAGCCCCGCTGGAAATTTTTTCTTTAAGTTGACGCATTAAATCAAGGGTTAACTGGTGAGCAAATAGGCATTCTTCACTCGAGCTTATAATTGCGTAACAACTTTGATTCATCGCCATTTCGCTACCTGCTAATGCTACTACCCCTGTTGTCGCCCCTCTAGCGACTACAAATGTTGTGTTTTTCGGATATAACTTTGTGCTACTCCGTTGCAATCCAAGTGGGGTAATAAATTTTTCAGTTTCCAAAGAGTAATAATGCTTTGTCACATCTCTGCCAGTAAAGAAACTGATTTTTCCACCCCAATATTCTGTATTTTCAGTGCTAGGAGTTCCACCGCCGCCGAGTTTTATCTCATCCGTAAATGAATGAAAACTCCAGTCACTCGGAATGTATTTATCTAATTTCTTGTGATATTTAAGTTCGCCACCTACAGACAAGTAAGGTTCGCCTTGTAATTCTGGCTTTCCAATCGATTCCGCATATTCCTTTGAAATCGGAAACTCAAAATTCACAAACCATTGTTTGTATAAAGCCTGAGCGGTTTCTTCCAGCTTTTTAATCAGTTGTTCATTGAGCTTGATGCGCTCGACGATGGTGTTGTATTCGCGGACGATTTCGCGTTGTTTGTTGGGGTGCGGTACTGGCAACGTCATGTCGCAAAAATCATCCCAGTTAAAACCACCGCGCACACTGCTATCTGTCGTAAACCAGCAATTTCGATCAAACTCCGGCCTACGGCACCACATCATCAGATATTCCGGCAACAACACTTCGGGATCAATGATTTCAAATACAACATAGGCTGGCGACACAATAACCGGCTCATCCGCTTCAAGCATACCAATAGGCAACACTTCATCCCGGCCAACGTGCATCGGGTTGTAGGCAAACTGATGTTTGCTAACAACTTTGTAATTGGATAAATCCGTGCCATTGATATTCGCAACGGAAGGCATGAACAGTTTGTTGATGCTAATCCCTTTCAAGTCAACAATTGCTAGGCCATCGTTGCGATTATTAACTTGGCGGACAAATTGACCAATACGCTTATAGTTCGATCGCATAACCCAATTCCTTGAATACGTTCAGCAACGCCTGTTTGGATTGGGCTTCGGCTTTCAGTAACTCGGTAAACTCACCTTGTAACAGGGCCATTTTTTCATCAAAATCGATGTTTTCGTCGCGGTTGACGAATTCAATGTATTTGCTGGGAACAAGGGAATAATCCTTGGCGCGGATTTCCTCCAAGGTCGCCGAATAGCAATATTCCGGGATATGCTGGTATTCATCCTTTGCGCGGGTTTCCTGCCAAGTGTGAAACGTATTGGCAATGTCTTTGATGTGTTGTTCGGAGAGTTGCACGTATTTTTTCTCGAACGGCTCACCTATTTTTCTTAAATCCAGAAACAGCACTTCCTGTTCACGGTCGCGATAATGTCGGGTTAGGTCGCCGTGCGGCACTGTGTGGGCTTTTTTGTTGCGGTTGAGTATCCACAAGGTCACACTGATGTCAGTGGTATAAAACATCCGCATCGGTAAAACCGCGATGGCTTCCACCAAATTTTTTTCCAGCATGGCTTTGCGGATGGCTTTTTCCGTACCGTCGCCCGATAACGCGCCATTCGCCAAAATGAAACCCGCCACGCCACTTTCCGAAAGCTTGGACACCATATGCAGAATCCAGCCATAATTGGCGTTGCTGGTCGGTGGAGTTTCAAAGCCATCCCAACGCGGATCATTAACCAGTTCATTGTCCGCCCGCCATGCCTTTTGGTTAAACGGCGGATTGGCCATGATGAAATCAGCTTTTAAATCGGGGTGCTGATCCTTGGCAAAGGTATCGCGTGAAGCTGCACCCAGGTTGGCAGCAATGCCGCGAATGGCGAGGTTCATTTTCGCCAGTTTGTAGGTAGTGGTGGTTTGTTCCTGCCCGTAGATGGAAATATCTTTGCGGTTGCCCTTGTGGCTATCGACAAACTTCATCGACTGCACAAACATGCCGCCGGAACCGCAGCACGGGTCATAGATTTTGCCTTTGTAGGGTTCGATCATTTCCGCAATCAGATTGACGATGCTCTTGGGCGTATAGAATTCGCCCTTGCCTTTACCTTCCGCCAGTGCGAATTTGCCCAGAAAGTATTCATACACCCGCCCAACCACGTCTTCATGCTGGCTGTTGATGGTCTGGATGTTGTTGATTTCATCCAGCAAAGCGGCCAATTTGCTGGCCTCCAAATCTAGCCGGGAAAAATAGTTATCGGGCAACGCGCCAGCCAGTGCCTTGTTTTTCTTTTCAATGTCATGCAAGGCAGTGTCGATTTTGACGGCAATATCGTCTTGCTTGGCGTTTTGTAAGATATAACTCCAACGCGAATCTTCTGGCAGGTAGAACACATTCTTCATGGTGTAGAACTCCACCATGTCCACATATTGTGAACCGTGTTCAGCAATGATTTCCTTTTTTCGCACCTCGAAGGTATCGCTGACGAATTTCAGAAAGATCAAACTCAAAACTACGTGCTTATATTCTGAAGGCTCCACACTGCCGCGCAGTTTGTTGGCCGATTCCCAGAGTGATTCCTCGAAGCTTTTTTGGTTTTTTGCAGTTGGTTTTTTGGCCATTTTGTCCTTGTTAGTTGTTAGTTGCTTTCCCGAGCGGCATCGTATTCTTCAAACATCTGGTTCCAATTGATTAGCGGGTAGACCTCCCTTATGCTTTTTTGGAAGTCTTCACTCGAGATTGTTTCATAAGTTACCGCTTTAAAAACGCAGCTAAGCGACATAGCATTGATGAGTTTTTCAGCGGTAGGAAAGATCGCGGATAATCTGATGTCTATATAGGCTTTTACTTGATCTTCGCTTGGTTTGCCATTAATCACTTGAGAACGTAAGTCATCGGGTGGGTTTTCTGTAACAGCAGGAATAAGCATATTAAGCAATCTATCTTTTGCCTTTGCAATTTCATTTTGCAATTCTTTTTTAACTTCTTCCTGAAAATCAGATATTTGATTTTTTAGCCCTTCGACGGCCTCATTAAATGAACTTTTGTTTGATTTCAAAAGCACATGCCCATACTTTGGGATAATTCTGGTATGTTGCTTTTTTAACTCGTTCAATTGATTTCTAATCGAGCTTCCTGACAAGGGACTGCCTTTTTCAATAATGTTAAACCCTGCTTTAAGTTGTTTTTTGGTTTGGGCGTCTGCCTTTCCAACCAGCAGATCAGCGGGTATGGCAACGGTATGCCGTTGGATTTCACAGCCCTTCAACTCTAACTCTACAAATTCAATCGCAGTGCTGAATACTTGTACACGTCTTGCAACATCGAATTTTTGAGGAGGATTTGCTTGTATCGAGTTATTTACTTTCTGGATTTGCTGGTGGCCTATTTCTGATTGACCTATTTCCGGCGTGGGGATTGTTTGAAACAAGTCTTCTTGTTCGATTGAGGGCGCAATAGCATCAATCATTGCTTTGACTTGGTCTGGACTGGCTATTATGGCATTCGGTTGATCTGCTTCTTTTCCACCAGCTTCAATCAACAGAGGGGTGGGCGAAAAAATAAGCCCATGATCATCATAAACCAGAGCGCCAATTCTCAATCCCTTCGCTTCCTTGATAGAAATTCCATTTTCTTCCAGCAATGTAATGCCGTCTATATTTCCGTAACCATATCGAATTACACAGTCGGTCACATCAAGAATAACAATCGTGTTGTTTATGCCTATGTTTCTGGAAATATTGATTATTGCGCTTGCTATGACCTCATCGATACCTGGCGCAGCATAAATAATTTTTTCCTTGGCTGCATGAATTCTGTCAGCTAAGTTATTTGGGTTTATATTTACAAACACCGACATAGACTGTCCTTTTTTTTGAAATCCAACGAAAATATCCATTTGCAGAAACAAAATCGATCATACTATACAGATTAGCTTAACTCGCTATACGCCTGGATAGAGGCTTGGTACTTATGGCTTTGGTTTCATAAGTCTTCTGCAAATAAACTGGCACTTTAGGCTTTACCGAAGCGGCCAATGATGACTTTGCGATTTTCTTCGATTTGGTTATCGACAAAATCCGCCCACCATTTCAGCATCTCTCGGCGCTGGTCGGAATATTGAGCTTTATTGTACACACCTCGTATGCCTTTAGTCTCATGGGCTAGCGCTTTTTCTATCCAGTCGGAGTTAAACCCGACTTCGTGCAAATGGGTTGAAGCAGTGCGCCGGAAATCGTGAATCACAAAGTTCTGCACATCAGCATCGAAACTACGTACCGCTACGTTTAAGGTTGTTTTCGATATGGGTTTATCCAGACTATGGGTGCTTGGAAACACCCATTCCGAACCGCTGGATAAGCCTTTCAATTCTTCAAACATTTCCAAAGCTTGATCGGAAAGCAGAACGATATGAGCTTTATCTTTTTTCATGCGTTCGCCTGGAATTGTCCATACCGCTTTTTCAAAGTCAATTTCGTCCCAGCGAGCCTCGATCAGTTCGGATTTTCGCACCATGCATAAAATCAATAAGTGCAGCGCCAGTTTGTGAGAGCGTTTAATCGAGGATTGATAAATCGCTCGCAGCAACTTGCCGATTTCTGCCGGTGTCAGTGCTACATCGCGGCTCTTAGCCGTTGCGATAAACTTCGCTTCAATAGCGGCGGCTGGGTTGAATGTTGCTTTCTCCCTGGCAATGGCATAAGCAAATAATCGCTTTAAGACATTGCGCGTTTGCAGCGCCATCTGATCGGCGCCTCGTGCTTTGACTTTATCGGTAATTGCCAGTATGTCGGTCACTGTGACATCAGCGATTTGTTTGCCTCCAATGGCTGGAATGACATCCTTGTCCAATACGCGCTTGATATTCCTTGGATTGCTGTTGGCCGGTTCGATAATCTCTGTGTACCAACGTCGAGCGAATGCTTCCACGGTATCCTCGGCCATCAGTTCGGCTTCCTTGATTTTTTTCCTTTCAACCGACGCCCAACACCAGTTTTTCAAAAAGGCATTCGCGAGCTCTTTCGCCTCTGGCTTAACATCGTCAGGTATCGCATCCCCCCGCTTAAGCGCCATCGGCGATAATCCTCGCTTTACAAGTGCAGCACAATCAGTGCCCCACTGCCTTGCTTCGGCTAGTGAGTAAGTTGGGTATTCTCCTAATGTAACTTTTTCCTGCTTTTCGTTGCGCCGATAACGCAAACGCCAAATTTTGCTGCCGCTAGTCAAGATTTCTATAAACAGCCCACCACCGTCTGCTACTTGGTAAGCCTTCTCTTTGGGTTTTAAGTTCCGTAACTTGGGATCACTCAGAGCCATAACAACCTCCACCTATTTTGTGCCCATGAAATCGTATATTCATGGGCACACTTAAAAGCCATGGGCACAGCCTATAAACACAATAAATATCAGTAATTTATGAGATATGCCGTGATTTTGTGCCCATCACTTTTTGGTTTCTCTGCAAGAATATTTGCGACTTGGGCACAGAATTTGTGCCCATGAAGCTCTTCAACTCCTCTTCATGGGCACATTCATGGGCACAATTATAGGCGGATTCGGCTGGAACAAGCAAGCCAACACAGGAACGAAAATACCGTAAGTTATCGGTTTTATTAAGACTTTATTGAAGACTTCGGACAGCATCGGAAAAGATGCTATTTTCCGATGCAGAAACTGGAGAAAATCTTGCCAAGAAGATCGTCGGAGGTGAATTGCCCAGTGATTTCGGCCAGTGCGTTTTGCGCCTGTCTGAGGTCTTCGGCGACCAGTTCGTCGGCGCGGTTGGCTTGCAGTTGGTAGAGCGCGCTTTCGACGAAGGCGTGGCCCTGGCCGAGCGCTTCGAGGTGGCGGCGGCGGGCGATGAAGACGTGTTCGGCCCTGTCGTTGAAACCGACGCTTTGTTTGAGGTGGCGAGCCAGGAAATCCATGCCCTCGCCGGTTTTGATCGACAGATAAATTTGCGTGCCGGCGGCGGTTTCGATCATTTCCGGCGCGCGGCCGAGCAGATCGATCTTGTTATAGACTTCGGTGATTGGAATATTGTCCGGCAGGGTTTGCCGAATCGCTTCGTCATCCGGGTCGCGGGCGTCGATCAACAGCAGGATCAGGTCGGCCTTGCGGATTTCGGCATGGGCGCGGCGAATGCCTTCCTGCTCGACCGGATTGTCGCTGTCCCGGAGCCCCGCGGTATCGATGATGTGCAGCGGCATGCCGTCGAGCTGTATCCTT
>Ga0208116_1000339_pt1 | contig 15178 bp, 14 predicted proteins | sample LakWasMeta9_HOW4_2_FD_183859 | JGI IMG/M metagenome (GOLD analysis project Ga0208116, IMG submission 183859) | Freshwater sediment methanotrophic microbial communities from Lake Washington under simulated oxygen tension - Sediment Metagenome... | ecosystem: Environmental > Aquatic > Freshwater >... | reverse complement strand
TGTCGCCCGCAGCCAGGAGGTGAAGGATTTGGGCATCAAAATGGGGACGCCTGTGTTTCAGGTGCGGCACCTGATCGAGCGGCACAAGATTCACCTGTTTTCATCCCACTTCGCGCTCTACGCCGACATGTCCGCCCGCGTGATGTCGGTTCTGGAACAGTTTGCGCCGAGTACGGAAGTCTATTCGATTGATGAGGCTTTCCTGGATCTGACCGGTATCTGCGATCAAGACCCTATCGCCTACGGCCAACGCATCAAAAAGTCCGTTTTCCGGTCAACCGGCATTCCGGTTTGCGTCGGCATGGGGCCAACCAAAACCCTGGCGAAACTGGCGAATTTCGCGGCTAAAAAATGGAAACAAACCGGTGGGGTGTTGGACCTCTCGGACCCACTGCGCCGGGAAAAGCTGATGCGAATCGTGCCGGTCGACGAAGTTTGGGGCATCGGCTCGCGCACCGCCGCAAGACTGAACCGGCTCGGCATCCACACCGTCTGGGACCTGGCCAAGCAGCAGTCCGACAGAATCCAAGACCAGTTCAATGTTGTGGTCGCCCGCACCGTGATGGAATTGAACGGCATCGCTTGCCTGGAACTGGAAGAAATTGCGCCGGACAAACAACAGATTGTCTGTTCGCGCAGCTTTAGCCGCCGGCTGACGGAATACCAGGAACTGTCCGAGGCCTTGGCCGCCTTTTGCAGCCGCGCCGCCGAAAAACTAAGAGTCCAGAATTCAGTGACGGGCTACATCACCATTTTCCTCCGAACCAACCTGTTCAACCCGAAAGAACCGCAATATCAGCGGGCGGCGAGCGCGAGGCTCCCTGCCGCCACACAGGATACCCGTGTGATCATCGGCGTGGCCAATCGTTTATTAAAGGAGGTATTCAGGGAAGGTTACAACTACCAGAAATGCGGCGTGCAGTTAAGCCATATTCAGCCAGCCACGCTTCCCGAACAGATGGATCTATTCGATAGGGAGGCGTTCGCTTATACAGAGAGCGAAAAGCTCATGCAGACCGTGGACCGGATCAACCGCCGCTTTCCCAAAGGCATTGCGATCGCAGCCTCCGGTTTTCGGCAAGAGTGGCAGCCCAAGGCGGAGCGGATTTCAAAACGCTATACCACGGATTGGCGGGAATTGGTCATCATCAAGGCGAATTGACCGCTTGCCCCGCAGTCAGGCTCCGATTTCTTTCTGACTGGTCTGTTCTTCCTCGATCCGCTTTTGAATGCCGTGGGCGTGTTCGCCGTTGAAAAGATCAATGGCAAAATCGAGATCGATGATTTTCTTGGCAAGAAGGTCGCACAACCCGGCCCGCATCGCCACCAGCTTGATCAAAGTTTCATCCTGCGGGTGTTGCCGGGCCAATTCCTCGTTGTTCTTGGCCGCCTTGAGATCGAGGCAAAAATTCGTGGATTGTTCAGGTGACGATTCTTCGGCCCATACCGGAAGACTCAAGACCATGAAAAGCAGGGCTTTTTTCAGCATAATGGCTCTCTAAATTCGGAAAACTTTAGGAAATGTCTTTTCCTAACAGCCTAGTTGAAATTATGAGTTTAATATGCGAATCTCTGACACGTCCTTTTAGGAAAAGGAAAAAATTAGCTCTTCTTATTGGCAGCAGTCGGCCATTTTCTGCCGGTCTTTATATTTTTTTCATCGGCTGCTATAGGCCACAAATTGCTCGCTCAACGTAAAGGTAAGGGGCGCGCCGCTAACGAAAGTTTAGAGAAGCTGGCGAACTTGATTCAAAAGCAAACCTTTAAAACCGCCATCGGGCGGCGCGTCCCTTTGACCGCATTGTTAGGCCAGTCATGAATGGCAACTTTGTAGGATGTGGAGAGGAACGAACCGCATCGTTCGCGATTTATGCGGTTCCTATCGTCACCGCATCCTACGGCCCTAAGGCTTTTTCTAAAAGCAATTGAATTAGGATGCTAGCTGTAGCGGCCCGATAACATAAATCACAGGACCCGATTACATCCGTTTTTCGGGACCACATTAGCTGATAATATCCGGGCGCCCTGGTCCACATTAAATGAGAATGAGCTCAGATTAATTGAGAACAGCCCGATAACATCGGCCAGGAACCATATTAACTGAGAATGGGGCCGCGGGCACGCCAGTATTCCCTCATCTTGGCGGCTTTGGCCCAGAAACGGGCTCTATCGGCGATTACGACTCCAGCAGCTTCGCAATCGCTTGCATCGGCAGTATCAGTCGAAGAGAGTCCGGTAAGCGAACGAAGCCATTAGCCTCGTAGAAGGCAGCAGCCTGCTCGCTGATGGCGTCTACGATGAGCATGGAAGATCCAATAGAACTTGCACTCGTGTAAGCCCGTTGCACCGCATCCGCGAGCAATAGTGCGCCCAGCCCTTGTCTTTGTTGACTGCCTACGACGGCCAGACGGCCCACGAGGGTTGCACTGACCAAAGGATAGCGTGGGAGATGTTTACGGGCAGCCACCGGTACGTCCCCTTGCGCAAGCGCGGTCGCGCATAGGGTATAGTAGCCGAGTACTTCAGCCGGCTTGCATGGATCGACGAGAACGAATACGCCGTTGATCTTGCGCTTCACATCCTGATTGGCTTGCGTTTTGAAATAGCGATCCAGGCTTTCGACGCCGCAGGCAAAGCCAGCGCGATGGTGATGGGGTCCAAGCGGCTCGACTTTCAAATCGCGCGATGGCGCCGCAGACATTTACGAAACGATCCGCCGCTTGTGCTCCGCCAGTGCGCGGATGAGCCTTTCATTTGCCTGGGGGGGGCTCATGAGCGTATCGAAGAATACCTCTCGGTCACGTTCAGAAAGCATAAGTGTCTCATGCTCTGCAATGGTCCGGCGTGCAGCGTCGGCAAGCACTGCCACGCAAAAGTCGGTCACTTTTCGGCATTCCAGATGGGCGGCGCGTTCGATCAAGTCCTTCGTCTGTTCATCCAGACGAAAACCGAGTCTTTCCTTGTGTACTGGGTTTTGTGCTAACTGCACTTTCTTATTGGGCATGGCGGAACCTCAGGAGTCATGTTTATCATATTGGTCAATATTGTACGTCAATTTGACGACTTTTAATAGGCACGCCATTTCTTCAAATTTATTGGTTCGATAAAACGATCGTTTTGTCGAACACTGGCAGCAAGGTGGTTTTTCATCGACATCAGTCTATTTTCAGTGCAAAATACTGGTTTTAAAAATCAACGTTCGATTTACTATTTATTGATGAGTATAATGAACGACAGTCTTGCTCAGAAAAAATTTTCATGAACATTGGTTATGCCCGCGTCAGTACCCGCGATCAAACCGTAGCGCTTCAGGTCGATGCGCTGAAGGAAGTGGGCTGCGACAAAGTTTACACGGAAGTCATTAGCGGAGCGGCCACCGAGCGGCCCATATTGGCCAAGCTACTCGAAGAGGTGCGACCGGGCGACATCGTGGTGGTTTGGAAGTTGGATCGACTGGGGCGTTCGCTCAAGCATCTGGTTGAAACCGTCAATCTACTGTTACAGCAGGATGTCGGTATCAAAAGCCTCAACGATCCAATCGACACCACAACGCCGCAAGGACGCCTGGTGTTCAATCTTTTTGCTTCCTTGGCTGAATTTGAACGCGATGTAATTCGTGAACGTACGCAAGCCGGCCTTTCCGCTGCCCGTGCACGTGGACGCACTGGTGGACGGCCGAAAGGATTGCCGCAGCAAGCTCAATCCACCGCTTGCGCCGCCGAAACACTGTACCGTGAAGGTAAACTCAGCGCACGGCAAATTGCCGAACACCTGCATATTTCCAAGAGCACTTTATACGCCTATCTGCGCCATCGCGGCGTACCCATCGGCACATCGAGGGCGGTTCGGTAGAACCGGGACTTGTCCAGTGTCCAGAAAGATCATTCCCTCGGAAATTTTGATCGATCTGGCCCGGCGACTGGCATTACTACCGGCTCGCTGTCACGAACGCCGCCAAGTCATAGCGGAAACCGCCCAGGTGTTTGGTGTTTCCGAGCCAACCTTGTATCGGGCGCTGGCTGAGCGATGCCATCCAAAGGCCCTGCGCCGCTCTGATCGAGGAGCGCCGCGCGTGCTACCGGCAGAGCAGTTAGAACGTTACTGCGAATTGATCGCCGCGATAAAAGTGCGGACATCCAATAAAAAAGGTCGACATCTATCGACCGCCGAATCAATCCGACTGATCGAGACTTTCGGCATCGACACTCCCGACGGCCATGTCCAGGCTCCCGCCGGCACACTCAACAAGACCACGGTGAATCGTTATCTCAAACAATGGGGTTATGATCGGACAACGCTTGGACGGCCACCCGTAGCGGTGCGTTTTCAGGCCGAACACAGCAACGATTGCTGGCAATTCGATCTGTCGCCATCGGACCTCAAGGAAGTCGAAGCACCCTCTTGGATTCGTCCAGATATGAAGGCACCGACTCTGATGCTGTTTTCCGTCGTTGATGATCGAAGTGGCGTGGCTTACCAAGAGTACCACTGTGTCTACGGCGAGGATGTCGTTACCGCTTTACGGTTTCTATTCAACGCCATGGCGGCAAAAGCGTCGCCAGATTCTCCTTTGCAAGGTATTCCACTGATGATTTACACGGATAACGGGCCGGTGGCCCGTAGCCAGGTGTTTCAAAGCGTTCTGCGCTACCTTGGCATAGAGCTACGCACACACATACCAGCAGGCAAGGATGGTCGTCGTACCACGGCCCGATCCAAGGGCAAAGTCGAGCGGCCATTCCGCACCGTGAAAGAGGTACACGAAACCTTGTACCACTTTCAGAAACCGCGCGATGAAGCTGAGGCCAATGCCTGGTTACAGAATTTCCTGATTCGCTACAACGCTATGGATCATCGATCTGAGCTGCATTCGCGCACCGAAGATTGGTTGCAGAACTTGCCCGCCGGCGGCATTCGGGCCATGTGCAGTTGGGAACGTTTTTGCACCTTCGCCCGCGAACCTGAGCGGCGCAAAGTGGCAATAGATGCCCGCGTCACGGTCGACGGCACACCATATGAGGTCGATTCTGACTTGGCCGGTGAGGATGTCGTGCTGTGGTGGGGACTGTTCGACCAGGAACTGTTTGTCGAGCACGGCGAAAAGCGTTTCGGTCCTTATTTGCCGGTGGGCGGCCCCATCCCGTTCAATCGCTATCGGACGTTCAAGAAATCAGCCGCGCAGACGCGTGCAGATCGTATCGAGATATTGGCGGCTAAACTCGAATTACCGCGTGCCGCACTGGAAAGTCGGCCTGATGTCGCGGTATTCATCCGGCCCGAGGTCATACCCACGCAAACGTTTGCCGATCCCGACCCATTCAACCAGCTGACGTACCCAAGTATACTGGCGGCGAAACGTGCAATTTCAGAATTCTTGGGTTTACCACTGGCAAAATTGTCTGCGGATCAACTCGCCCGAATCAATGAGCTTGTTCAGTCCACGCTGAATAAGCGGGAAATCCTGGCACGAGTCCGTGCCTGTATCGAACCTGTCGAGCAATTATCGGAGAACCAACCCCATGCTGAGTGATATTAGAAACCACTACGGACTCATTCGGGAAATTAGTTCGATCAGCCAGGTCGCTTATTTCGAAACGACTCAGCTACAACAGGTCGTCACCGAACTCAAACTGGCCATCAAGGACAGCAAACTCATCGTGTTGGCCGGCATGGTTGGCACCGGCAAGACCTCGATGCTGCAAAAAATCCAGGATTTGCTGGAAGACGATAAAGCCATTTTGATTGCGAATTCCTTAGCCTTGGATGTTAGCCAGGTCACGCCGGCAACGCTGGTACAGACCTTGTTCAGTGATTTGTCCATCGACAAGGATGATCCTCTGCCTAAGGTGGTGGGACTACGAGAGAGGGCATTGCGCGAGCTGATTCGCAAACGGAAAAAGCCCGTCGCATTGTTCATTGATGACGCCCATCAGTTACCAAATAAGACCTTGATCGCATTGAAGCGTCTGATGGAAATCGTGCGTAGCGGCAGAGGTACGCTGTCAGTAGTATTGGCCGGCCACCCAAAGCTTAAGAACGACTTGCTGCGTCCATCAATGGAAGAAATTGGAGCACGGACGACGTTTTTTGAACTGAATGGCTTCGGCCACGACAAGAAAAAGTATTTGTGCTGGTTGCTCGATCAAGTCACGGTGGCGGAAACCAGGCCGGACACCTTAATGACCGATGCCGCCGTGACATTACTTTGCGAGAAGTTGACGACACCGTTACAGTTCGAGCTTTATCTAACACGCGCTTTCGAGGAAGCCTTCCGAGTCGGGCAAAAACCGGTCGATGCCGATACTATTCAAGATATTCTGGCGTCCGATCTGGATGGATTGGAAGCACGTCTGACGCGTAACGGTTACAACGTTAAACTTCTAACCGACATACTCACCGCCAAACCCAAGGAAATCCGGTCGTTCCTGAACGGTCAGTTACCGCCTGAACGAACTCAGGAACTCCATGATCAATTGCTGGCTGCCGGAGTACTACTATAAGGAATAAGAAATAACGCATGAGCAGCAAAGCTGTAGCCGTTCTCGGTTAATGTGGTTCCTGGCGGATGTAATCGGGCTGTTCTCAATTAAAGCGGGCTCATTCTCACTTAATCTGGTTCCTGACGCCTGGATATTATCAGCTAATGTGGTCTCGAAAAACAGATGTTATCGGTTCCTGTGATTTATGTTATCGGGCCGCTACAATTAATGATTCCGCAACAGTGCTCCCGTCCGCCCAAATTTTATCAACCGTGGTTAACGCCTCATTTCCGCCGAGAATTGCATTGGATAATGCATCAGGGGTTGATACAAAAAAATCAATGAATACCTCGTTGTATTCCCATAAATCGATTGCCACAGCGAAAATAACCGCCATCTTGAATATTCGCGTGGCGCCGTCCTTGATCGGCTCTTCGATTGCCCCTCGTAAATGTAAATATCCCCATATCATCACATACATGGTTCCAAACGTAACGGCTGCTGGCTCGATACTATTCGCGATATTTTCCGTGACAGTGCCAATTACACCGAGAACATTTTTTTGCAGGAATGTCCAAAAATTTAAAAAAAATCCCATGCTGTTTCCTCGTTTTTTTGGATGGTTTTAATTTGGCATCACGCGCAATTCCGGTTGTTTTAAATCGCGAATATGGCCGATATGATCGCGAATTGGCCGCTGCTCCTTCACCTCTGTTTTTACGATAATGGTAATCGGTTTATCCGCGTCCTGTGCCTGCACATGAAAAACGGCCTGGCTATCTGTTTGCGGTGCCACGGCCACTGGCGCATTTTCTGGGCTGTTTCTTGCCTGGCTATTTGTTGTCACATAATAAGCGCCTCCAGCGGTCGTGGCTGCGGTTAACACGATGGTTGTTAATATGGTTAATTTATTGGGCATCCCCGTCTCCGGTTATGGATTGTTGAACAATTCGAGATTCGGCTGCACCAAATCGCGTGTTCTGCCGATTTGCTGCACCGATAATTCACTCATTTGTTGCTGATTGATAAGCTCCTGATTTTGCAGGAACGCGTACATTTGCTCCATCTTGCTCTGATCGTTTTGCAGCATCACCTGTTCGCCATCGATCCGGGCCTGAAGCTCGGCGATTGCCTTCGGATCGTTGGTTTCATCGATGTTATCCATCAATTGTTGGATATACTCAAACCGCTGGCCGGCGGCATCCATGCTTTGCTGTGCTGTGGCCTGTATTGCGGCGGCGTTTTTCCGGCGCTGCGTGAATAAACCGCGCTGTTGGTCGCTCATTTTGAGGCCATCGAGGGCGTTGTCATTCAAAATCGCGTTTTGATCTGTGAATTTATCAATCATGCCGCTCATCTGGTTATAGTTTTTGCTCCCACCGTTCATGGTATCGAGTAGATCGCCCGCGCTCGCCGGAAGATAATTCCGGGTGGCATTGGATAATGTTTGCAATGATCCAATACCTCGGCTGCCCGTAATGCTGTTATATGTGGAGGTAACCATGTCGTAGGTCTGTTTTAACTGTTGCAACTGTTGTACCAGGTTGTCTAATTGTTTAATTTCGTCTTTATGTTGCAAGGCAAAACCGGCGACGCTTTTTGCCATGAGTGTCGGGTCGAACACCAGTTCGTATGCACTGGCGTTAGTCGATAAAATCGCGATTATGGCCATCGCCATGGTTTTTTTACGATAGTGTTTCATTGATGTACTCCAGTGGTTATGAATGGCGTTGATCGTCAAGATATTGTTTGTACAGCGGTAACCAGGTGTCCGGGTTGTCGCCCACGTCCTCTATCAGTTGTCGGACGTATTCGACGTTTTGCGAACGGCCAGAAATCACGTCCAGTTCGTAGCTGAACCCCTTCAAATTGAGTTCACATACGACGCTATTGTGTCCTTGTTTAATCAGGAATTGCCGGCTGCCCGGCTGGATTTCCTGTTTGATTAACAGAAATTCGCGTTCGCTCAGGCCGAAGCCGTCGATGTAATCCTCCTCCCGCGCCTTTTCGTTCGGCATGAAGATTTGGGTCGGGGTTTGCTCAACGAGGGTTCGAGCAATCGGACTTTCCAATACGGAGCTCGGACTTTGCGTGACGAATATAAAACCGGCATTTTTTTTACGTGCCCGTTCCAAACCGTCTTTGGCAAATTCTTGAAAGGCGGGATCGGTGATCGAGCGCGAAAATTCGTCCATCCAGCACAGTAAACGCCGGCCGTCCATCAATGTTTGAACGAGGTGGAACAAATACATGGTGATCGGCCCGCAGGTCACCGGGTTTTTCAGAAAGTCGGTGGAATCGAAGCCGATGGTTGCGGCTTCATTCATGAGTCCGCTAATCGTGTCGGTCTCATTGTCGAACACCCAGGCATATTCGCCGCCCGTACTTTCCGCCCATTTACTGAGGCGGGCATAAAGTCCTTCCGCGTCGCGCACGTCCAGAAATTCCACCAGGCGCGAGAGGCGGCGGTATTGGTGGTCGAGCAGTAACGTACCGTCCAGCGCGGAATTGAGATTTTTCAGCTCTCGTTCGGTTAACGGTTTGTCGGGACGATACGCCAGGCGTTGCAAAAATTGCCGCATGAACTCGATATTGTTTGGGGTCGGTTCGAGCTGGAGCGGATTAAACCCGGTTTTGTGTTTGTTGCGGATCGGCAGGTAACGGCCGCCCAATGCGCGGATCAAGATTTCAAGGCCGTAATCGTTATCAAAAATCACTTGCGTGACGTTTTGTTTGCGCAACATCGATACCATGAAACCGAACACGACGGTTTTACCGGAACCCGTGGGGCCGCATAGGTAGGCGTGAGCGACATCCTTTTTTGAGCCGCCGGTCGGGTCTTTGGGATCGCTGGCGTGCAACGAAAAATAATAATTGCTCCTGGCGTTGGTGATCAGCACCGCCATCGCGTCGCCCCAATAATTACCCGTTGCCCGGCCTACCGGGAAATTATGGTACGGGGCCATCGCCGAGAAGTTCCGGCTGGTGATCGGCGATATGCGCGGCCGGTATGCGAAATTGCCAGGTAGTTGCGCCCAAAATGCCGCTTCCATGGCGAGGTCTTCACGCGCAACGGTCATACCTGTGTCGCCCAAAACGGTTCGCGCATGGGCTATATTGTTATTGAGATCGCGCAGTCGGGGCGCGTTTTCAGACTGCACGCCTTCAAACGGTTCGCCGTGAATCAGCAACGAGAAATGATGATCGCCCATCACAATTTCATTCCCTGATATTTGATCGATCGCAATTTCCAGGTCGTCGGTTTGCGATTTCGCTAGATCGCCGATGTTTGTCATTCTGGCGTGCTGGTTCACCAAAAGCGCTTGCGCGCTGGCTTTCGCCATGAATGTAAAACTCTGCGTCATGACGAAACTGTACGGCGCCTTGAGCAATTGGTTAAACATGCCGACGACCGTTGGCGTCGGATACTCTTTGATACCCAACACGGCGCCGACTCGGGTATTCGTGGCGGTGCGATATTCCATGGCCTCGGTGCCGAACGATAAACGCGACGTGGCCAGGACTTCATTCAATGGGGATCGCGGCAAGGCAATGCGTTGCCATTCGCCGTTAATGAGCAGGCCGAAATATTCCAGGATGGTCGAGTAATAATGATCGCCACGTTTATAGATTCCGAGCGGTTCGGGATCGTAGCGGCCCAGGGCCGCCATGACGTGTTGTTGCAGTTTCGCCATTTCCTCAAGGGCTTCGGCTTCTTCTTGTGTGGCCGCCGCTTTGTTGACGCGGTTTAGAAAACTCATCGCGGTTTTGCCGACCGTGCCGGTTTGCGGCCGGTACACGACAGACACGTATATGTCATTGACCATTAAGGTTTCGTTGGCAATTCGGCGACGGTATTTTTCGTTGAGGTCGTGTGCAAACCCCGGCTCGAACTCGCCGTCCGGGTAGGCGTTTTCGCGGTGCCGGATGATGGTTTGCCAGATCGAGACATTCGGGCGGGCGATATTGCGGTAAAACACGTTCAGACGTTCGTGCCAGATGTTGAGCTGTTCGTCGTCGGCGTTTTCGTAACCGATGCCAGATAGTTTGAACACCATCACGTAACCGTTTTTGGTTTTCACGATGTGTTCATTCGCATGGATCGTGTAGGGGATGTGGATCGCGGCGGCCTCTTCCCTGGCCAGCACTTTTTCGTTTTTTAGAGATAATGACATATCGATTCCTAATCTGTTAAGCCGAGCAATTCGGCGGCAGTTGTCGCCGTCCTTTCTCGTTTGGTAGGTTGTAACGGTGTGCCGTGTAGCTGCTCGATTTCCACGATTTATAATTGCCCTTAATCCAGTTCTGCCCTTTGGTTCTGGCCCACAATGTCGCCAAATCGAAATAACGGGGTTCCGGCATTAGGATCAGGGCCAACAGGCCATGAATCGGGATATACGAGGGAAGCCAAAGCAGGTTGCGGGTCATCAAAAACATTTCAATGACCAACATTGCGCCCAACACCATGCCCGATGTCGTTACCCCGAAACGCATCGGCGGGCGCGTGATGGCGACAAATAACGGGTCCGCTTGTAACCCATCGTTCCGGCTCATGGTTAAACCCCGAATAGGTTGCGCACCCAGGTCACAATTTGTTGAGACCCAAATACGAGCACAATACCGACCATGCCACTGACGGCGTGCATCCAGGATACTCTGCCAAACCACGCTAATGCCCCTAATGCCATGACGGCGATCACCGCTACCGGCGTCAGGATTGCCAGAATGTCGGTTGAGAGCGCGCCCGATCCGGTTGCGAAAGGGCTACCGCCCTCGGCGTAGGCAATTCGCTGAATGCCCAAGCAAAAGATGGCGATAAATAATTGTTGAATCAGTTTACGGCTGTTTTTCATAGTGCTTTTCTCTTAAGTTTTAAAAAAGTAGGTAAAAAAATTTTAATTCATTGAATTTTCGCGGGCGCGAAAATCGTGGTGTTCCATATGGTCTGGCGGTTACCCCGAAACCATGAGCCATATCGCCCCCGTACCCGTGGGCAACACATCAAACGATAACCCGCAACCTGGGAACCCGGCATATCGCCCCCGTACCCGTGGGCAACACTGCTGGATGGAATTGATGCGGGAGCAAGCCAACATATCGCCCCCGTACCCGTGGGCAACACCAGCTAATTGCCGATTAAAGTCGGCAGTAACTCATATCGCCCCCGTACCCGTGGGCAACACACCAACCGAAAATATGTGTGTTTTCCAGCGGTTGAACGTGTTCGTGTTGCCCACCGTGCAGGTGGCGTCCCCGTTTGGGGAATGGCGGATTTATGTCGTCCATAGTTACCGCCTTGACGATTCATCGATACTGGTTGTTTTTGGTTAAAAAACATTGCCGTTATCTCCCCGTCAGTTAATTCCGGCCTATATCGCCGTACTTTAAAACACCCCTGTTCAGGATGTTTTTGGCTGCATTGATGTCGGCATTTTCGTGATGGCCGCAATCAACGCAGGCAAAAATCGCCTGTGTTTTTCGGTTTTCAGCGGCGACATGGCCGCAGTTCGAGCAGGTTTGCGAGGTGTATGCCGGGTTGACGGTAATCAGGATGCCGCCGTGCCGCGCCGTCTTATATTCAAGTTGCCGCCGAAATTCGTATAGGGCTTGGTTAAGGATGACTCTGTTTAATCCGGATTTTTGTTTAACCTGTTTGCCTGGTTCGTCGGCGGTGCCTTTGGCCGATTTTGTCATGTTTTTAACATTCAGATCCTCCAACACGATTACGTCGTGTTTTTTGGCGAGTTCGGCCGTGATGTTGTGGGCATGGCTCGCGCGGGTATCGGCAATGCGTTTGTGGAGTTTGGCAATCCGGGCTTTTTGCCGGACAAAACGATTACTACCCGATTCCATTTTCGCGAGTTTTCGCTGTAGGCGTTTGAGTCGGATTTGATGTTGTTCCAGCGATTTCGCGCTATCGTAAACAATGCCGTTCGATAGGCTGGCTAATTGCGCCACGCCTAGATCGATGCCGACTGCGCCGCGCTCGCACGGGGCGTGCGTGCGGTCGGTTTCCAGCAAAAATGCGATCCACCATTTACCGATCCGTTGCGATATGGTGACGGATTTGATTTTGCCCTCAGGCAAGGGGTCGCCCAAACGGGCAACGCCCCACCCTTTCGGCAGGGTTAGACGATTGCCGTGTATGTGGCGATTGTTAAGCACGGCGGTGGTGAGGGTAAAACTCTCGTTGTGCCCACGCCGTTTGAATTTCGGATAACCCGGCGTTTCGCCGTTTTTGACCCGGCGGAAAAAATGATTAAACGCGTGTTTGATGTCGTGTTTGATCGCCTCTTGGCCCACACAGCTGGGGACGGTCAGGCTGCCCTTGTTGTCATATAACCAGGGATACCGCGCCGCCTTTTCGGCGTTGAATTGTTTGTCGATTTCCGACGCCGACGGCATGGGTAACGTGTTATCGGATTTCCAGGCGCCGTACATGGCCTGCCAGCGACCTAACGCAAAATTGAAGGCGACGCGGCGCACGTCTATGCACATTGCCAAACGTGACGCCTGAACATTGTTGACATGTAGGCGGGTTTTTACTGCTGTTAGTGTTGTCATTGCGCGGCCTGTGCTGGTTTGTTATACAAATCCCACCAGGGGCCGGTTGTCGAGGTTTTTTGCGGGTTGGTCGGCACATTGCCGACAGGTTGGGTTACAGACGTGACCACGAGATTTTTATTGACGCTACCGTCGGCGAGCGCAATTTCCTGTTGCAGTTGTTTGATGTTCGCGTTTAGTTCTTCGAGACGGTTTTCGGTTTTGGCCACGGCCTCGGCGTTGTTGTCCGCCAAATGCACCGCGCGGGTTTTTTGCGCGTCCGCTAACAGTTGTTTTTGCTCGGCCAGTTCGGCGTTCAGAATCTTGATTTTTTCGGCGTCTCGGTTCTGTTGCTCTGCAACGGGCACCTGTGCCGGCGGCGTTTGTGCCACTGTCGGCAGAGCCACGCCAATGGTCATTACGAATATGATGGTTTTTTGCATAACACCGTCCAATTACGTGTTGTGTTCGTCGCACGGGGTGCGACGAACCGTTAAATTGAATTCGATGTTATAGGTTGTGACAGCCTATGTCAACACATTATTTTCACATTTTTTCCTGTTTAACGGGTGTCATGTTTTCGGTGGCCCGTTTTAACGCTACGATGGCCCACATTGGGCACGGTGTGGCGGTTTTCGCCTCAGAACTGGCCAACCACGCACGAACCGCGCGTACGTTCACGGTTTTGAACGTTTCACCGGTAATGAGCTCGGCGGCCTGTTTTTGTGTTAATCCATATCGTTCCAGTATTCCGCGGAACTCACCCTGATTTTTTAGCCGTTCATTGTGCTGCTCTTGTGTTTTCATACGCGCGTTAATATCCGGTCGGTGCCGTCGTTATCATCGTTTGGGTTTTACCCACTTGTTTTCTTAAGCGCTGATTGTATCGCGTAATTAAAATTTATTTAAATTGCCGTATTTTCGCGGGCGCGAAAAACGGTTAATGGGGGCTTGTTCGTTCCGGGCCGTTGTCAGGCAGTTGCCGGTGCGCGTTGATTTCACCGTTCTTCCAGAGCATGCGCAATTAAATACCCCGTTGCGTATGTTGTCAATGTCGTCAACCTCGACGGGCGTTCTGCCTGTAGGCCCCTAGGAGCGAACACCTCAAAGCGGCCGGTTTGTTTTTTAGGACACGGGGTAAGGTCGTCCCTCTTCCGGTCTGGCGAGCCGCGCGAATACTCGAACACGCCGAAGGGCCATCGATCCCTGGCGACCATATGGGGGGTATCCCATGTTACGCGCTGGCAAGGGCAGAGGCTCCGATAAAGGTCATGCCGGCGCTATATCCGGCCGGAAAAGCACCGGCCGGATGCTCGGCTCCTGCCTCGCGCGGGCAGCTAACGTGTTATGGCTCCGTTTTGGTGGTTGGTTTGCCTTTGAGTTGCGTGGTCAATGCCGCGACCTGGCCGCGCAGCTCGGCGGCCTCCCCCTCGGCCTTTTTGGCGTCGGCGTTGGCTTCTTTGATTTGGGCCTTTAGCGCGTCAGCTTCGCGATTCGCCGTATCAATCGCGGTTTGCTGGCTGGCGATTTGGTTGCGGGCGTTGTTCAGTTCTTTGATGGCGGCGTCTTGCTGTTTTTCTAATTGGTCGAGTCGGGCTTCCGCGCGGGTTGTCCGATCCGTCATTGCCTCCAGTTTGGCGTTGGCCACGGCCGCCGCTTGCTCTGCCGCTTGTTTACCCGTTTGCAGTTGTTCAACCTGGTGCCGGAGCCGGTCGATTTCGTTTTTCTGTTCTTTGAGCTTTTCGTCGCTCGTTTCCTGTTTGTTGCGCCCCTGTGCAACCTCGATCCGGGCCTGTTCGGCGGCATGGCGCTCGCGGGCCAGTTCTGCCGTCATGCGTTCAATTTCAGTCGCCCGTTCGGCGGCTGTCGCGGTGGCTTGGTCTCGTTCGGTGGTGACGGTGGTTAACTGGTTGATCAGTTCGTCGCGCTCGTCTTCGAGCTGTTCGCCTGTGGCGGCAAGTTCGGCGGCGTCGCCCTGAGCCTGTACTAACCGACCCTCAATTTCCGACCGTGCCGTTGCGGCGGCTTTTTCGATTTCCGCCGCAATGGCCGCGGTTAATGTGCTGGGCAATTCCGGCGCGGTGGCGGCGGCTTGTGGTCGAGCATCACGCCACGTTGTAAGGTGGCGTTGTATGGTGTTGGGGCTGCCGGTTGTT
>Ga0208116_1000337_pt1 | contig 15278 bp, 15 predicted proteins | sample LakWasMeta9_HOW4_2_FD_183859 | JGI IMG/M metagenome (GOLD analysis project Ga0208116, IMG submission 183859) | Freshwater sediment methanotrophic microbial communities from Lake Washington under simulated oxygen tension - Sediment Metagenome... | ecosystem: Environmental > Aquatic > Freshwater >... | reverse complement strand
TCATCAGGAGTCCTGAGGTAATAAATCCTCTTTCAAGAGACCGGATATATGGCTGCAATCATGATCTCTGTTGATGACATCAATTTTGAAAACTTATCTTGCAATAATCGAGGAGTCCATATATGGGGTGAGGAGAATAAAAACCACCATTTATATCCCCCTCATCCCAACCTTCTCCCTCAAGGGAGAAGGGGCAGGTACTTGTGTAGATACCTATGCCGCTATGGGAGACAGTAGCCGCATCGTGATCCAGCCAGATATTGTTTGGCAGCCAAGGTAAGGGGCTGGTAGCCATAAAAAAGGGAGACTATCCAGCCTCCCTTTTTATATTCCCGATAACTTAAGTCTTACGCTTTATATTTATCCATGGCTTCCAGCTTTGCTATGGCCTCTTTTATTTTCGCGTCAACCTCGGGATTCAATTCCTTGGCTGTATAGACTTTGTCCAGTAAACCTTCTTCAACCAAGGCGTCTTTTATCCAGCGCTTGGTGAAGCGGTAATTGTGGTAAGCCGTAGCCACTTCGCCGGTATTTGGATTTTTTAATCCTGTGCTGGGTGCAGCGGCAGCAGAGGGTTGTTTAGCGGCAGCCGGTTTGGCTGTCGTTGCCGCCTTAGTGGTTGCGGGCTTGGGTGCAGCCGGTTTAGTTGCTGCCGGCTTCGCCTCAGCCGGTTTAGCCGTTACGGGCTTGGCTACAGAAGGCGTTACTTTTTTGGCCGCCGCAGACATAGTGGGAGCAGTTTTAGCCTGCGCTGCGGGTTTAACTGCCGCCGGTTTTTCTTCGGTAACGGCAACTGGAGGCTTTGGCTGTTCCACGACTGCTACCTGTGTTTCAGGTTTCTCCGCTAGGGCTTTGGATTTAGTAGACGCTCTCTGGTCGCCTATAATCGCGTAGACAACATACGCAACAAAAATAGTAGTTAGTATAAACAACCCTTCAATCATAATGGCTCTCCACCTCTTTAAAAGTTAATTTTTCTTATCGCTGCTTTGAAAATTAAGCATCGTTAGCCAGCAGGTAAAACCTCCATTCATGTCGCTTACCTATCCTTTTAGCAGGTAAACCGTTTTGCTAGTACTGGAATATACCAGAAGCTGTTGGGTTGGGAAAATTCTAATTCGAAAAACTGCAAAGTTGTCCGGTACTTAGAGGTTAAACACGGCAATTACCAGCATGGCTGTCTTTTTGCCAGTTGAGGTAAATCGTCGCGCAAGCCCATGGCGTAACGGTTGAAATAAGCCTTGACCATGGCCGTGTTATTAATCCGGTTCATTCCTGCTGAGCGTAGGCTGGCAAAGGGCTGTGCGGTCACGCTATAGGTCTTGTTCAGCACATCCATGCTCGACATCATCATTAGGTTGTCGCCTTTGCGCCAGCGCTCGTAACGGCGTAGGAGGCGCAAACTGGATAACGGCCTTTTTTCGTGCTTGGTCTGGATGATCAGTTCCGCAATCGCTGCGGCATCCAACAATCCGGCATTGACGCCTTGTCCAGCCAGAGGATGCATGGCGTGAGCCGCATCGCCGCATACAGCGAAGCGCTGATCGATATAGCGGTTGGCATATTGAAAGCGTAGAGGAAATGCGGCGCGTGGTCCTACGTCCAGCATCTTGCCCAGAATGCCGCCTGAAGCTTGCTCCAGCGCTTGCAGGAAGTCCTGATCGGAGAGCGCCAGATGGTTTTTTGACGTTTCCGAACTCAGCGTCCAGACAATCGAACACTGCCCGTTTTTCAGCGGCAAAAATGCCAGCGGCCCTTCATCCAGAAACCGCTGCCAGGCAGTGAATTCATGGCTTTTCTCGGTGCTTACTGTCGCGACCAGTCCATCCTGATGATAGTCCCAGCCGGACACTTCAATGCCTGCCATCGACCTTAAGGCGGAGTCTCTGCCGTCGGCGGCAATCACCAAATCAGCCTCAAGAATCCGACCGTCTTCCAGCCGTAACCGCCTGCCGCTTTCGTAAAGCTGCATGTCGACGACTTTTGCGGGGGTAATGCAAGTGGCCGAGGGTAAGGTATCCAGCACGTCCCAAAGGGCGGCGACGACGGTCCTGTTTTCAACCAAATGGCCCAGTTCGGGGAAGGCTGTGTCGGCGCAATCAAAATGCAATTCTCCGCCGGCGCGGACATCCCAGACGCGCATGTCCCGGTACGCGCAAGCGCCGCGCTGTACCATGCCCGGCCACGCTTCCAGCATTTCAAAAATATTCTGGGAGGCTTTGGTTAAGGCGGAAACTCGAATATCGATAGGTTCCGGCGGCCACTGCCTTTCCGGGTTAAAGCGCTCCAGCAACGCAACCTTGACGCCGCCATGCGCCAACGCGCAAGCGGTTGCCGCACCCACCATGCCGCCGCCGACAACAATTACTTCATAGCGATCTGTCATTGCTCTATCTCTTGCGTTGGATCAAAGCAGACGGGGCAAACGCCCGGCCAACCCCATAGCCTGACGGGCAAGCCATGTTTTTGCGGCAGGGATGTGGTCCAGCATTGCTAAGCCGATGTTTCTGGCGGCCGCCAGTGCCAGCCAGTCGTTGGAAAAAATGCGCACCACATTATTGGTAAAGCCGATGGTCCGGTCATGATCTTTTTGCCGGGCGTCAGCATAAGCCGTCAGGAAATCATCGGCGCCGATGTCCTGGCTAGTCTGATGCTGTTTGATGATCATTTCGGCCAGCTGCATGACATCGCGCAGACCCAGGTTGAATCCCTGGCCTGCAACCGGATGCAACTGGTGCACCGCATTGCCGATGACGACAGTTCGGGCGGCGGTCATTTTTTCGGCACGTATCAGCGACAACGGGAACGTCCGCCGGGGAGCCGTCAGACTAAGTTTGCCCAGCCTGTAACCGAAACATTGTTGAAGTTCGGCCAAAAAATCCGTTTCACTGCCGGCCATCAGCGCATCGGCATCTTCGCTGGTGCGCGTCCAGACAACCGCGCAGTGATTATCGGCAATCGGCAGCAAGGCCAGCGGCCCTGAGGCGGTAAAGCGCTCGAACGCGACATTTTTGTGGGGCAGGGATGCTTTAACGGTGGTGACCAGCGCCGTTTGACCGTATTCGGTAGTGTGCTGGGCTATTTCCAGCAAGTTGCGGACCGAGGAGTTACCGCCGTCCGCTCCGACCAGTAGTTTGGCCGAGACGCTAAACGGTTCATTGCCTCGCTTCAGGCTGACGTTGACAGCATCGCTGCCGGCCATCAGACCGACCACACGGGCCGGGCAAAGCAGTTCTATGTCGGATTCAGTAACAAGCTTGGCGACATGCGCCTCAATATCTCTTGCGGTAATCACATAGCCCAATGCTTCGACATTTTCTTTTTGCGCCGAAAGCCGGACTTTGCCGAAATGGCCTTGATCGGAAATGTGGATGTCTTTGATGGCGGTGGCCGCTTGGCTGATACCTTGCCAGATGCCCAGCGTTTCGAGCATTTTTACCGTGCCGGCGGCTAAAGCCAAGGCCCGGTCGCCGGCCGGGGAATCATATTGTTGCTGGCGGGTGCTGGCTTCAACGATCGCAATCCGTAAGCCGGTTTGTTTTAACGCCAGTGCCAGACAGTTGCCGGCCAAGCCTCCGCCGACAATCAATAAGTCATAATCATGTTGCATCAGCTCGCCTGCATTAAGCTTTCAATTTCTGCAATGGTTTTGGGTACGCCGCTGGTCAAAATCTCATGGCCCTCAGCGGTTACCAGGACATCATCCTCGATGCGTATGCCGATGCCGCGCCATTGTTCGTCAACGCTCTGGCAATCCGCCGGTATATACAAGCCCGGCTCGATGGTCAGCACCATGCCGGGTTCCAGCAAACGCCATTCCTTGTCCAATTTATAGTCGCCGACATCATGTACATCCATGCCCAGCCAGTGGCCGATTCGGTGCATATAAAACTGCTTGTATTTTTCCTCCTTGATCAGCTTCGAAACCTTGCCTTTGAGCAAGCCCAGCGATACAAGCCCTTTGGTCAATACTTCAACCGACGCATCATGGGCCAGATGCCAAGGCAGCCCCGGTTTGATCTGTGCGATTGCCGCCGTCTGGGCATCCAGGACCAGTTGGTAAAGCTGTTTTTGCGGCTCGCTGAAGCGTCCGGAAACCGGAAAAGTGCGGGTAATATCGGCGGCGTAATGGTCACACTCCGCACCGGCATCGATCAGCAGTAAATCGCCGCTTTTTAATCGGTCGGCATTTTCGGTGTAATGCAGCACGCAGGCATTTTTTCCGCCTGCGACAATCGAAGGATAAGCAACGGCGCGCAAGCCGCCCTGTATAAAGTTATAAATGATTTCCGCTTCTATCTGGTACTCATATAGGCCCGGTTTGCATTTTTGCATGGCTTTGACATGGGCATTAGCGGAAACATCGGCGGCGCGGCGCATCAGCTTGATTTCTTCCGGGCTTTTGAACAGGCGCATTTCATGCAGAATATGCTCCAGCGAAGCCAGCTCGCCGGGTGCGGTAACCCCCGTTCTGGACTGGCTGCGAATGTGGTTTATCCAGAGCAATAAATTGTGGTCAAGATCGGAATTGCGTCCTATCGGATAATAGACCTTGGCCTTGTCTTCCAGCATGCCCGGCAAGATGTCATCCAGATCATCGATCGGAAAGGAATCATCAGCCTTATAATGAGCGGTTGCGCCTTCAAGTCCTGCATGTGCGCCTTCCCACAAGGCTTTTTTCTCATCGAATTCCCGGCAAAATAAAATATATTCGCCTTGTTTGCGGCCGGGGATAAAAACGGCCAGAGAATCCGGTTCATTAAAGCCGGTTAAATAATAGAAGTCGCTATCTTGCCGGAACGGGTAATTGACATCCCGGTTGCGAGTTCGGACGGCGGCGCTGCTTATCAATGCGATGTTGCCTTTGCCGATGCATTGCATTAATTGCTTGCGGCGTTTTTTAAATTCACTTTGTTTCATTTTAAAATTAGGTAATAAGGTTAAGGGCGAAGGGCAAAAGGCAAAAGGTTCACGTTATTTTTTCGCCTTTTGCCTTTCATCTTTCGCCTTCTTTATTCAATTCGCTTCGCAGCAATAAAACAGCCGACCTAATGTATTCGGTAACTTCCATAAAATCACTTTCATCTTCTTCGCCTTCAGCCTCGGTATCCAGCTTGGTGAATTCGATAATGTCTTTTAATATCTCGCGAGCTTCCTTGGACAGATCGGAGGTGGCATGAGTTAAGCCTACGCCCAACAGAAAGCCTTGGCACCAATAAGTGAGTGCTTCAACCTGCGCACTCAGCAATACGTCATCATCCGGCAGAAACAGGTCGAATTCAAAATCATCGCTAGCCAGCAAGCTTCGGGTATCGTCAAACAAATGCATTAAGGCCGCCCGGTCTTCATCATTTGGCGGAGTGCCATGCCGAAACAGCTCGGCTAGCCACTCTTCACTCTGTGCCTGCTCATTGGCGCATAACATGCCTGTCGCCATGCCGTGGGCGTATCCTGCCGAAAGGTCGGCATCGTTTTGTACAACTATTTCATTAATTATTTGGTAAGTCATAAATTCCACATAATTATTTCACTATCGAGGACTAAAAATCTCGCTTATGCTACCATTGATCATTGGCTTGGATAATATTTGTTAATCTTGCATCGCTCCGCAAAATGCAAATATCGCCTGTTAACTTGCTTGCAACAACCTAGTTACCATCATGACACAATCAAATCAATCTTTAGAGTTAAAAGACCTCGAAGAAAAGCTGGATCAGCTCATCGAGCAATATACTAACGTAAAAAATGAAAACAGCTCGCTGAAAACCAAACAGGATTCGTTGGTTCGGGAAAAAGCCAAGCTTTTGGAAAAAACCACACTGGCTAGAACGCGGGTTGAAGCCATGATTGCACGTCTGAAAGCAATGGAGAACGGATCATGAACAAGAAACTTCAGCCTGTGTCGCTGACCATTATGGGCAAGGAATATAAAATTGCCTGTGCGCCCGAAGGGCAAAACGACCTGATCCAATCGGCTCAGCACCTTGATATGCAAATGCGCCAAATGAGGGATTCCGGCAAGGTCGCCGGCGCTGACCGAATTGCGGTCATGGCAGCGCTTAATTTGGCTCACGAGTTACAATTAATGAAAAATCAAAATGCCATGCTCACCCAAACCTTGAGCGATCGTTTGGCAAAAATGTCTCATAAAATAGAAAACGTTTTAGAAAATTCTTAAACGCGGTAAAATACAAACTAGCATTTCCTGCAGCGTTCGAGAGTGTGCTGGGTGTTTCCTGAACCTGTTATAACCCCGGGGGCGGATACCAGTATTGGTGAGCATGCCCGTTTTATACGGGAAGCCTGATTTACCGGCCATGTCCCCACTTGAACCTCCGGTTCAAGGACGAAAGCACATTACGGCGCAGGCGGGAGATGCTCCATAACAATCGCTCTCCTCATTAAATCAAAATCCCCATGAATTACTGGCTAATGAAATCCGAACCCGATACGTTCGGAATTAATGATCTGTACAACAAACCCAACCAGACCGAGCACTGGGACGGCGTACGTAATTATCAAGCCAGAAACATGATGCGGGACGACATGAAACTGGGCGACCTGGTTTTCTTCTATCATTCCAACTGCGATGTGCCGGGCATAGTCGGTATCATGGAAGTTGTTAAAGAAGGTTATCCCGATTTTTCCGCGTTTGATCCGGACGACAAGCATTTCGATCCCAAAAGCGATCCTGAGCATCCCCGCTGGATAATGGTTGATGTTAAATACGTCAAAACGTTGTCCCGCACTATTACGCTTAAAGAATTAAAAACTCACGAAGAACTGGCGGATTTGGCGCTGGTAAGACCCGGCAACCGGTTATCGATAATGCCGGTGAGTAAGGGGCAGTGGGAGTTTATTCTTTCGTTGGAGTGAGAAGGCGAAATCTTATTAATTATGGCTTTTCGGTAACTGCTTCCAGACGATCATCGGCACATCATTAGTCAGCTCTGGCACTTATGCGGGGCAACATTAACAATGCCGAAGAAACGGTAGATTTGTATGTCGGCTTCCTTTCACAATAAGTAATAAATTAAATGTTGTGCCACTCATGAAACAAGCAGTTCAACTTAGTGTGCTTGCGGCTGTAAATATTGGTATTGCTTTCGTTTTTCAGTGGTATACCCTTACTCAATTAGGGGCAGGAATTGAAACTGATGCATTATTTGCTGGAATGACGCTTCCGCAATTTGTATTGGCGGTAATTAGCGGATCGTTAATGCACGTTTTAGTTCCTCTGTTAGCAGGAGAAAATACAGACAGTTTAAGGCATGATGCTTGGGGATTTTTTATTCTTGTGGGTGGGGGTTTTTGTTTACTTGCAACTGTTCTGTATGTATCTGCCACATGGTGGATACCCCTTACAGTACCAGGCTTCAGTAGTCAAGGGCAGGCATTAACTGTCGATTTAACTCGCATACAGCTAGTTGGCATGGTATTTTCCGCAGTCAATGGTGTTCAATGGGCGACTTATCATGCTCAACAAAAGTTTATATGGGCTGAATTTTGCCCAATTATATCCAGTATATTGGGTCTGGTACTACTGATTTGGTTTCTTCCTATTTACGGTGTAACAGCAGCAGCATGGATTAGTACTTTACGGATAGGATTACAAACTTTGCTGCTACTCCCTGGACTAGGAAAACCTGTTTGGCCTGATTTAAAAAGTTCATCAATAAGTGCAGTATGGCGACGAATCAAACCTTTATTATTAGGAACAGCTTATTACAAAACAGACCCATTTGTTGACCGTTTTTTGCTTTCTACTGCTAGTAGCGGCAGCTTGTCGTTGTATTATCTTGCGCAACAGATGTACAGTGCTGCAACTCAAGTTATCAATAAATCTATCGTTTCCCCTGTAGTGCCTGTATTAAGTAAACTTCATAAAGAAAATGATAGAAACGAATTTTGGAAAGTTTATCGTCGGAAACTATTCCAGACAAGTATGATTGGTATCTTAGGTTTTTTCATTCTAGGTCTGTTTGGGCAATGGATACTCACTTTACTTATCGGACACGGTAATATTACTACTGATAATGTAGAGCACTTATGGTGGATTATGATTTCACTGAGTGGAATGTTTATCGGAGGAATAGTAGGGCAGATCGTAACTTCTGCTTTTTATGCTATTGGCAATACTAAAACTGTAATTTATATGGCTGTTTCTAATTACACTATTTATATTCCTGTAAAAATAATAGCATTTAACATTTGGGGAGTGTTTGGTTTAGCAATTTCAACAACTATCTATCTAATGACCAATATGGTTTTGCTCATTTATCTTTTTTCAACTTCCCGATTTTAATTAAGTTCGTTATATGTTTGACTACCAAAATCAAGATAAAATTTTCCCTCCTTGCCCAACTTGTAATGGCAGTCAATTTCAGCAACTTGCTGACAATGATCGTTATAATATGGGTATCAAAACTGTAGGCTGTCTTCGATGCGGTCTGGTTCAAACATGGCCAAGACTTTCACCAACATCAATGTCTTTATTTTATCAAGAGCATTATCGCCAATATTATCAGGCTGTAGCCACTCCAGATAATAACTACATCAAAAATTATCATAAAGATGAACGTCTCGCTTACACGGCTAAATTAATAAATTCTAATATTAAGTTGTCGGCTGGTATGAGAGTGCTTGATGTTGGGTGTGCCGAAGGAACTTTATTTGCTAATTTAAAATTGCACTGCAATGATAAATTGGTGCTTGTAGGTATAGAACCATCAAAAGATTACGCAAGTTACGCACGGAAAATGACGGCATGTACAACATATTTTAGTTTGGATGATCTAATCTCTAACGGAGACAATAATTTTGATCTTATTATCGTTAATCATGTACTGGAACATGTTGATAACCCAGTGGTTTTTCTGCGGCAGTTAAGAGGATTATTAGCTCAAAAAGGCAAATTATTTATTGATGTGCCAGATATCTCTTGCTATTCATCATTACTAAATTTACATATTGCGCATATTTTTCATTTTTCAAAGCAAACACTTACGGCGGTATTGAAAAAATCTGGTTTTGAAATTATAGCCTCTGAGCAACATGCCCCGCCTTATCATCCTCGTTCATTATGGTGTTTTTCTGAAAAAGCTGAATCCGAATCTTGTGATTTCCAACAAAGCAAAGAATCTGAAATTATTCCTTGGAAAAAAATTAAGTGGATAAATATGCTAATACCAGTTTATCTTCTGAAAATGCGTTTACGACAAAACAGCCTTATTATGCTTTTTTGGAACAAACTACATAATAGAACCAATATATTTAATTAGGTGGATTTTCTACTAATTAATCTTTAAGAATCAAGGAAAACCTAATGATTAAAACCCAACAAAAAAATACTATTGGACAAAGAATAAAGAAATCAAAAAACGCTTTAGTTAGCTTATTGCGCAAATATCGAAAAAAAATGTTCAACCGGACTCTTCCGCTTAAAGGTTACACACCCTATTCTATAAACACTAAATATTTAGACATGTTAGGTGATAATGATCTTGACCAGTTAAACAATATATTAGATTGGAATTGTTTTACTACTGACAGTCATGGTAGGCGTTTTGGAATGGCAGCGTGGGGAAGTAAACGTGATAAACCTGAAGTTATTCCTGATCGTCGAATCATCATGATGCATGAAAAATTCAATTTAGCTGATAAGCGTGTTCTTGAGGTTGGGTGCTTCGAGGGGATTCATTCTTTAGGGTTGCTACAGTATACCGATAGAGTAACGGCAATTGATGCTCGGATGGATCATGTAGTAAAAACTATTGTCCGATGCGCTATGTTTGGCTATCACCCAACAGTATTTAAATACGACATTGAAAAAATACCTGCGGATGCTTCTCTATTAGAAGCAGATTTTATTCACCATGTAGGGGTTTTATATCATTTAAGTGATCCAGTTAGTCATCTTCTTGATTTGGGTAAATATATTAAGTTTGGAGTAATGTTAGATACTCATTATTGCCTGCCTGATGATGCTACCGAAACTTATCAAGTAAATGGACAGAAATATTCCTACAAGCGTTATCTTGAGCATGGAGAAAAAGAAGCATTTTCCGGGATGTATGATCATTCTAAATGGCTATTAATGAATGACATTGTTAAATGCTTACAAGATACGGGTTTTGGCAAGGTAGAAATTGTTGAGCAAAGACAAGAAAGAAATGGCCCTAGAGTATTATTGTTTGCAGAGCGGGTTTGAAATAGAGTCACTTAATGAAAAGTTTTTTTGATTGGTATAAAGACAGAAATGAGAATGAGCGTCCTTGGCTGATATTAGGCAAAGGGCCTAGTTATGATAAACATGTAGATTATAATCTAAGTGATTTTAACTTGATGTCGCTAAACCATGTCGTAGATAAAATGGAGGTTGTCGCTGCCCATATTATTGACTTAGACGTCGCTATCGCATGTAAAGATGCTATTAATAGGAATGCACAGGTACTCGTAATGCCTTGGGTACCTCATGTAGAAAATCGGGCAGGGTCTTGGAATTTATCTGAATTAGTGAAGGCTCATCCATTTCTTGCGCAAATGAATGAAGAAGGACGTTTACTATATTATAACCATTTGTCAAAGCGTAAATTTGGGGATAGTCCATTAATTGAAGTTCGCTATTTCAGCTCTGAGGCAGCGATTGGTTTGCTTGCTAAGTCAGGAGCAAAATATATTCGCACTTTAGGTATAGATGGTGGTACAAGCTATGGTAATACTTTCTCCCAGTTAAAAGACATAACATTATTATCAAATGGGCGGAAATCATTTAATAAACAATTTGGACAGATGGCGAAAATAATTATGACAACAGGGGTAGATTTGGCACCTTTGGACATACCAAGTCCAATTAAAGTATTCGTTGCAACAACGGAAGTTCAGATGCTCGCTGTTAAGGTTTTAGAATATTCTATTCGTAAACATGCCAGCATGAGTGTTGAAGTTTTTCCTATGCATTTAGGAGGAATTGATATTCCACGCCCTAAAGATCAGAAGAATTGGCCGCGAACACCATTCTCTTTTCAACGTTTTATTATTCCAGAATTAACTAATTATAGTGGGCGAGCTATTTATTTAGATTCAGATATGCAAGTTTTTAAAGATATTAAAAATCTTTGGCAGTTACCTTTTAATGAAGCCCAGGTTCTTGCGGTTAAAGAACCAAAAGAAACTGGAAGAAAACCGCAATTTAGTGTGATGCTGTTAAATTGTGAAAATTTGAACTGGAAAATTCAGGACATTGTCAGCAAGCTTGATTCAGGTCAATTATCATACGATAAGTTAATGTATGACATGGTGGTAGCAGAGAGTATTAAACGGGAAGTAGATAGCTCATGGAACTGTCTTGAACGATACAATGAAAATGAGACAGCCTTGCTACATTATACCGATATGAATACTCAACCTTGGATTAGTAGTGAGAATCCATTAGGTTATTTATGGTTTAGAGATTTGTTTGAAGCTATTGATAATGGATTTATCACTTTAGAATACATAAAAAGTCATATAGATCAAGGATATGTTCGCCCGTCCTTATGGTATCAAGTAGAACATAGACTTGAAGATTCTTTATTGTTGCCAAAGATAGCTAAACAATTAGATAAAGATTATAAAGCAGCATTCACTACGATTCATGCTCATGGTGCTCGTCCATGGATAACGGTAACCGCTTTTCTCAAAGCTTTGTTACGTCATATATCACGCAAAATAGGTTTTAGTCGTCGTTACAAGCAAATACAGGCACTTCTTGATCGTTCATAAAAGCCGCTTAGTTTCACTTTCTAAAGAAAGCGGTGTTCGCTTTGATTATTAAAAATACAGAAAATAAACCTAATAGCGTAACGATTTTGCTCTCAACCTATAACGGTAGCAAATTTCTCAAGCAACAGCTCGATAGCCTATATAAGCAAACTTATCCGAATATCAAAATCTTAGTGCGAGACGACGGTTCTACTGACACAACACGAGAACTTTTGAAAGTTGAGCATGAAAAAGGGCTTATAGAACTAGTAAACGGGCATACCAATTTAGGGGTAACCCTTAGTTTCTTTGAGTTATTACATAAAGCAGTGCAAACGGATACTGAATACGTCGCTTTTTGTGATCAAGATGATGTCTGGTTACCTAATAAGATAGACAGTGCAGTTTCTGCGCTGTCTATACTTTCCGACCATCCGGCTTTGTACTGTTCACGTTTACAAATTGTTGATGAACAATTAAACCCTATAGGGATGAGTTTTACACCAAGAAAAATTGGTTTTGGTAACGCCTTAGTCGAAAATATTGCTGTCGGTTGTACCATGGTATTGAATCGAAAAGCTATCCTCCTGCTTTGTCAGCAACGATTCCCAAGTGAGGTATATATTCATGATTGGTGGTGCTATCTGGTGCTTAGCTGTTTTGGTGAAATTATTTTTGATGACAAGGCGTTGATTCAATACCGACAACACACAGATAATGCGATAGGTGCTGCAAGTACATGGGTAGGCGTGTTAAAACGAAAACTTGCTCGATTGTTTAGCGGTCGGTTGTGGATTAGTGAGCAAGCGGTGGTTTTTCACTCACTGTTTGCTGAGCAACTTTCCTCTAGTCAGCGCGAGCTTTTAGAATTATTGCTTAAGGCAAAAACCTCGTTTTGGCATCGGCTATGTTTAGCGCTGTCTAACGGTGTCTGGCGCCAAAAAGGCGCAGACAATTTGATTTTGCGGATTGTCATTTTAATGAATCGCATTTAAGGGGATTGCGTGTGATTGTTGCTATTACTGGAGGCACAGGGTTTATTGGTAGGCATTTGATAACCCGGCATATCGCGCGTGGCGATGAAGTCCGTTATCTCACGCGCAAAGCCTCTGTTCCAGCCATCGAAGGTGCAACCGCTATCATTGGTGATTTAGGTGTTGTGGATAGTTTGCGTCCTCTAGTGCAGGGTGCAGATGTACTGTATCACTGTGCTGCTGAACTGCATAATGCCGAACGAATGCACGATGCCAATGTGTCGGGCACTAAAAATCTGCTTACTGCGGCACAAGGCGAAGTTAAACGCTGGGTGCAACTTAGTAGTACAGGTGTTTATGGCAGTAAACCTGTGCATGATGTCAATGAAGATACTCCGATTAATCCTGTCAATGCTTATGAACTGTCTAAAGCTGCCGCCGATGAATTGGTTTATCAGGCGATGACAGAAGGATGGTTACAAGGCGTTATTCTCAGGCCGTCTAATGTGTACGGCGTTGATATGCCGAATCAGTCTTTATTTCAACTGATTAACATGATAAGGCGTGGCTGGTTCTTTTTTATTGGTGAAAAAGGTGCAATAGCTAACTATATTCATGTGGAAAATGTGGTTGATGCCTTAATATTGTGTGGCACAGCGACTTTACCAGCTAATGCTCGCACTTATATCGTTTCGGATTTTCGGCGTCTAGAAGATTTTGTCGCCATTATTGCTGGCGCGTTAACTGTTCATTGTCCTAGCAAACGAATGCCCGAGTCATTCGTCAGGCTGATAGCTCGCTTAGCAGATTATTTACCCCGCTTTCCTTTGAGTTCATCGCGTGTTAACGCGCTGACTTATAGATATCACTATCAAACATCAAAAATTGAGTCGGAATTAGGCTATCAGCAGCAAATTTCGATGGAAGCTGGTATTAGCGAATTGGTACGCTCTACCAAGCAAAAGCTAAAAGTGGTCAGAGTAGTCACTGCTTCTTATGTTGTGCCTTGGCATTTAGGTAATACTTTAAAAAGAATTGATGGTGACTTTGAAATGTGTGTGGTTGGTCAAGGGGTGTCAAGTTATCAAAATGACTATCCTGATATTAAATGGGTCGATATTGATTTGAATCGGAAGATTAATCTCCTCGCCGATTTGGCCTCCTTATATCGCTTATGCCGTTTTTTCCTTAGCTATAAGCCCGATATTGTCCATTCTATTATGCCTAAGGCTGGCTTGCTCACCGCGTTAGCTGGCTTTTTGTGCCGCGTCCCGGTTCGTATTCATACTTTTACCGGACAAATTTGGGCAACTAAAAAGTCTACAGCGAAGTTGTTTTTTTATGCCCTGGACAAAATCATTGCCACCCTAAATACCGTGTGCTTAACAGATAGCCCTTCACAGTCACAATATTTATATGAACATTCTATTAGCTACGCAGGTAAGCCATTGCCTGTATTGGGTGATGGTTCATTGTCAGGGGTTGATTTGACGCGCTTTGATTTGGCTCGCTTGAAACAACCTGCCACGCAGTTGGCTAAAGAATTGGGTATCAGTCAGAAAAGTTTTGTATTTTCTTTTATTGCCAGAAAAACCCGTGACAAAGGTGCAATTGATGTGATTAAGGCCTTTGCCCAAGTGGTGAAGGAGTATCCACAATGCTTGTTGTTATTTGTAGGCCCAGATGAATCAGAAGGCGAGTTGGAAACTTTAATGACCGAAACGCCAGAACTATTTAATAACGTGCGTTGTATTGATAAGGTTGATAATCACGAATTATTTTTAGCGGTTACTGATGTGCTGTGTTTGCCGAGTTATCGAGAAGGTTTTGGTACAATTGTAATTGATGCTGCGGCTTTGAGTGTGCCAACTATCGGTTCAAATATTGTCGGGTTAGTCGATGCTATTGACAATAATAAAACAGGAATTTTGTTTCCTGCTGGCGATATTAATGAGCTTACTTTAGCTATGTTGTCATTTTTAAAGAACCTTGCTCAGCTTAAAGCTATGGGAGCGGCCGCACGGCAGCGAGTTGAATGTTGTTTTTCCGCCGATAAACTATATGCCGACTTAAAACGATTTTATTTTGACATGTCGTAGGTTGTTAAATTTTGAGTCTCGCAGCAAGACCCAAACATTAATCACAGAGGTGAATGGCTTTGTTAGGTAACTATGCTTGTGCGGTGTGTTGACAGAAGAAGTCACTGCTCTGATATAAGTCTTATTATCGTTCATTTAAGAAAACAACTTCGAGGAATAGTCCAGGCGGTGAAAGCTCGGGTTTTGGACTTATTTTCTAGTAAAAATACGGCAACACTGCTCGAACTTACAGCGGACTATTCTAACCTTATAGTCATAAGTATCTACACAACTTTTTTGCATTACAAATGCAATGAGTTACAGAGTAGTCTAACTCCCTCTCCTGCTGGAGAGGGTTGATGATATGGACTCCTCACTCACCCTGGCGCAGTATAAAATGCACCGGCAATTTTTAAACGGTGTAATGAGGAGTCCGACATGAACAATAGCGTAATTGGTTTAGATATAGCAAAACATATTTTCC
>Ga0208116_1000335_pt1 | contig 15363 bp, 8 predicted proteins | sample LakWasMeta9_HOW4_2_FD_183859 | JGI IMG/M metagenome (GOLD analysis project Ga0208116, IMG submission 183859) | Freshwater sediment methanotrophic microbial communities from Lake Washington under simulated oxygen tension - Sediment Metagenome... | ecosystem: Environmental > Aquatic > Freshwater >... | reverse complement strand
CGTGGGTCTTTGAGGTCTTGAAAATACGGCATCGGATTGGGCAACATCCTTGTTCTCTCTGCAAATCGTTAATTGTATGCTCCTTTACCCGTCAAAAGCGAGATAGCGCGATTGCCCTGGGTGTTCCGATAACTACATTATCTGGAAGCTGCGAACGTGGTTCTGCCGGACCAAAAAGAGCCAAACCATCATGTGGATCTTCCGCTGTTTGTTCATGCCCAAACTGAAGCAATGGCTCACCAAGAAAATGAAACGTCTCAACCATCAGCTTGACTCCTAATCCTCGTCGTCTTCATCATCGTGGGCACGATATTCAGCAATCTCTTGCCCGATATCGGATATTCCGGAAAGAGACAGAATGTCTAGCCCTACCGGGCACTCCCAACTCAATGGCTTAGTCTGCATTGTTACCGCTCGGGTTCCTTCGCCAACTTCTATGAGGCCTTCAGAGGTTTGTAGCGCTTGAACAACGCCAAGCAAACGGGCTAACCACTCTTTGTTCCACCAGCTCTTGCTAACAATCTTGCGACGCCGGCCAATCTCTTTGCCCTCGAACATAGTGCCGTCAAGAGTAGTGACTCGTATGTATGGGTTTACAACTACGCTCCAGGCCCCTTCAGCATCGCATTGAGGGCTGAACCGTGGGGCAAGTTGATAAAGAAAACGAGAAGCTCGATCTCCCCATCCCTTAGTACGCACTCCGGTAAGCTGCACTGATGTCATTCTTCCATCGACATGTTGAATCGATTGATTCCACTCGCCAGACTCGGGCATCGGGAAGTAGAAAACCTTCCGGTCATTACAGTAAGCTAACCCTTTCTGGACACAAACGGCCTCAAGGCTGCGACGGATAATCTCCTTGGCGAGGTCGAAAGTCTTCTTGCCCTCCTTCTGCGGCATAGCAGCCCAAAGAAATTCCGACTCCGGCGTATGGTCAACGTTTAGCTTTGAAATAGTTGCCGGTGATGGAGGATTAAACGCGATAAGGCGCAACGCACTTAGCTGAACAAATGCCCATTGTTTGCGGAGTTCAAATATCACCTCTTCCGTTAGGGGTTGTCCAAGATCGAATATCAGCATCGTCTTCGGTAGCTGAAGAGGAAATACATTCGCAAAGACCGGTTCAGGCGTAGCTACTGTGACTCGGGTTGGCATGTAATCTCTGAGAGCAATTTGCCGTCCTCTATCAGAATCAAGCGATGGTTTGATACCCAACGCGTCGAGTCGGGCTACCACTTGGTTTAGTCCAATATTCCATGAGGTTTTGAGGTCCGCTGGTATCAACTTAGCAACTCTCGATGGCATACGCGCTTCAGAGTCATCAATCAAGCTACATGGGAGCACAAAGCCTTCCTTCGTCGCCGCAATGGTGCAACGCTCAAGAAAGTCACTGTCTGACAAGCTCGAAGTGGAGACCACAGGCAAATAGTGACATGCACGAGTCTCGAGCAGCTTTCGCACAGTTTCATCAGTGTTTTCCCCTGCAAGCGGGGCAATTCCTTGACACCAAGTACGAAACCCGGCGAGTGAGAGGCGACGAGCCAACCAAGTGGCCACCGCATGGTCAGCGTCGGCGTGGTCAATGAGAAGCGTATCTCTACTCTCAGAGATTGATTGGCCACCGCGTTGCGGAAAGAAAGGTGGAGTGAAGATACTTGGATGCTGAGCAATCAGATGGCTCTGATGCCCAACGAGCTGCACCCTTAGTCTCTCAAGATCAAATAAGTCGAGCGTCCAGTTGTATTTCTCTGCGACAAACTTGTGGGCAAAGTCCTTCTCCGACGCAGACAATGCCTCTGTGCAAACGAACACAAAGACATCAGGATCATGTCCTTTCTCGTGGACTCGTTTGGAGTCACTTGCAAGTTTCACACGCCAATCCGACCGAACGGTATAGGCAAAGCCAATTTTTCGCCCGGACTCATCACACCTAATGATGGCGTCCCTACCTTCATCACCTGTTCCACCTAACGGATCAATGCCGGGATAGCCAACACCCGCCAAAAAAGCTGAACAGAGGCGCTCAAAATCCCGATAGTCTGAAACTCGCTCAAGGCAATATGTAATTGGATCAGCAGACATCTTGTGTAGAAATATTCCTTTGCTATTTCACTATCTATGCAACTTAGCCAGCATCACAACTGAACATAAGAGTCATAACCCTTTATCGATCCTACTCCCACTTTGGATCGGAAGCAGTAATTGGTTTTTACACATCAAGTTATTAATCTGTTAACCGAATATCTACCCGAAAATGATCTTTGACATGCTAATTTGTTAATTAGCGGAGAATTTTTCCTTCTGTATATCATCGGCGACAGATTGCTATGACTGAAAACGATCAAATCGCTGCCATTGAATCAGATCGAGCGACAGACCGCAATGGGTCGATTGCGACAATTCGCCACTTTCAAAAGCGGTCATTCACTACTGGCGTAATCGTATCTGAATTGGTGGCTGTTTTCAATCGGAATGGGAGGCTGGTTTGGGGTGAAATATGCATAATATATGACAATCATCGCAAGCTATCCTTTCGTAAATCCTTTTTCGTGATCCGTATTCAATCGACGCGTTGCTTCGAAATCAAACGCACAAAACGAGTTAGGACATTTTTTTCGCTGGCCTGATAATGGTTTGATGAATCAAGCATCTTATAGCCCAAAATCTGAAAAACGAAATTTCCAAGCAGCTTCTCAATCTTCAGTCTCTTTTTTCGTCATTATTTAAATCGCAATATTGAAGGGAGGGGCAACCTTCCTCAAAAGACTTTGGTTTAGGTCGGTCATCCTTCTGTGAAAACTTGGCTCTGCCACCATATCGCCGTCTAGCCATAATGCGTTGAATGAGCTTGTGCGCAGTAGAAAGGTGTTTGGGTAAGGTGGAAATGAATCCCATGGGGATCCACAAGCCGGTACTACCCGGTAATGACAGGTGGTAGACGGCTACCATAAACCCTGCAGGATACAGCATTAACTCAACTCTGCCCGCCATTAAAGGGCCATTGTTCAGGACGGGTCTTGAAAAATGAAGTTCGCTCAATTGTGGCACTCGGAATCGGCCGATTACCTCGTTTTCCTGCCCTTCTTCCGCATTGGCTAGTAGGTAGAGAAAATCTGTGTTGCCACCAGTTTTCAGTACATTCGAAAACTGGGCAACCGACATCGAGAAGGAATCGCCGCGCCCCCATAATTCATAGTCCGGCGTCAACCAAACAAGAGAAGTTAGCAGTTTTCCGTTGCGCCTCCTTCCTTCACGCCTGTCGGTTATGCGAGCAATAAGCCGCTCGACGTTTTCGGGCAGATAGATGTTTCCAAAAAAAGGATCCATACCTTTTGGATATTTAACATTCTGCGAGAGATGGATATCAGCCAAATATCCGGCCAGATCGAACTTTTTACCTGCCAAATATTGCTCCATTAACTGGAGATCAAAAGCATCAATGAATTCCTCTAGTCCAGGTGTACTAAACGATATGGTTTTCGGGATTGCTGCCGTCACTTGTTCATTAAAATACTGGATGAGCTCACTCGGTGCACCACGTTCAAACGCTTCATCAACTTTTCTTTCAACCTGTCCATGTTCGTCCAAAGAAAAAGAGACTGGAATAGGCAAGTAACCACGCCGTTTGCTCTCAATATCTTCGACCGAATGAACACCAAAGGATTTGTCTCTTAGATCATCTCGCATCGATGCGATTTCCGGGTAACGCTGCCTATAAGCAAGCCTTGCCCTCTCCTTGCTCTCCCCTAGAGCTTCCTCTGCAGTATTGAGCTTGATGATGTTATCCGTAGGTAACTCCCCTTTAGCGGAGCGTAGCGGAGTAAAAGAAATGAGGTCAAAAGTGACTACATCTTTCTTCCGCTCAACCTTGTTGAATCTTGGATGGTCACCTCCACTTTCTTCAAAGCGCTCAATGGAAAATAAGCTTAGTTGAATTTCATCTCCGACTAGCTCAATCAGTCCTTGTCTGGATAGCGACTCAACTACTGACAACGCTTCGCCATCGGTGAAGCCGAAGTAGTCGCGGAAAGCAGGCATGGACACTCGTCCACACACACGTAGCAATCGTAAAACAAATTCGGTAACAACTGGGAGGCGCTCATCAAGGGCAATATAGGCTTCTACTCGAAACGTCTCGATGGGAAGTCCAAAAGTGACTCGGTTAAATTCCGATGGAATGCTCATTTAGTTCCCCAGATAATCCTTAGCTGATAGAATGTGGGCACGACCGTCTTCGGCCAGTGACCTTATTTTGGTCAACGCCCTACCCAAGGGCTGATTCATATTCCTGCCAGTCCACATCTTCGTGGAACCGATGATAAACAATCGCTCCATAGCCCGTGACATAGCGACGTTGATTCGATTAGGGCTTCTCAAGAAGCCAATCGACTGATGCACGTTGCTGCGTACGGTCGAGAGAATGATGATTCTGTTTTCTTTACCCTGGTAGCTATCAACGGTATCCACCTTGACCATACGACGAGCGTCGCCCAGCCATGCCTCCTCGGCCTTCAACTGGTCAATGATCTGACGCTGCTTACTATACATACAGATTATACCGATAGGCGGTTCTTGAGGATGGAGGTCTTCCTTTAAGAAAGCCATGAACTCGTCTGACTCGATAATCTGACGAAGTAGGTTCATAACAACGCGTGCTTCAGCCATGTTCCATTTATCATCGCCGTTCTCTGACAATTGTTCGTATCCACGCTCGCCCAGATGACTGGTGTCGACCCAGGTCACTTGCTTCGACAGTTGCTCAGGCAAGAGGTCGTAATACTCCGGCGGCTCTCCTCGACCTGTATCAAGTTTCCCTTGATAAAAACAGAAAGACACAAGATCACCGATGTCAGGGGCCATACGGTATTGACTCAACAAAGTAGTTCCAACCTTCCGTCCGTAATCGGAATCAAAGAGACGTTCGAAGTCGCTGCTGAACAAATACGAATCATCATTTACCGAAAAACGCTGGCAAATAGATTCTTTCACCTCTTCAGAGAAAGTCGGTGGCAACTGATGATGATCACCAACCAAGAGAACTCGGCGTCCAGCCTGCATTGCTACTGCAAGCTCGCTGGGTGCTGCACGGCCGGCCTCATCAATAATGACCCAGTCGAAAATATTCTGTACAACACCGGCACCCCTATAACCAATCCCAACTAAGGTCCCTGCAACAACGGTCCGTGATTTAGCCAAGAACTCAGCAAAATTAGCATCTGGCGAGCCAAGCGCATTGACCCACTCATCCGACAGATGGATAAGCCGTGTCAAGCGCTCGATGGCGTCTTTCGACCATACCTCATGTTTATTGATAAGCATCATCTGAAGCTGGGCTACAGTTTCTGCCGGTGATAAGTCTTGTCCGACGTTGTACACATCAGAGGCAATGTCGTAGAAAGTCTCTACCAAAGCCCTAATTCTTGCCTGAAGCCCTATGCCCGCGATTTCTCCCTCAGCAGTCCCTCTATCTTTGAGCTTGGCTATACGCTCACTGAGCATCCCGAGACGCAGGTACAGATCTACGAACTCAACGGCGAACTCCCGTGGGAGTCCCAGCGTAGAGGCCAACCTAACAATGCGTTCTTTCTGTTCTGCTTTGAAACGCTCCCTGTAACTTAGCTCGATTGATGTGGCGTGCAAATGTCGAATAGAGTCTGATACCGCCGACTCACTGCCTAGGCGTACAGCATTGAAGTCGATCCCCTTGCTCCGGCAAAGTTCTAGACCTTTCTCCAATGCGTTGTTCACGGCTTCATGAGCTTGGCTTACCAACAGAATTCGACGAGCGCTTTCTTTGGTCATCAAATAGTGCAACAATGAAGCGATGAACCATGTCTTACCTGTACCCGGCGGTCCCTGAAGCAGACTAATTGGGCCATTACCCAGCACCTTGCGGAATGCTTCTTTCTGACTGAGATTCAGTTTCTTGTCGCCTTCAGAGTAAACCTCCAAGTCTTCATCACTTGGCGGGGTGTATTGAGTCGGCTGAAGTAATACATTATTTTCACGTTCAAAGTAGTCCATGAGCCCGGGGATCATAGCTTTGTCTCCGAGAATGCGTTCTACTGCGAATCTTCTACGTGTAAATGAACCCTTTTCGAGATTGCTGATGAGGCGTAGCTTGCTCCCTATCCTGAAATCAGCCCTCAAGAATGGCTTATCAATAGCCAGTTCCGCCAATTCACCAAAGGTAGTTTCCTTTAGATTTAGCTGACCACATGTCCTCCAAACGTCATCGTTCGTCTTGCTTTCAACGATGACTGTATCTGAGGCTTCGTAATCAATAACTCCCTTGTCAGCATGATACGGAACTAGAATCTGACCTTCGTGAGACGGGTTATTCCGTTTCTCACCGGCAACGGTAACAGTGGTAAATGCGTCTTCTTCTGAATCCAGAAGCGCTTTCCAAAGTTCTGGTACAGGAATAGAGATTTCCGTTGAGAACACATCTGTAATGTCCTCTTCGCCATCCAGGGGAATAGCAGTTGGTTCTGCGTGTTCTTTCGTCTGTGCCGGAACCTTTCGCTTAATGCGATCATCTTGGAGCAGACACTGTGCAAGATCACCGAAATCCGAGACAGTACCGTCGACCAGGTTGATTTTAACTGCAATTTGCGCATCTCCCATAGTCTGGGAGCGCAGCAACTGGCTTTGTGAAATCGAGGTGGCTTTTACCGAATTGGCAGTCTCATTAGAGGGATTCCAAGAGAAAGAGAGTTGCTTACCGATACCAGTAACCCAGAACCGCAAACTGCCCATGAACTTCTTATCTTCCCTGGCTTCGACGTGAAATATGCCGTTGTCGGAGCGCATCTCGCCAGGTGCTACACCAGAGTAGGCTAGGTTTTGAACAACAACCGTCAGCTCAGGAATTTCCGTCTTATCGACCTCCTTCGCTCCTGTGAGAGTACGTGACAATGGTTCCAGAGTCGACAAAGTTTTTTGCCCAAGAAGGTTTGCGAGCTCCTCGTAAATTCCTGGAATCGGATATGCACCAGCACAAGGATTCTCTTTGGTACACTTCAGCACCTCGGTTAGAACAGCCGCAATGCTATATCTGTCTCTTTCAAATGGAGTCAGAGACTTGTAATTGTCCGGCAGATAGGCAGTTGTGTAGTGGTCATCAGCCTCGAGATGGAAGTCGAGTACATCAATTAGGACGACCGAATTATCTGTTTAGTCCCACATTTAACTGGTCAGGATTTACAACAAAAATATCTGGCTTCTTATCGTACCATTGCAGGACGGCCTCAAAGGGTGTCTTACGTCCTATGGCCCTTAATTTGAGGTTGAAGTTGTAGTTTATCAGGTAGTGGTACAGATGTGTCTTTAACGCGTCCACGTTGTCATAGTGGAAGCGTTTGGTCGTGTTGGCCTTGACCTTTTTGTTCATCGCCTCGACCATGCCGTTCGTCCATGGGTGCTTGACCAGGGTGGTGCGGTGTTCGATCTGTTTGGTCTTGCACAGTGCAACGAACGGATGCTCCTTATCCTTGGGCTTCTTGCCGTCGGGCAAGGGGTTATAGCTGAACTCGATGCCGTTGTCGGTGAGCAGCTTTTCGACTTTGAACGGATATTGTGCCAGGGTATTTTCCAGAAAGGCGGTGGCGGTCTCCATGCGCTTGTTGTCGTGCAACTCCAGATAGACGTAGCGGGTGGCGCGGTCGATGGCGACGTACAGGTACCACTTGTCTTTGCCCAAGTTGATTTGGGCCGTGTCGAGGTGGAGGAAGCCCGGTTCGTAGGTTTTGAACGTCCTGGTGGTCTTTTCCTCGTCCGGCAACAGGTCAGCAAGGCGGCTGGCACTGTGGCGTTGCAGGCAGCGGTGCAGGTTGGAGCGGGTCAGCGCCGGTATCTGCGGCAGTAACAGATCGTACAGGTCATCCAAGGGCAACAAGGTCTTACGCCGGGTTTCGACGATGACGGCTTCGTCCACCGGGGTCAGCACACTGCCTTGGCCGGGCTTGCTGCCGCACTTGAGGTCTTCGACAGACTCCCGCTTCCGCCACTTCTGGACGGTTTTGGGGTTGATACCGTAGCGCTTGGCGAGTTTAACGAGGCTCTCTTGAGAGTCTTGAATTTTTTCTCGGATAGCGTGCGTGGTCGTGGCTGTTCCGTGTAGTATTTGTCCCATCGCTTTTCCTCTTTCAGTTGGGAATAGGTTACACCATTTAAACTTGGGACTAAACAATTATCTTGTTTAACGATGATGTTCTTCGGATGGATGTCACCGTGAGCAAATTCCAGTGAGTGAATTCTCTCAAGTGTATCTAGCATTGAGCAGGCAGCTGTCAGGCATTCGTCAAGCGAGGGTTTGTAACTGAGCCATTCAGCCAACGTCAAACCTTCTACCCATTCAAGCACGATCATCAAGCTGCCTCGAGACAATCCAAAGTCATAGATCTTTGGCAGTCCAGTAATCCCAGCACCTTTTATGGTCCTAGCCCGTTCAAGAAAGGACAGCAGCCGAACAGCTTGGTCAGGCCTCTTGGAATCAGGTGCGACACGAAACCACACCTTAACAATCTTGACCTCATCATTTTGCACCGACTTAAAGAACCAAGTTTCGTCGGTATCTGCCATTGTCTCCGTTTCGTCGTAATCTCTGTCGCGGGTAGCAGCCTTGTAAGCATCAAATGCTGTCAAGTCAATGATACTTTCCTGCTTTCTAGCGGTTGCAGCATTGAAGGCTTCGAGCATCTCTCTGGCATTCTGGAACCGCTCCCCAGGCTCCTTGCTAAGTGCACACTTGGTGAACTCGTTGAGGCCTCCGTCGAAGGGGTCTTCTGCACGAATAGACCATTCATAAACTCCACTTACCTTCGGCGGCTTCTCACCAAACAAAATGAGGTGGACCAAAGCACCTAGCATGAAAACGTCGCGGCGATATGGAGTTGCCGCGTGACTCTCTTGGGAATCTTCTGGCAAAGTAGACTGCTCGACCTTCACCTTCTCGTGAAAAGCTCCTACCGTCTTCATTTCTGGGTAGTAGGCAGCCGGGAAGCCTGACAAAACCACCTTGGCAGGGCGGTCAAACCATATGCTATGGTCGCCTACATCACGATGAGCAACTCGCAGGTCATGCAGTTCAGCAAACCTTGAGAGTAAAGCTTTTGTCAAGATCAAGCGCTCGTCGGAGGAAAGCTTGGGAAGTACGCTGTGCGTGAATTCTGTTAGCCGCGTGACTTTGCTTGGCAGAAAGAAAACCTCAGAAAAGTCCAAGGCGACATCATTTGGGCTCTTTCTCGCGACCGGACGCAACAGACTGAGCGACAGTTCTTCGTTCCGCTCAGACACGTACTCAAAGACCCGTTGCTCTCGAAGGCCAATAAATGATCGGTCTTTCTCGCCAATGAGTTCCATCCCCAGCGCTGTGAAGTCCCACTGGCGAAGTAGCGCTTGGGTTGTCGGGTCATCTTTCGCTGTTGCCCGAAACTCATTGTAAAGCTTCTTCGGATGTTCGAAGATTGGATGCTGCTCAGGCCGAAAGCCGTCAACGATATAATCTTTTGGTTTGAAAACCGGACCCTTGAAGAACTCGTCGTACTTGTCGAGATAATGTAGCGGATTGAATAAAGCTCTAGCCCAGAGATAGTTCTTGTAGCTACTCTCAAACCTCAGGGTGAGAAATTGAGTCATGGTGAGGACGGAACGTTCCTCATCCTGAGACAACTTTGAGGTTTTAACATCACCGTGCAGCACCACGTACGAACTGATAAATGGTGTTTTCTCTCGGCCCAGCTTCTGTTGCATCAGGCTGGCCAACTTCTTGGCGTTCAGATTGGCCTTGGCCACAGGGGAGGTGCCCCGACACTCGCCATCCAGGTACCACTGTTGACCATCAGATTCGAGTAGGCTTCCATGCCAGTTCTTAAGCTCAACCACGACGATGTGGCCATGTGTTACGAGCACCAGGTCGAAATCATCGTCACCGGCTCCTCTTCCTCCCCGGGCAATCGCAAACGATGCGTAGCCTTTCCAATCTCGGCTGAATTTAGAATTGCTAAACTCTTTTTGAATCTCCTTATGCGCCTCGACTTCCGCTTTAGGCACACCTGTCGGTTTAAGTATTATTATTTCCACTTGTTTTTAACCTTTCTCCAAGAAGACATCATTTAAGGCATATCTTTACACACAAGTCCGAAAAATTCTTATAAATCAATGTTGTTGCTATTTGGTAACGGCATTGATTTTATTGATATTTTACAACTTATGTATAAACGTATGCATTTAAGGGCGGTATTAAATGGTAGCCACAATTCGCTCCCGGCATGTTCTTCACTTTATGGTTCGTAATAGCCTATGATGTTTGAAACTTTCGATTGAACTGGTGATTGGGCTGAGCGCAATTCTTTTTCGGGCAAATTATTTATAATAGCAAATTATTGCTTTTTGCCAAGGCCATTGGAGCTTGAAAAACCGTTGATATCTCTGTGCTGCTAAAGCCGATGTAAATTACGGGAGAAATTTTCCAGTTCATTTAGCACGCACTCCAACTTTCAAGAATGTCGAATCAGGTGATCGTAAACAATAAAAGAAAGACAAAAAGTATTTCCTTTGTCACGGATTGCTGGTCTATTTGGGGGCAGGGTTTGGAAAACTAAATCAAAGATGACTGATTTTATCTGTTTGTCTCATTGTGCCTCGCTTGTCTTCCGCGTGGATGGTCACGGGAGTTTTCCGCAAAGATTTCTGCTTCCTGCCGAATATTGACGCTACGGCAAGCGTAGGGCAGTCGGCGAAAAGCGGAAGTTCTCTCCTGTTCGACGCGATTCTTAACAACAAGCATGCGCCATCTATACCGAGCGACCTTGTATGGTTTTCGCACGAACCCATCTGGCAGGCGGTAGCCAAGGGGTGAATGCAGTTTGGCCTCTCTCAGTTTTCACTGGTCGTCAATTATGAAGATGACTTTGTGGTCAACGCAGGTATGAAAATTTGTGTAGAGAAGGCTGACCTAGACCTCGGAGGCACGTTTGAAGACCATATGGCTACAACTTGGAAAATCTATGGGGATTTCGCCGTCAATGGCTAACCTCTCGGTCAAAACGGACCCGTGCAATCGGCGCTGTGCGCCGCCTACACGGTCCGGTTACCTCAAACGTTGAATGGCTGATCAGGGGCTTTCACCTGCCATTGACTTGAAAAGCGCGTCAGTCGGCAATTGGCCGGCTCGAGCCGATCCACCTAAACCGCAGTGCATTTTTATCACAGTAAGTAAGCTAAAGCTTCTGGCCTGACATGCAGTTAAGGCATTGATTTCCATTCCTTGAGTTTCTTCCGAGCCGTCCCGAAGTTGCCGAGTTGATAAACCGACACTCCTGCGGGCGAAAACGTGAACGCTTCGAAGGGCTCGGCGATCATTTCCTTCAAATAATCCTTGGATGCAATACCGAGGGTGACATGAGGATGGAAGTTTCTCCCGGTCTGGTTAGGAACAAATGCCGCGACGTAGTCAATGGTTGTCGGATTAATGGAGGGATCGTCGGATGTAGCAAAGAATGCCTCAGCCGTCCCGTTTTTCACCGTGAAAGGGGTTACCGCGTCGATCAATTTTTGTTGCAGATTAAGAAGAGCGGCTGTCGGCTCAACCGCAAGGATTCCAATGCCCATGTTCTTCCAAGGGGTATAGTGGTACTTGGAGGCTTTCAACTTCCAGTCGACGACCTCCTCGCTGGCTAGGACTTTGCCCACGGCGCTATAGATTTTGTTGAGGTTCTCGGTAAAAACGTACCGCTGCAGTAGTGTGATGTGTGGCTTATGAGAGGCATCCAAAGCGAATCCCTTTGGATAGTCCTTAAGCAGGCGGGCGTTGGCGGCTTCAGCGTGGCGGCTCATCATCGTATCCGGATCCAGGGCAATGTTGATGGCCGTTATAGGGTTTGGGTTTACGCTAGCCTCTTCTGCATAGCTGGCCTGTGACCCCATGCAAATACCAATTACAGCTAACAGCTTCATGTATTTAACCATATGCTTTTTCCGGTTAAAAATAACCAGTGAGTGAGTCGGCGAGACATCGAAATGCTGAGGACTTAGCTTAGGCGCGATTGACCGGATACGCCAGATTTCCGTGCCCTCCATTGCCACCCCCGTTACTGATTGATCTACGTGCCTCTCACCAGGCCGGTATCTATTAAGAATAGCTGTTGTTCGTTTCAATTCAGTCGACAATCAAGATTAAGCACTCGTTCAACGGAAACGTGTGAGTGATTGTTCCTGATCGGATTTCGCCGGTAAATCAACCGGTAAAAATCGACCCGGAACAGACAGTCGGCTTTAGTTTTTCGTTACCCTAAACCCGCCATTCACGAAGTTCAGTAAACGACATTAAGCGTGCAGTCAAAAATTATTTTTAATGTTAGATGAGTTTAAATGAGTAACCAAATCAAAACATTAGGCAGTCCGTATCAAAATGTCTAATCGCCAAAACGCCGGAAAAACGGCCTTTAGAAAGCAATATGTGTGTTTTAAATAGTAGGAATTATGGTTGATGAGTTTCGATAAATTTTATACCTTTAGGAACGGCTCTTATAAATTCTGGTATGTCTTGAAATACTTGAATTGGCCTGAGTGGATTGACACCCGTTATAGGATTTCTATCATAGATATTAGAATCACCTTTATGGACAATTGCGTGTCTCGTATACCAAAGTTGCTTTAACGTATCGTATAAATCGCTATCGATTGCTCTTAAATCCGGTGTTCTAACGGCTGCTCCATAGGAACCGTTTAATACTCGCATATCAAATTTATCGACCACACCAGCACTAATTTTTGATTGAAGAAAAGGCGTTATGCCTACATCTAATGCTGTTGCGCACTGAATAATTGTATTTCTTATGTCATTTCTTTGTTCTCTGATAGCGTTTGCTAAAATAGTTCTCCATAATGGGATTTCGTAACTACCATTATATGTGCCTTGTATCAGTGCCCAGTCATTTGCACTGAGAGGTTGGCCTGCCAAATCTGGGTGGCGTGGATACATAAAACGAGGGTAATAATTACTGGAGGAAGAGGAAGGTACTTCGCGTCCGTCTGGAAGTATCCAAATAAAGTCAGATACTAATTCATGTAAATTTTCCCTCATATCGCTATAAATGTCGGCTTGTAAGGTCACCCCAGAAATTATATTAAGTAACGGCATTATTAAAGTTGATGCGATTTCAAATGGTGGAAGCAAATAACCGTTTTCTGTTATTACAATTATTCCTTTTGTTGGATCAGGTGCAGGTGGTTCACCCCATGATTCGCATAAGTGAGAAATATCAGTACTTGAGTAGATAGCCTCAATACTGATATTTTTAATTAGTGACGAGCTGATGATTGGGGTTGCTTCAATGCTTTTGATATATCCAGAAGTTGGCGTTACTTTTAATTTATTTAGCGCTGTCTCGGATGTTAATATGGGTTCTTTCAGGGTTATTGTGAATCTTGTTTTATATTCTTTCATGTGAATTATTAATTAAGGCAAAAAGAACATTGTAAGTGCCTATGCAAAATTAACTAGGTATCATTTTTAGAGCCCTCTTAAAGTGTTGCTATTAAAAATCAAAAGGTTTGAAATATTTGCTCCCCGGATAATTTTGTATAGGTACTTATAAATATAGCCCTTATTAAGTACATGTGCAAAATAAAGCTGGTATTTTTTTAGGGCTGTTTGCTAAAAATAGCCAATAAAAACAGTGGCATAGCTGATCATGTCGACTGAATAATTATGCATGGGTACTTATGATTCTCAGCCTCAGTGCGATGATTTAACTAGACAAAATGAATAAAGTTGTCAAAACGCAAAAAATAGTAGACAAAACGATATTACCGTCTGAAGTAATTTCGCATTGCTCAACATCATTCTGCCATATTCATCCCCATAAAGCGGTCAGTCGCGGCTGGCCGCAAATGGCCGAACTCGAGCATTCAAAATTCGGCCAAGTTTGTGAAGCGACGGACTGGCTAATAAATTGTGACTGATTCTGGTTTTGCCTTCGTCATCAATGTTGTTTTTGCTTTTTGGCGGCTATTCACACTACGATTGCTCCGGTAAATATTGTACATAAATATAAAATGAGCTTGTTTTCAGGATATCCGCACGGTTATATAGTTTTTGCCTAAGTTTGTTATCATCGTCATGGTCAACGGGGAAAATATCCTGTGACTCCAATTTTTCGATAATGCTGGCTGAGCTCATACCTGATTTCTCTGACAGTTTTGATAAAATCACATACTCTAGTTTAAATTGCCTTATATGGTCGGGTAGAATGACTTTCGCGTGTCGTGAGTCAGTTTTATGAAGAAGATAGCCACGGTTAACCAGTTGATACGCGAACTCCTCATTAATTTCTAATAACGTGGATGTCTCAGTAACCGACATATATTCTAGAGCAGGCTGAAGATTAGTGAGCCATCCCTTGAACTCATCGCTATCAATTAATAAATCACGTATTTTTAGTGTATCGGAGACTGATTTTCTTACGACGATTTGACCTGAAAGTATTGCTTTGGTCAATTGCAGGACAGGCATTTCGATTGTAGCGCGGATATGGAATTGCATGATTTGAGATATCGTCAGGCAATCCGACGTGATAGGTGCGGCCCCTCTATTAATATTTTCCAGGAGGGTTTCAAGCTCCTGCTTTGAGTATTGCCATGTTGAACAATAATCTTTGCGTGGAGGTACTTCAAATTTAAAGAGGCCGCTGTTTTGCAACTGATAAAACTGCGCTTTGGTTATCCCCAAAATCTGCACTGCATCGCTTGCAGGAATCAATCCTCTTAGGTGAGGTAAAATTCTTTCGAGATCAGGGCGGTAAACAGAGCATTTTGTATAGTCTTTATCACCTTGGTAATGAGAGTTGACTTGTTTGTCTATGATCGCTCTGCTCAACACGGAGTTTGCGATATCGTATATTTTGCATGCTTTTTGAAATGAGCACCACAATTGAACTTTTTTGGCGTTTGGACTGAACAGTGTATGCTTTTCGGTAATGTCCCGGATTAGATTCATTGCGGAATAATTTTCAACCATTTCCCTTAATGGTTGAAACGATGGTTCTGAGAATTCTTTGAAGGCTTCACGGTAAAAATAGACTAATCTGGTCTGCTGGATACCAATGTTGCTTGCTCGAGATAAATGAATAGCTTGCAAATATCGCCAGAAACCACTCGGATCGGAAAAAAGCGCATTAGCGCATTGAATTGCTTTCTCCTGAAAATCTGTGACATATTGTAATTTTTGCTTGGCGGGCTTGGCTGAAACTTCGTCAACTTCCAGCCATTTCAGCATGAACGCAATCAGCTCACTCCGTTTCAAAATAGCTAGCTTATGACTGGTACCTAACAGTGGATTTTCTTGATTCAGTAAGTCTT
>Ga0208116_1000334_pt1 | contig 15374 bp, 12 predicted proteins | sample LakWasMeta9_HOW4_2_FD_183859 | JGI IMG/M metagenome (GOLD analysis project Ga0208116, IMG submission 183859) | Freshwater sediment methanotrophic microbial communities from Lake Washington under simulated oxygen tension - Sediment Metagenome... | ecosystem: Environmental > Aquatic > Freshwater >... | reverse complement strand
ATATCTTTTGAGTCTGTCATTTTGTTCCTCTGTAATAGAGTTTTCATAAACATATCTTTTGATACCAATATTTTGATTCAAAATATCTCGCACCATTATATAAGCCGTAAACTCATCGTTTTTGAAAGTGCGCTGTAGTCTTGCATTCCACAATTGATTGGTGAGATTATCCTGAAAATCGACTGTTTTTTGTCGAGTAAACAAATTGTAATCGGTAGATAGTTTCCATTTTTCTCTGAAATAAACCCCGATATCCAATCCTAAATTATTGGTGTTAAATGATTTTACTTCATCATTTTGTGAAGTAGCATTTCTGCTATTTGAAAAATTATTGCTTAAACTAATATCATATTTCTTTGCTTTAGATTTATTTAAATATACAGCAAATCCTGAATTTAAAGTTTTAGAATCGTTAGTACTTAAATTAATGCTATTTACAGATTTATTGTAGTTTATATTTGGATTAAGACTCACTTGTAAATCGAGTTTCTTTAGCTTAAAACCATATCCTATATACAAATTAACAGAATAATTACCATTCGTATTTATGGGTTTGGTAATTGTTAGGGCACTTTCTGGATCTATAACTCTGCTGTAAGAAATCAAATTAGAAGTCGTTCTGTATGATAAACTTTGATAAAAATGTGTTTCTGTCAAAATGCTATACGTGCTGTTAAATAGATTAAAACTGTTGGTAAAAGATTGCTTTAAATCTGGATTCCCTATGATTTGATTAAAAAAGTCTTGATTGTCTCTCAAAGGCTGCAACTGGTTGAGTGTCGGCTGTTTTGTTGCTCCTTGATAATTGATACGCAAATTGCTATTGCTTTTGTACTTATAAGAGAAATTCGCAGTCGGAAAAAAATTGGTGTAATTGCGTTTGTATTCTTTGTTTAAAGTTTGATCTTCCAAATCAAACGAAGTAAATCCAATACCGCTTCCAAAGTTATAATTGATTTTTTTGGAATTATAACTCAATTTAATGTTGGGCTTGTTGGTTATTATAGTCTGGTTGAACTGGTTTGACAAAGAATTTACAAGTACATCATAATTTCCTGTAAGATCAGAATAATTATAGGTCAAATAATTGCTTTCGCCCTTGTTTTGAGTAACTTGATAGGCAAATTGCATTGCAAATTTCTTGGCAATAGGTTCTGTATAAGTAACGTTTACGGTTAAGTTTTGATTTGTTTTCTCCCCAATTTTGTTTTGATCCAAATCGACCCTATTGGAAAAAACACCATCTTCATAGCTTTCGTTAGAAGACTTTAAAAAATTATTTGCGTCCGAACTCAAGGTGTTCCCACTAGCGTTTACAGAAAATGTACGACGGGGTTTGGCAAATTTATGTTTATATAAAATACTGGCCGATAGAGAAGTTTTGTCGGAATCTGTAGTAAATGTTTTTACCTGTTTGTTCTTTAACAATCCATCATTTCCAGTAGTGTTTCCGGATGTAAATTCATCACTTTCCGTATTATAAAAATTAGTTTTGGCGGTAATTCGTAAACTGTTTAAAGTATCTAATTTTACATCGTAAATAGCATTCAATTTAAAATTACTCCTATCAACATGGCTTACTTTAGAAGTGTTTTCGATTAATTGGGTTTCTCCTACTGGGGTTTGTGTTTTTCTATTATTGTTGTTTGTATAAATTTGCTTATTATAATTTGGTGTTAAATTCAATGTTTGTTTATCGTTCCACTTGTTGCTGTACTGTAATCCGGCATTGGTGTTTTTGATAAATCCATTTTGAGTATCAACATAAGGTTCTTCGTCATTATTGCCACCCGTCCATTCATAATCTACATTTCCGTCATCGTCCATACTCATACTCACATTATTATTACCCCCTCCAAATTTATCGTTATCTTGCCAACTAAGTCCATCTTGACCTGTATTACCATTCAATAAAAATGCCGATATTTTTCTTTTGCCTTTAAAACTGCTAAACATAAGATTGGTATTGTATCTGGAATCGGAACCTGTAAATGGCTCATTTGCACCATCTATTTTACCAAAATATCCTTTCTTTTTGTCCTCTTTTAATTTTAGATTAATGGTTTTTTTTGTTTCACCATCATCAATTCCTGTAAACTCAGCTTGATCGCTTTTCTTATCAAAAACTTGGACTTCTTTTACAGCATCTGCTCGCAAATTTTTCACTGCCATTCCGGGGTCATCTCCAAAAAATTCTTCGCCATCGACCAATACTTTTTGCACCGTTTCGCCCATAGCTTTTATAGCACCATTTTTATCTACTTGTATTCCAGGGAGTTTTTTAAGTAATTCTTCTACGTTAGCATTCGCACCAACAACAAAATCACTGGCTCTGTAACTTGTCGTATCTCCTTTGATTCTAATAGAACCCGTTTTTATTATTACTTCTCTTAGCGCATTAATTTTGCTGACCAAATTTATTGTTCCTAAGTTTTTTGCAGTTTCACTTACGGTTATATCATCTAAATAATCGGCATATTGTCTATGGGAAGTCATCACAATATAGTTTCCGGCTTTTACATTTTTAAGGTCAAAGTTTCCCTTTTTATCCGATCGGGTAAAGGTATATAAAATAGAATCTTTGGGTGTTAGTAAGGCAACAACCGAATTGTATACTGGAGTTTTTTCGTTACCATCAGTCAAAACACCCGAAACGTTTGCTTTTTGAGCAAAAACAGAAAAAGAAAATAAGAACAAAATTGCAAAGGTTATGGTAATTTTTGGCATAAATGTTTTAATAGTAATTAGCATTTCAAAAATTTTAAAAAGCCGATTGAACTAAATAACAATAGTCTTTCACTTAAAATAGCTTTATGTATAAAATTTATGAACTAAAAACGAAAGTAGTATTATTTTTACTACTTTTTTAAAGTTTTAATATTAAATTAACTATAAAAATATTCGTGTAAAAAATAAAGCCTCCGGAGAAAAAAAAATTCCTAAGTAGGAAAAAAGACTTTCAAATTATTTATTTACAGTAAATTACAAGCTTTACAATAGATTCTGGAGAAATGGTTCTCATAGCCTCTTCGTAACCTGCCACTTTTTTATTCCCGTAAACCGAAGTGGGTAATTTTGGAAACAAATTTCTATCAGCCATCAAAGCGTTTCCAAAAGGCTGATTAAATGGCAAAAATCCGGTAAACGGATGTGTTGCGCCCCAAAGCGTAATCACTTTTACACCAAGCATTGCAGCCAAATGAGCATTTGCACTATCCATAGAAAGCATCACATCAAGATTACTGATGAGTTGTAATTCCTGCTGAAAATTAATTTTTCCCGCAATATTGACAACATTTTCTTTGCCTTTTGAAAGCGAATCCAAAAGTTCAATTTCCTTTTTTCCTCCACCAAAAAGCAAGATTTTATGATTCTTGTTCTCCGCTAATTTATCGATTACTTCCTGCATTAAATCCAAAGGATAGACCTTGGAATCGTATTGGGCAAAAGGTGCAATTCCGATTAATTTTTTAGAGTTTTCTCCAATTAAATGAATTATTTCTGTGTTTAATTTTTGTTTTGGAGGGAAAATCGGATTTGACAAATCAATCTGAAAACCTAGTTCTTCAAACACGTTGGAGTGTCTTTCAAACATCGTAGGCAAAGGTTTGAAGATTTTGTTTTCAGAACGAGTTAATGCCGCTTTTTCGGCTCTGCCTTTATCGACATAAGCTGTTTTTTTTCCAGTCAAAGTAAAAAGTGTCCGGACCACTTTAGAACGCAAAACATTATGCAAATCAGCAAAAACATCAATGTTTAATGCCACTAAATCCTGGAACAATCGCAACAATCCAAAAAATCCTTTGTGACGCTTTTTCTCATCGAAAGCAAAGAAAGAAACATTTGGAATCGTGTCGAATAGAGGCTTAAAAAACGGTCGGGAAATAACGGTGATTTTTATATCCTGATTTTGGGAGACAAAAGCCCTTAAAACAGGAACCGTCATGGCGACATCTCCCATTGCGGAAAGTCTCATGACGGCTATATGTTTAATTTTTTTGGACAATTTAAACTTGTCGGAATTTATTTTTTATTTTGATACAAAACCGGATTCAAATCATCGTCATTGTACATTTTCATTTGTTTGTACACTTTCATGAATTTATCACCATTTTCGATGTCTTTTAATAAATCATCTACTGCGGTTGACAAATCGGTTCTTTGCTCTAACAATACATTTAATTTTGCCTGACATTTATCTCTGTGATCTTGCGAAGCTTCGGCACGATTGGCTTCTTCGTTCATGTGATAAATTTTCAACGCTAAAATAGACAATCTGTCAAGTGCCCAAGCCGGACTTTCAGAATTGATTTTGGCATTGTCTTTTACAGTAACGTGAGCATTTTTTTGAAGAAAATAACCATCAATGTATTCTACCATATCAGTACGTTCCTGATTAGAAGCATCGATTCTTCTTTTTAATGTCAAGGCTGCAACAGGATCAATATTTGGATCACGAATAATATCTTCGAAATGCCATTGAACGGTGTCAATCCAGTTCTTTAAATATAATAAATGTTCTATTTTTTCCTTTGGAAAAGGATTATTAATAGGTTGGTCTACATTATCAAATTGATGATAATCACGAATACTTTGTTCGAAAACGGAATAAGCTAATTTTGAAAACATATCTTTCATATTTTATAATTACAAAGATACTTTTTATACTTTTATAGTCTATTAAAAACTTAAGAAGTTTCATTCCAAACTTAAAACAATGCAAACACATTATTTATCAGAAGACAATAGTATTCTTAATCATTTTCTTGGCCAAATCAGAAATGTAAATGTTCAGCACGACAGTATGCGTTTTCGTAGAAATATTGAACGCATTGGCGAAGTGATGGCTTATGAATTAAGCAAAGATTTGCATTATAAAAATGTGGAAATACAAACGCCTCTTGGCATCAAAAAAACCACTGAAATTGCAGATCAATTGGTTTTGTGTTCCATTCTCCGCGCAGGTTTGCCGCTTCATTTAGGTTTTTTGAATTATTTTGACAGTGCCGAAAATGGATTCGTTTCTGCCTATAGACATCATCCATACAATGATGAGTTTTTCGATATTTTAGTCGAATATCAAGCCGTTCCAAATATTGAAAACAAGACTCTTCTTTTGATAGATCCAATGCTTGCCACGGGACAATCAATGGTGGCTGTTTTTAATAAATTAATGGAAAAAGGTCATCCAAAAGAAATTCACATTGCCGTAATCATTGCTGCTCCGGAAGGAATTGCTTATCTTGAAGAGCATTTGCCGCATTCCTGTCATCTTTGGGTAGCGACTTTGGACGAAAAACTAAACGATAAAAAATATATCGTTCCAGGACTTGGCGATGCTGGCGATCTGGCTTACGGAAATAAATTATAATTGCGAGAAAAACACAAATAAACTACAAAGAATAAGTACGGCCAAAACCATTTCCTGCTTTAATTGTAATTGCTTAACTTCGATGTGACTGGTTGCCATCATTGCTAAAGGAGCAATTGTAAAAACCAATAAATCATTGCTTTTGTTTGAAGAAACTGCAAAAATCACAATTCCAATAAAAAAAGAACCGATGATTTTTTTATAAGAAGTGTTCAATACTAATGGCCTGTTAGGTAATGAAACCAACATAGAAATTACAAAAAACAAAGCAATTGTCAAATAGATTGAAAAGGCTGCATTTTGATAATTATTGGTAAAATAATCAAGATTAAAATTGGTAATTGCATTTGCATTGATATATCCCAAAACATCTTTGTAGAAAATTATCGAAAAAAGCATCGAAATAATTCCTACTGCAAAAAATGCTATAAAAGGCAAAACCCAGTTTCTATAATCTCTGGAAACGTGAAAAATTATGGAGATGAAAACCAATATAATATAAAGAATACTCCAAAAGTGGAACAAGGCCGCCACAAAAATCCATAAGGAAGCATCAAATATTTTCTCTTTCGAAGCTTTTAAGGATTGCAAAGAAATTAATCTTCGAAGTGCCAATAAGACAAAGAAATTTGATAAAATTAAATTGATATTATTCAATAACGAAGGAAAAAAAAGTAGCAATAAAAAATAGAAAAAAATCGTGTAGCTACTGTCTTTGCTCAGTCCGTTTTTCTTGGAGATAAAATTTGTGATAAAAACAGAACCCAGCAAAACAACAAATAACATTGCTTTTTTTAAAATTGAAAAAGCAGAATTGGTCCAAGTCAAATCTTGAAACTGATAGATTAAAAAGAAAACCAGCATTAAAATTACAACCAAAATTAAATTTAATGGTGTAGATTTTTTAAAAACACTTGTTATCATAAGGATATTTTATACTTTTGTGACTGTAAATATAATACTTGTACAAAGATGAAAGCATTTTTTGAAGGAATTCAATGGTTATTTGAAAACATTTTTTTCGCTCTACACAATTATCTAAGAGAATTAGAGCGCGTTTGTTGGGCTGGTGCCAATACAATCAATTGGATTTTTATGATAATCTGTTCTGTTGCTATTGTATATTGGTGCTTACAATTGAAATTACACCAAGATAGCGGCGAAGAAAACCAAGATACTACAGCTCATTCTTTCTTAAAGTAAGTCGAAGCCAATATCTTTTCTAAAATACATCTTATCAAAATTTAGCTTGTCTATGTTTTGATAAGATTTTTTTATTGCCTCTTGGAAGTCATTCCCAAAAGAGGTTACAGTCAAAACTCTTCCTCCGTTGCTCACTACATTGCCACCAACTATTTTTGTTCCTGCGTGAAAAACAATGGAATCTTCAATAGTTTCCAATCCTGAAATCACTTTTCCTTTCTCGAAATCTTCCGGATAACCGCCAGAAACAACTACAATTGTTGTTGCACTTCTTTCGTCAATTTCAAGTTCGAATTCGTCCAGTTTTTCATTGGCCACAGCCAAAAACAATTCCACCAAATCCGATTTCATTCTTGGAACCACCACTTCGGTTTCCGGATCGCCCATTCTCACGTTGTATTCAATCACGATGGGCTCGTTTTTCACATTGATTAACCCAATAAATACAAATCCTTTGTATTCGATTCCGTCTTTTTGGAAACCTTCGATTGTTGGTTTTACGATACGTGTTTCGATTTTTTCCATCAAAACTGCATCAACATAAGGAACTGGGGAAACCGCTCCCATTCCACCAGTATTCAAACCGGTGTCGCCTTCGCCAATGCGCTTATAATCCTTGGCAGTTGGCAGGATTTTATAGCTTTTTCCGTCGGTCAAAACGAAGCAACTCAATTCAATTCCGTCCAAAAATTCTTCGATTACCACTTTGGAACTTGCTGCGCCAAATTTTTGGTTAACCAACATATTTCTCAATTCTTCCTTGGCTTCCGCCAAATCGTGAATGATTAAAACTCCTTTTCCTGCTGCCAATCCATCCGCTTTCAAGACATAAGGAGGTTGCAACGTTTCCAGGAAATCACATCCTTTCTCCACCGTTTCGGCAGTGAAACTATCATAAGCCGCAGTTGGAATATTGTGTTTCATCAAAAATTCTTTGGCAAACTCTTTACTTCCTTCCAAGGTTGCGCCTAATTTTGACGGACCAATAACTGGAATATGTTTTAAATCTTCGTCATTTTTGAAAAAGTCGAAAATTCCTTTTACCAATGGATCTTCCGGACCTACAACCACCATTTCTATGTTTTCCTTTATTACTTCTGCTTTGATGGCTTCAAAATCAGTGGCGCTAAAATCTAAATTGGTTGCAATTGCTGCCGTTCCTGCATTTCCAGGTGCCACAAAAAGTTTGTCGCAAAGTGGACTTTGAATCATTTTCCAAGCAAAAGCGTGTTCTCTTCCTCCTGAACCTAAAAGTAAAATTGTCATTGTGTTGTTGTTAAGTTTGGCAAAAATAATTGCTTTTAGACTTAAAAAATAATTAATTTTCAAAAAGTTGTTGGTTGTAGGTCATTAGTTGTTCGTAAATATTATTTTTGATAAAATATATTCATCAAATGTTTCCATTTTTCGATTTATCGCTCCAATTAAATGGTTTTCCAATAAAGGAAGCCCAAGCCGAATTGAGAAAAATTGTTGCGTTTTCTGAAGAAGAATTCGAAGATTTCCTTGAAAACAAAAAACAAGAAATCGTTGATTATCATTTAAAAAACAATTCCTCTTATCAAAAACTCGTTGGCAAAACTTCTTTCAATAATTGGAAAGATTTACCAATAATGACCAAGAAAGACTTTCAGAAACCCTTAATTGAAAGACTTTCAAAAAGATATTCTCCCAAAAATGTTTATGTCAACAAAACTTCGGGTTCGAGCGGCGATCCATTTATTTTTGCCAAAGATAAATATTGCCACGCACTAACTTGGGCTTCTAATATATATCGTTTTGGTTGGTTTGGAATTGATTTCAATTCTTCTTTGCAAGCTCGTTTTTACGGAATTCCATTGGATTTTATAGGCAACAAAAAAGAACGCTTCAAGGATTTTCTGGGCAACCGCTTTCGATTTTCGATTTTTGATATGTCTGATGCTGTTTTGGAAGGTTTTTTGAAGAAATTTGAAACTAAAAAATTCGATTACATCAACGGCTATACGAATTCGATAGTTTTGTTTGCCAAGTTTTTACAGCAAAAAAACATTGTCTTAAAAAACATTTGTCCGACTTTGAAAGTCTGTGTCGTCACTTCTGAAATGCTTTTTGAGGAAGACAAAATATTGTTGGAAAAACAATTTGGAATTCCTGTTGTCAATGAATACGGAGCTTCGGAACTGGATTTGATTGCTTTTCAAAATCCTGACGGCGAATGGCAAGTGAATTCCGAGACACTATTTGTGGAAATTTTGGATGACGACAATAATATTTTGCCTTATGGTAAATCAGGTCGCATCGTGATTACTTCCTTGTTCAACAAAGCGCATCCGTTTATTCGATACGACATTGGCGACATTGGAATTTTGGATGAAAAAAGCACGTCAAAAAAACCTATTCTACAACAATTAATCGGTAGAACCAATGATGTTGCCCTTTTGCCAAGCGGGAAAAAATCACCTGGATTGACTTTTTATTACGTAACCAAAAGCATCATCGAAGACGACGGCAACGTAAAAGAATTTGTCATCAAACAAACTAAAATCAATACTTTTGAAATTGAATATGTGAGCAAAACTGAATTAAATTTAGTACAAATCCAGAAAATTGAAGCCGCAATTGCCTTATATTTGGAAAAAGGATTGGTTTTTACATTCGTCAGAAAAGAAAAACTCGAACGAAGTAAAAGTGGAAAATTGAAACAATTTGTTTCGTTAATTAAATCTCCTTGATATATTGTGGTTTTATGATTAGTTGAGTAAATAAAAATCCAATCATACAAACTAATGAAACTACCAAATTAAACCCATGAAAAGTTCTGTAAACAGCGAAATTATGCTTCAATAAATCGAGCTTTGAAGCAGAAATAGAGTTTTCCCTGATTCTATAATATGCCAAACTTTCCGGAACTGGTTGCGCAGTTTTTACTTTTTTCAGAATAGAGAGCCATAACATCCAATCTTGACGTTTTCGAATAGAAGAAATGGTGATTTTTCCGAAGTAATCGACATCATAAATTCCCGTTAGATTCCCAATATAATTACAAAAAAATAATTGTTTATAGGTAAGATTTCTAGGCGCTTTCACTATTTTATTAAAAGGTTTTCCCTCTTCGTCGATACATTCATAGAAAGAAAAAGTAAAAGGCAATTTGTTTTTTAATAGAAAATCCATCTGTTTTTCGAGTTTAATAGGTTTCCACAAATCATCCGAGTCTAAAAAGGAGATAAACCTTCCTTTTGCTTCAGATAAGCCTTTGTTTCTTGCAACTCCAGTTCCAGAGTTTTTTTCGAGTTGAAAAAGTTTAATTCTTGCATCAAACTGAGCAAAATTAGAGGTAATTGAAACCGTTTTATCAGAAGAACAATCATCAACAATAATCATTTCCCAGTTAGTATAGGTCTGATTCTGTATTGATTTTATGACTTCAGTTATGAATTTTTCTGAATTGAAAGTTGGAGTTATTATTGATACTAAAGGATTTTCCATATCAGTATGCTTTTTCGTCTCCTTTTAAAGTATTGAAGATGGTGTTGAAGATAATTTTAATATCCAATAAAATGGACCAATTTTCCATATAGAAAATATCATATTTTACTCTATTAATGATGTCTTCGTCTGTTTCTACTTCTCCTCGAAAACCTTTGGTTTGCGCAAGTCCGGTGATTCCGGGTTTAACAAAGTGACGCACCATAAATTTATCTACTTTTAGAGCATATAAGTTCGCAACACTTACCATATGAGGTCTGGGTCCAACTACTGACATTTCGCCCAATAAAACATTAAAAAATTGCGGTAACTCGTCAATACTGGTTTTTCGAATAAATCTGCCCACTTTGGTTATCCGAACATCATTTTTGGATGCTAAATCTAAATCAGCCTTGTCGTTTACCTCCATCGATCTGAATTTATAACAATTGAATTCTTTATAATTCAGTCCGTTTCTTTTTTGAACAAAAAACAATGGTCCTTTTGACTCCCATTTTATTATTATAGCTAAAATTGGCGTAAGCCAAGACAATAATCCAACAATTATTAATGTTGAAAAAAGAAGGTCAAAAACACGTTTGAAGATTTTATTTAAGGTTTCGTCCTGCAAAATATTTCTTAGAGAAATAACAGGTATATAGTCATAATATTCGAACTTAACGCTTCTTGAAAGAATTTGCTTTTCGTTAGGAATGAATTTTAAAGTTTTTAAATTATTGTCTGCAAAATAGATGATATCGCTTATTTGACTATCAGATAAATCAGCCATCGAACAATATATCTCATCGGTTTTATTCTCTAAAGCAAAGGAAAGGCATTCATCGATTCTTTGCTTTTTATGGTCTTCCAGTGTAAATACTTTTATTAATTTATATCCGTAATCTGGATTTTCAGTGAAAAATGTTTTTAATGGATTGATGTTTTTATTATTTCCCAACAAAACTACAGTTCTGGAGTTTCCTCCAAATAAAACCCTGAATTTTTGCAGAAAATAATAGATAAACAATTTAATTAACAAAATCAGAAAAAGAGCAACAACAACAAACAAAATAACTCTTTTTTGATTAGAAGTTTCCGAATAAAAATACTCTAATACTAAGCAAAAAAAAGTAAATAAAATTCCTTGTTTTAGCGTACAATTTAAGATTGCAATTACTTTAGTGTATCGATATACTTCATAAAAACCAAGGTTGGCAGCAATAATAAACCAAGTAAAACTTATGAAAACAGAATAATAAATTTCATTTGCATGAAATGGCATGATATAAATAGCCAATACATTGATGATTATTAAATCTATCAAGTAGGAGAAAGGGCGAATATAGCCTGAATATCTTCCTGTTTTTGTTTTCATTAACTTATGTACTTGGAAAAATCTTTGTGCTCTTCTTTTAAAAGTTCCTCAGTTGACAATGATTTGAAATATTCGTAAGTTATTTTCATCCCTTCTTCTCTGGAAACTTTGGCACTCCATCCCAGTAATTCTTTCGCTCTTGTGATGTCTGGCTGACGCTGCAAAGGATCATTTATTGGAAGCGGATAATACACCACTTTTTGAGTCGTTCCCGTCAATTTTATGATTTCATCGGCAAAATCCTTGATGGTAATTTCGTCAGGATTTCCAATGTTTACCGGATAAGCATAATCCGAATGCAATAATCTGAAAATGCCTTCAACTTGATCATCAACGAAACAAAAAGAGCGCGTTTGCATTCCGTCGCCAAAAATGGTCAAATCTTCGCCACGAAGCGCTTGCCCAATAAATGCCGGAATAACTCTTCCGTCATTGAGTCTCATTCTTGGTCCATACGTGTTAAAAATCCTTACTATTCTGGTTTCTACGCCGTGAAAAGTGTGATAAGCCATCGTAATGGATTCCTGAAATCGTTTAGCCTCATCATAAACTCCTCTCGGCCCAATCGTGTTAACGTTTCCATAGTAATCTTCTGTTTGAGGATGAACCAATGGATCTCCATAAACTTCAGAAGTGGATGCAATAAGAATTCTGGCTTTTTTTACTCTCGCCAATCCAAGAAGATTATGTGTTCCCAATGAACCAACCTTCAAAGTCTGAATTGGAATTTTTAGATAATCTATCGGACTTGCCGGTGAAGCAAAATGAAGTATGTAATCTAATTTTCCGGGAACGTGAACAAATTTGGTAATATCGTGATGATAAAATTCAAAATTCTCCAATTTGAATAAATGTTCTATGTTTTTTAAATCTCCGGTAATGAGATTGTCCATTCCAATAACAAAATAGCCTTCTTTGATAAAACGATCACAAAGATGTGAACCTAAAAATCCTGCTGCGCCTGTAATTAATATTCTTTTCATACTCTTGACATTGCGAGAAACGACCTGCCCGCCGTGGCGGAAGCAATCTCGCTTTTTAGTTAATTTACTTTACATTAAAAATTTGCTCCAATATCTTGATTGTAATCAAATAAGTAGGTTTTACACCTGTTGTTCCCAATCCTCCAGAAGCCAGTGTGCTTCCTGTTTCCAATGGATTATCCGATGCATAATAAGCATATCTTACTTTCACGTCTTGCGGAATACTTTTTCTGATTTTTGAAGCCGATTGAATCGCTTTTTGATAATAAGATCCTTCCATTTCAAGCCCAATAACTCCCCAAGTCGATTCGTGAAAAAACTTTAACAAATCTTTGTTTTGCAACGAAGTCCCCAAAACAGTGACCATTGGACCGGCAAAAACTGGAATTTCATCAGCTGCAAACATTTCTGCTGTTAATTCGTTATGAAAAAAGTAATTATCCGCCGTTCCTTCATTGATGTGTGCTGTTGGAATCATAATGTCTCCTTTTTCTCCTTCCAAAATTCCAGCTTTCCCCATTATGGAAACAGATTCTACATTCAAAAATATGTCTTTTTTATACGGTTTTAATAATTCGTCTATAGTTTCATAAGCTTGTTCGCCAAAAGCATAATCCATCACAATAATTACTGGTTTTTTATCTCCAGTTTTTGCTGTAGGAAATGATGATTTTGCCCAATCAATTTTTGTGGTGTCAAAAATTTGCACGTCAATATTAGTTCCGGAATTGTCAGGAAGTGAAATCATTCCGTGTAATTTTGCAAATTCCTCCACTTTATCCCTAACCTCATTGGCACCAGATTTACTTAATTCTTCATAAATATAGAAATCAGATTTGTCTTTAAATTTAGTTTTTAAAACAGTCGTGGCAAAAAGGGAATTCATCACACTGTGCATATTCGCACTAATAACGTGAATTGGTCGGTCTAAAAGTTTGTGTTTTTTTAATACTTCCTTGATGTTTGTTGCCCAAATTTCGCCGTGAATATGATGTCCTAATCGCTCTCTTAAAATCGGACTAAAAGTTATGGTTCTTTTGTTGTCATCAACAACTTCTTCTATTGCTAATTTTCCAAGCCAATAAATAACGTGTAAAAAACGATCTGGTGAAACTTCTGAACCAAAAGCGTCATAGATGTCCAAAACTTCTATAAATGTCCTTCCAAGAATGTTTGCTGCGTGCGAAACCACTTTCTCTTTCTCGATTTGCGTAAGCTTTTTCTTTTGTGAAACCGCTTGCTGCAATTTTTGCCAATCGCGAGAAACTTCTCCCGCATCATCCAGTAAAACTCTATTTCGTATCTTGTGTGATTCTATGAAAATGAAGGTTAAATGCGTCAAAATATCATAAATATCTGAACGCCCTCGGGTAATTTCGACATTCATTTGCTCTTCGTCAATCCGGTAACAATTTCGTCTCCTTTTTGGCGGAACAATGGCTTGAAAATGGGATTTAGAATAGCCCTCATCAGAGGTTAAATTAATAAATCGACATTCCTCAATGCCTATTGGAAGACGCTCAATAACATATAAAAGTCCACTTAATTCTACTTTTTCTTCGGCAATATTCCCGTAAATTTCCGGGCGCAAAGAAAGCAATGCTTCACGTAATGTTTCACCTGAAACTCCCATTGGTTTATAAAATCCGCGGTTAAATAAATGGCGCATCGTGATATACATTTTTTCAATTGCCGCCGACGATTCTTGTGCTCTGGATCTCGATATGTTTTTTATTTCTTGCATTAATTTCTATTTTGTAACCTACAAATGTATGGTTTTTATGAACTAGTTGGTTAAACTAATGTTCATCGCTAAATTTGCATACTTATCTTGATATTTTTTTGTCTTTGGAAAAATTCCCATAACATTTAATTTATTCCATTGTCCTGAAACATATTCCCAAGAAATTCCTGTTTCTGATAAAACCGTGCTGATTTTTGGTTCATAAGAAATACCCTCAAGCTTTTCATTTGAGCCTGCCAAAAAATAACTAAAAGAATATCTGTTTTCATCAATTATCATCCACTCTATTGCTATAAAAAGACCGTTTTCTGGAAATTTTAGATGCTGTTTTTCTACATTAATGGTGTTAATTTTACTTCCTTTTTCCACTTCAACAATCTTGTTTTCTTGTAATAAATCAATTCCTGGACTTCCATCTTCTTTTACTTGATAAAAATGTAAGATGAATTTCGCCCCTTTTATTTCGCTTTTAGTTTGAAATTTAATTGACTTTAAAAACTCGTGTTTCATTATTTCTTCTGTTGGAGAAAAATATTTTGCCACAATCCAAGGTACTTTCCCACAACCATAACTTGAAATTAGTTCTTTTTTATTAAAATTCCCAACCTCAATTTCTTCTAGTCCTTTGCTTTTTGAAATTACAACTTCATTTAGCTGATAAGTAATTGATTTTAAAGCAACTTCATTAGTTTCAGAAATCCTTATTAATTTCCTGTCATAGCCAATAGCCGAAAAAATTAAATTTTTATTTACATCTTTTACATCAATATTAAATTGTCCATTTTCTTCTGATGTGGTTCCAATGTTTTCATTCTCTACCCAAATATTTACATACGGAATTGGTTTTCCGGTAAGGCTGTCTTTTACAACTCCTTTTATCTGTGCAGAAACAGAGACTGTAATAAAAACCAGCAATAAAAAAAGTCTTTTCTCTATCATCTTTTTTCTATTCTCTTCTTAACAAATCTACAATCTTTCTATCATTACTCAATCTCGGAATTTTGTTTTGACCGCCTAGTTTTCCAATGGATTTCATATAGCCCTGAAAACCATTTTTTTGAACTTTCGAAATTACTAAAGTACGCAACACTTTACCCACAATCAAATCATCATAATACATATTTTGTTTGCGCATTGCATTGTCTAATGCTTCTGCAAAAACATCCAAATTTTCTGGTTCGTTTTCAAATTCGATGAACCATTCGTGATATGGTAATCCTTCCTTTGGCGTAATCTGCGGCGCAACTG
>Ga0208116_1000331_pt1 | contig 15394 bp, 11 predicted proteins | sample LakWasMeta9_HOW4_2_FD_183859 | JGI IMG/M metagenome (GOLD analysis project Ga0208116, IMG submission 183859) | Freshwater sediment methanotrophic microbial communities from Lake Washington under simulated oxygen tension - Sediment Metagenome... | ecosystem: Environmental > Aquatic > Freshwater >... | reverse complement strand
GGAAGTATAGCCCGTTCCAGTAATCGGCCTGTTCATTCGGCAGGCTGCCGAGGACTACTTTTGAAAAATAAATCCGTAACGGGTGTTCGGCATGCAGGTTTACCGGGCGTATGCGAGCGCCACTTTGCCAGTTTTGCTTTTTCTTCCAGTAGATCGGTGCCAGGTCGCGGGAACTGAGCTGCTGAACCACGGCAGTTTCAGGGTTGCTGGATACAATCACGGCAAGCGGGTGCGTTTCCTCTGCAAAAACGGAATGCGGAGAGGCCATCGCATAAAATGCACATAATGCAGCCAGTGCGTGCTTAAAGAATAACCCCATCAGAACAGCACCGCAAATGAACTGGTAAAGCCGCGTGGCGCATCGATAAACTCATCGCTGCCGCCTACAAACTCCATTTTAAACAGTTGCTTGGGCGTGATGCGTTTGGTAAGACCCAGCACCCAGCGTTCACCTGAAACTACGTTGGGTTTCTGGATAGTTTCCAGCCGCGTGAGCCAGTACCAGTTGTTGCCTAATGGCGCTGCACTCTGCAAGTAAGCGCCGCTACCGCCGTTGCTGCCGCTGCTGGTAATGCGCTGGAAGCCCTCGCCGCTGATTTCCCAGCCTTTGACATGGGTGATGAAGTCTAGGCCGATCATGCGGTAATCCGGTGCGTCCAGGCGGTCTTCAGTGAATGAGGCGAGGCTTAGGCCCAGATTAAACCGGTTGTTTAATTTAAAGTAGGCGCCCGCAACGTTTTTATAGATGATCTCATTATCTTCTCTATCCTGGTCCTTAAGGGTTTCGGCATAAAGCGCGTATTCGAAAGACTGTTCTTCGCCATTAATTTTTAACGGGGTAGCGCCGTGCATCATGACGCCGTTGATTGCAGTCGGAAATAAGTAATTGGTCGCCAGCGGGCGTGTGCCGGTCCAAACCAGCGGCGCTGCATGCAGCAGATTCCAGCGGCCGGCCGGCGTCAGGAATCGTCCGGCGCGGACGTTGATTTTTTCGGACAAGTTGTAGTCGAGATAGAGCCGTTCCAGGTCAACATAGCTGTTTTTGTTGTTGAAATGTTTGTTTTCATTCCAGCTGAGTGGACGTTCCAGTTCCAGTTCACTGAAAAACTTGAGCCTCGCATTGTTGTCCCAGCTTAGCAGCAGGCTGATTTCGTTCAGGTTGAATTCGGTATTGCCTTTGTGCGGCGCGGTGATGCCTGCGCTTGCGTAGCCGCCAAGCTGAATGCCCGAGGAGTCATCTGCGGATTCGTCCGCATGGGCAATCTTGCATAGCGTAGCCAGCAAGGCTACACTGACCGCATAAACGACTTGCCTGCCTGCGGGGATTGACATGCGGCGTAAGCAGGTACGAATTTCCTTAATTTTTTGCTGAATCATGGTGCATGACTGCTACAAAATGAGAATGTTGAATTGTACACGATAGCCGCTGATACCTATGCTAAATAGGCCGTTTTCCGTCAGACAGGTCTTGCTGGCCGGGTTCTTTTTTACCGCCTTGCTGCCTATGCTGATCATGACCCTGCTTGCATTCTACCAGGCGCGCACCGTGCTGCATGATCAGATCGTGAGCGGCATGCAGACACGCGCGATTGCGGCACGAAGCGAAGTGGATCGCATGATGTTCGAGCGTTTGCAGAACGTGGCTTCCTGGAGCAGGCTGGATGTCATGTACGAGGCGCAGATTGGCGATGTGGATAAGCGATTGTCGCATTTCCTGGCGGATCTCAAGCAGAGTTACCGCGGGGTATATCATGAGCTGTATGTAGTGAGCCCTGATGGCCGCGTGGTTGCCTCAAGCGAGCCTGCGCAGATCGGCCAGCCTGCGCCTGTCGTGCAGCCCTGGCTGAATATTAAACTGGAGCAGCACCCTTTGCTGCTGGCAGAAATCACGCAGCAGCTTTTGCCCATAGCCAGCGATATTATTGACATGGATGGCAACAAGATAGGCACTCTGTGGGCAGTGTTTGATTGGGACGAGATCGAAGCCATTCTCAAGAATACGCAAAGCCAGGGCAGTACCGCCGCGCTGCTGGATGAACAGGGCAAGCCGCTGGCGCAGACTGCTGAATGGCAGCAGACTGTTGCTGGGCATGATGTGTCGGTGAGTTCTAGCGGCAACGGACAGGCAGTCGCCCCGATTTTTAAATGGCAAGTCGAGATTTCTCAGTACCGTTCAGTGGTGATGGCGCCTGTGCATCGCATGGGATACATGTTTGTCTTTTTACTGGTGGTCACTGCATTCCTGGCGACAGCGCTTGCCGCGCCGTTATCACGTTTTATCACCATGCCTTTGGCGAGGCTGACTTCTTATGCCAACCGGTTTATGCGTTCATCGACACAGCGGGCTCCGCCAGCACCTGATGGGCCGGTGGAAGTGCGCGGGATGACCAATGCATTTGCCAAAATGATTGATGACCTGAACCTTTCCAAAGAAAACCTGACGCGCGCGGCAAAGCTGGCAGTTGCGGGTGAAATGGCTGCTGCGATGAGCCACGAGATAAGAACGCCTCTGGGCATACTGCGCTCGTCGGCACAAGTGCTTGCACGCGAGAAAAGCCTGAGTGCCGAGGGACGGGAAGTCGCCAGCTTTATTACCTCTGAAACCGAACGCTTGAACAAACTGGTATCCACGCTGGTAGACTCTGCCCGGCCGCGGCAGCCGGAATTTTCAATGCATGATGTGGTTGGCTTGCTTGAGAATGCAGTAGCCATGCTGCGTATGCAGGCGAATAAAAAAGACATCAACCTGGATCTGGACGTCCAGGCTTTTCAGGATGCGTCACGTGTGCTGGTGGAATGTGACGGTGAGCAGATTACGCAGGTCATCCTGAACCTGTTGTTGAATGCGATCCAGATACTGGATGCAGGCAGCAGCGTGGTTGTCACCCTGATGGAGCATGAGGATAGTGTTACTATCAGCGTGGCGGATAACGGCAAAGGGGTCGATGAATCGTTCAAGGAGCAGATATTTGACCCGTTCTTTACGCAGCGCCAGGGAGGCATCGGTTTGGGGCTGGCGGTGTCCAGGCAGATCGTGGTTGCACATTTCGGCTCCCTCACGGTTGAGGCAAGTGCGCTGCCCTGCCGTTCAGGAGCTGGGCATGGGGCCGACTTCAGGGTCAGGCTGCCCAAGCAGCAGTTGCACTGATGCATGATGGCTTGCGGGTAATGGCGCTAATGGCAATGATGGTTAACTGAAAGATAAAGAGAACAATGTCGCAAACGATTAAAACCGTATTGGCGGTGGATGATGAGCCGCATATGCTGCGCTTGCTGGAGATCAGTTTGCGCCAGGCCGGCTATAAGCCGCTGACCGCCAGGGATGGGCGTGAAGCGCTCGAAACCATACACACGCAGCACGTAGACTGCGTGGTTACGGACCTGCACATGCCCTACATGAGCGGCCTGCAACTGCTGAAAGCGATTCGATCCGGCAGGCCAGACGACGCGCAGGATAATAACCGGTCGGCTGCGAATGCCAATCCAGACCTGCCGGTCATTATTGTCACGGCGCAGGGCGAAGTGAAAACGGCCATTGATGCAATGAAAAGCGGAGCCTCAGATTATATTCTGCGTCCGTTTGACCTTGAAGAGCTGGAGCTTGCGATTGCGCGTGCGCTTTCATTTGCAAGGCTTGTGGTTGAAAACCAGTTCCTGCGCGAAGATAAGGTGTCAAACGTTGGGCTGGTGGGCAACAGCCCGGTTATGCAGCAGTTGTACGAGTCCATACGTCAGGTTGCGCCCGAAAAAGCCACCGTCTTGATTGCCGGTGAAACCGGTACCGGCAAAGAGTTGGTGGCGCGTGCGATCCATGCCGGTTCGCCACGCGGCGAAGGCTTGTTTGTTGCGGTGAATTGCGCAGCGATCCCGCATGAAATGCTTGAGTCCGAGCTGTTCGGTCACGAAAAGGGTGCTTTTACCGGCGCGATCAAAGAGCGTATCGGCAAGTTTGAGCTGGCGGATGGCGGCACTCTTTTTCTTGACGAGGTCACCGAAATGCCGATGCATCTTCAGGCCAAGCTGCTGCGTGCATTGCAGGAGAATATGATTGAGCGCGTGGGCGGTAACCGTCCGATTGCGGTGGATATCCGTGTGGTAGCCGCTACCAACCGCGATCCGCGGGAGGCGATCAAGGATGGCAAGCTGCGTGAAGACCTGTATTACCGTTTGAATGTATTCCGGATTGATTTGCCGGCACTCAAGACGCGCAAGTCTGATATTCCTGAACTCGCACGGCACTTTCTGGCCAGAAGGCACGTGGATATTTCGCAGGAAGCGGTCAATGCCTTGGTGGGCTACGACTGGCCAGGCAATGTGCGTGAGCTGGAGAACGTGCTGGAGCGGGCGGCGATTATCAGCGGCAATCAGGCCATTCTGCCCAGGCATCTTCCTGCTGAAATGGCGAGCCAGGCTGTGACGGCAGAAGCTGCCGAATCGGTGATTGCAGCGGCCACTTCCCTGGCTTTGCCGCCGGCGATCGAAGCGCTGGAGCGGCGATTGATCACAGCCGCGTTGGCGCAAACGCATGGCAACAAAAGCAAGGCAGCCAAGATTCTTGAGATTAGTGAACGCTCACTTTGGTACAAGCTTAGCCAGTATGACATGACTTGAAGAGCAGTTTGATTCCAGCAAGCTTCAAGTAAGTCCGGCTTGAAAAATTCCCCTCAGAAATATGGCATCAGCACTTTACCTGGGTGGTTAACGGTGTTAAATTAACATCGTTAACTAATATGTCAGATGCAATGCCACCTAAAATAAAATCAGAGCAAGATCGCGAAAAATTGCGTGCCAGCATACTGGATGCGGCACGTGAGTTATTTGTGGAGCGCGGCATTGACGCGGTTTCCATGCGCGAAATCGCCAGGAAGATTAATTATTCCGCTACGACGCTATACCACCACTTTGCCGACAAAGAAGCTTTGCTGCAGGCCGTGTGCGATGAGGATTTCCTGCAGCTGGCCGGTGCCATGCATCAGGTCATGCAGATTCCCGACCTGATTGAGCGTATCCGCGCTTTGGGCCAGGGCTATGCCATGTTTGCCTTGCAGCACCCTAACCATTACCGGCTGATGTTAATGACGCCGCGCGCACCCTGTAATCAGGAAATCACGAAAATCCAGCAGGGCAATACGGAGCAGGATGCTTATGCGCAGCTGAAACATGTCGTGCATCAGGCATTCGAGGCTGGCTTATTCAGGCCGGAAGCGACGGATTCGGAATTGATTGCCCAGACCATATGGGCGGGCATTCATGGCGTATGCTCTTTGCAGATTGCGCTGGGGCAGGAGTGCTGGATACAGTGGGCTGATATAGAGGCGCGCCTGCAATTCATGCAAAGCATGATGATGCAGGGCTTGCTGCGGCCTGATTAATGCAAGGATAAAAACATCAATGGGTGGCTTGAGATGAATGTCAAACTTTTGTGCATGGTATTTTTTGCGGTGCTTGCCGGCTGTAATAAACCCGCTGAGCCTGTAATCGCTCCACGGCCTGCGCTGACCATGGTGGTTGGCGATCAGGGCGCATCCGGCTCCATGGTGCTGGTCGGTGAAGTGCGGCCACGTTTCGAGGCAAACCAGGGATTTCGCATTGGCGGAAAAATCATCGAGCGCAAGGTGGATGTGGGAGCGACCGTGAAAAAAGGCCAGTTAATCGCCAGGCTGGATACGGCCGATGTCAATCTGAATGCAGCTGCGGCAATGGCTGATGTGCGTGCGGCAGAGGCAAGCCATGCGTTGGCAGTGGCAGAGTTTGAGCGCCAGCGTCAGCTGTTTGCCAGGAAATTTATTTCAGCTTCAGCCCTGGATATACGCGATGCCGAATTGAAAACTTCTGCAGCCAGGCTCGCGCAGGTGAAGGCGCAGGCAAATGTTTCCGGCAATCAGATGCAATATGCCAATTTAACGGCTGACCGTGACGGCGTGGTGACGATGATACGTGCTGAGCCCGGCCAGGTCGTGCAGGCGGGTGAGGTTGTCGTGCAGCTTGCAAACCTCAGGGAAACCGAAGTGCTGGTGGCGGTACCTGAATCCCGTATGGCCGAGGTTGCCATTGGCACCTCGGTAACGGTCAAAATGTGGGCAAAGCCAGATAAAACTTATGCCGGGCACGTGCGTGAAATCGCCCCGGCAGCAGATTCTGCAACACGCGCGTTTAATGTCAGGGTGAGCCTGACCGATGCTGATGCGATGGTGAAGTTTGGCATGACGGCAGGCGTCAAATTTAAACCGCAGCAGGTACAGCAAGCGCAGCAGTGGCTGATTCCGCTGGCTGCGCTGACTGAGAGCCATGGCAAAAAGCTGGTGTGGGTGATTGATGCCGAGAACAGGGCGCAGCCGCGTGAAGTCACGGCCGGCGACTTTTCGGAACAGGGTGTATTGATTAGCGGCGGTTTGCAGGCGGGTGAAAAAATCGCGATTGCTGGTGTGCATACCTTAGTCAAAGGCCAGCTGGTGACCCCGGTGACCAGGGCAGCGCCATGAGCGGATTGAACGAAATGCCGGGTCATGAAGCGAGGCCGCCGTCAAATGCTGTCGGCGAACGCTTCAATTTATCCAACTGGTCGTTAAAACATCAGGCGCTGGTGCTGTATTGCATGCTGGTGCTGGTGATTGCCGGTGCGCTTTCATATACTAAATTAGGCCAGTCCGAAGACCCCCCGTTTACATTCAAGGTGATGCTGGTGCGCACCAGCTGGCCCGGTGCCAGCGCACAGGAAGTGGAGCAGCAGGTCACCGACAAGTTGGAAAAGAAAATCCAGGAAGTGCCGCATCTGGATTACTCCAGCAGCTATTCGCGCCCGGGTGAATCCATGATTTTTATCGTGGCGAAAGATGACACGTTCTCAAAAGACATTCCGGAAGTCTGGTATCAGGTTCGTAAAAAGGTAGGCGATATTCGCCATACCCTGCCGCAGGGTATAGAAAGCCTGACTTTTAATGATGAGTTCAGCGATGTATACGGCACGATGTATGCGCTTACCGGCGATGGGTTTGACAATGCAGCATTGAAAAAGCAGGCGGAACTGATACGTACGGAACTCCTGAAAATAAAGGATGTGGCCAAAGTCGAATTCTTCGGTGAACAGAAGCAGCGCATTTTTATCGAAATGTCCAATGCAAAACTCGCTACCTTGGGCATCAGCCCAAACACACTCATTGGTTTATTGCAGACGCAGAATGCGGTAGTAAAGAGCGGTGGCTATGATTCAAGCGCAGAGCATATCCGCATTGCGGTATCGGGGCGGTATGATACGCTGGACGATCTGCGCAATATCCGTTTACGTGCCAATCAGCAGGATTTTCGCCTGGACGATGTTGCGCGCGTCTATCGTGGCTATGAAGACCCGCCGCGCAGCAGTATACGCTTTGCGGCAAAACCGACCCTGCTGCTCGGTGTAAGCATGAAAGACGGCGGCGATGTGATTGCGCTAGGGCAAGCGCTGGATCAGGTCACTGCGCGCATCAGGCAGCAGTTGCTGGTGGGGCTGGAGCTGCATACGGTCACATCACAGCCTAGAATCGTGGCAAGCTCCGTCAATGACTTTGTAAAGTCACTGGTGGAAGCGCTGGTGATCGTACTCGGCGTCAGTTTGCTGTCGCTGGGATGGCGCAGTGGTATCGTGGTGGCGATTACGATTCCGGTTGTGCTGGCCGCAACATTCCTGGTCATGCATTTGCTGGACATAGGCTTACACAAGATTTCACTCGGGGCGCTGATTCTTGCGTTAGGCCTGCTGGTGGATGATGCGATTATCGCGGTTGAAATGATGGCCTCTAAAATGGAACAGGGTTGGGATAGGGTAAAAGCAGCTTCATTTGCCTATACTTCAACCGCCATGCCGATGCTGGCCGGCACGTTGGTGACGGTAGCGGGTTTCCTGCCAATTGCCACCGCCGTATCTTCTACAGGTGAATACACGCGTTCCATTTTTCAGGTCTCGGCGATCGCGCTGGTGATTTCATGGTTTGCTGCAGTAATCTTCGTGCCCTACCTGGGCTACCACCTGCTGCCGGACTACCTCTCCGCGCCGGTGAATAAGCCTTCAAGACTAAAGGCCTGGCTATTCCGGCGTTTTGTCACCGCGCACAGTCGGCAGCAGGGAGAGGAGCCCTCCGGCGCACACTATCATCACGATATTTATAACACCGCATTTTATCGGGCATTTCGTGCATTGGTCACCACTTGTGTGCGTTACCGTAAAACGGTGATTGCGATCACTATGGCACTGTTCCTGCTGGCAATTGCCGGTTTCGGTAAGGTGCAGCAGCAGTTCTTTCCTGATTCAACGCGGCTGGAGCTGATTGTGGATCTGCGCATGACAGAAGGCGCTTCCTATGCGGCAACCAATGCCGAGGCGGAGAAACTTGAGCGCTGGCTGCAGGAGTGGAATGCAGAAAACAAAGGCATCGAGAATTTTGTAGCCTACATAGGCACCGGCGGTCCGCGTTTTTATCTGCCGCTGGATATTCAGCTGCCGCACCGCGGATTCGGCCAGTTTGTGATACTGAGCAACTCCTTGCAGTCGCGAGAGGTGTTACGCAAGGATTTGCTGGCTCTGTTCGAGCGCGACTTTCCGTCATTACGTGCTTCGGTGCTGCGTCTTGAAAACGGCCCTCCGGTTGGTTTTCCGGTGCAGTTCAGGGTGTCCGGCACTAATATTCAGCAGATACGCGACATTTCCCATCAGATTGCCGACATCATGCGCGCCAATAAGAACCTTGTGAATGTGCAGCTGGGATGGGAGGAGCCGACCAAAGTCATCCATGTGGAAATCGACCAGGCTAAAGCGCGCCTACTGGGCGTGAGTTCAGTCGATGTGGCGAATATCATCAGCGGTGCGATGAATGAGCTATATATCACCGAGTTCAGGGAAGGGAACGAACGCATCGACCTAGTGGCGCGTGGCACCGAAGTGGAACGCAGCCACTTGTCGCATCTGGCTGACCTGGTCATGAACACACCATCCGGGGCGAACGTGCCTATATCGCAGTTTGCAACGATCAGCTCAAGATTTGAAGAAGGCGTGATCTGGCGCCGTAACCGTGAGCCATCGATCACGGTGCGTGCAAATCTGCAAGGCAGCATGCAGGCGCCGGTTGTCTCTCAGCAGGTAGAGGCGCAGCTGGGCGCAATCAAGGCTGCTTTGCCTTTAGGCGTCACGCTGGAAACAGGTGGTGCGACTGAAGAGTCTGCGAAAGGCGCTGCTTCGGTGGCAGCCGGCGTCCCTTTGTTTTTGATCGCGGTGCTAACCATCTTGATGTTGCAGCTGCAAAATTTTTCACGGGTTTTCCTGGTGATGCTGACCGCGCCTTTGGGCTTGATCGGTGTCACGCTGGCATTGCTGGTGTTTGATAAGCCTTTTGGTTTTGTGGCAATGCTGGGCACGATTGCGTTATCTGGCATGATCATGCGCAATTCGCTGATCCTGGTGGATCAGATTGATCAGGATAAGGCTTCCGGCCTGCCGGAGTGGCAGGCGGTCATTGAGTCTACCATACGCCGCTTCAGGCCTATCGTGCTGACAGCCGCGGCGGCAATCCTGGCAATGATCCCGCTCACTCGCAGTGTTTTTTTTGGCCCGATGGCCGTTGCGATTATGGGTGGGCTCACGGTTGCGACGCTGTTGACGGTATTGTTCTTGCCGGCACTGTATGCGGCATGGTTTGGCGTAAGAATGCCGGCTAAGTGAAGCGACCGATAGCGCCCAATACCGGTAGTTGCGCTATAATTATAAACAGTAAAATATTCATAGAGTAATCAGAATGACACAGACAGTTAAACATACAGACAGTAATGCTCCTGCGGGATTTGATACGCGTCAGGCCAGGTTCAACATGATCGAGCAGCAGATCCGTACTTGGGATGTGCTGGATCCGGTGGTGCTGGCGGTTCTGGATAAAGTGCCGCGCGAAAACTTTGTAGCCGAGTCGCAAAAAGGGCTGGCATTCGCGGATATCGAGTTGCCTATCGGTCACGGTCAGACCATGCTGGCACCAAAGGTTGAAGGACGCATCCTGCAGGCGGTCGGCGTTAAAAAAACGGATAAAGTACTGTTGGTGGGCACCGGCAGTGGGTACCTGACGGCCTTGTTGGCAACGCTGGCAGACCATGTGCATGCCGTTGAAATCTGCCCGGAGCTGTCAGCGCTGGCAAAAAGCCGCCTGCAAGCACAGAACATCGCTAATGTAACCCTGCATGTGGCGGATGCCGCAAACGGTTTTGCATCAGAAGAGCCTTATGATGTGATCGTATTCACGGGTTCATTGCAGCTGCGTCCGTTTGCAGCTGAAAAAATGCTGAATGTCGGCGGCCGCCTGTTTGCGGTAATCGGTGAGGAACCTATCATGGAGGCGACGCTGACGCAGCGTGTCAGTGCAGAGGCATTCCGCCATGAGGCTATTTTCGAAACTTGCCTGCCGCCGCTGAAAAATGCGCCGCAGACACAAAAATTCGAGTTCTAAAAACCTATGCTTAAACATCTGGCTGCGTGCATTACCTTATCTCTGGCGCTTGCGGCGCAGGCGCAGGCAGATGAAGCAGCCTATTCCTTGATCGACATCTATCGCCAGGCGCTGTCGCATGACCCGAGGCTGGCTTCGGCTCTAAGCGCCAACCAGGCCGCCCAGGAAATCATCGAACAGGGCAAAGCGCTGTATCGGCCAACGATTAACTTCAGCGCTGATGCCAACCGGCTTTCTACCGATATCCGTTATATCAATGCGAACCCGCCGCGGGAGCCTAGTACGGCAAATTTCGAAACCTATAAATATGGCGTGGATCTGCGGCAGCCAATTTACCGGAAACAGAATCTGGTGCAGATGGATCAAAGCAAGACACAGGTCAGCCAAGCGGATAAGCAGCTGCACCTGAGTCAGCAGGATCTGATTTTAAGAGTCATCCAGGCGTATTTCGATGTGCTGATCGCACAGGACAAAATTGACCTGATCGCCGCGCAAAAGACTGCAATCCTCAGCCAGCTTGAGCAGGCAAAAGCAAACTTTGAGGTGGGCACTTCCACAATTACCGATGTCAATGAGTCGCAGGCGCGTTTTGATCTGGTGCTGGCTCAGGAAATCGCTACGATCAATGAATTGCAGATCGCAAAGCGTGCGGTACAGTCACTTACCGGTAAGGTACCGCAAAAGCTGGCAACGGTAAGGGCTGATATTAAAACCAGCCAGCTTGAGCAAACGATGGATAAGTGGCTGGAAGTGGCTGCAGCGAATAACCTTAATATCCAGATACAGCAGGATGCCGCCAGGTTTGCGGAGCAGGAAGTCGAACGCTTGGGTGCAGCCCATTTACCAACACTGGATGCCGTTGCAAGTTACACGGATAGTTATGCTAACGGCAGTTCTTCAGCGTTCGGTTCCGGCAATGAACTGCAAACCGCCGCGATCGGCCTGCAATTGCAGATTCCTTTATATCAGGGCGGTGCAATCAGCTCGCGCGTGCGTCAGGCTGTGTTAAGCCACCAAAAAGCGCAGGATGACGTGGAAATCGCACGCAGCAACACCGAGCTGGAAACGCAACGCGCATACCTGAACCTCAGCACCAGCATTGCACAGGTCAGGGCTTATGAGCAGGCGCTGGTTTCAAGCCAGTCCCAGGTGGATTCGACCAGATTAGGCTATGAGGTCGGCGTGCGTACCAGCGTTGACGTGCTTAATGCCGAACAGCAGTATTTTTCCGCTAAACGGGATTTGCTGCAATCACGCTACAATTACCTGGTGAATATCATTCGCTTGAAATCAATTTCGGGCGTTGTGGCCGAGGCCGACCTGGCCGACATTAACCAGCAGCTGATATTGGCGGCTGGCGGGCAGTAAGTGAAGTCAATCATGGGCGCACCACTTAAAGCAGATGTAACGCTCAGCCAGTTTGTGGTGATTGATGTGCAAAGCCGCCTGGCAGCCGTGATGCCGACTGATGCAATGCAGGCGCTGCTGAAGAATTGCGGCATCCTAGCCCAGGCTGCCCGCTTGCTTGGCGTGGCGGTAATCGTGACCGAGCAGTATCCTAAAGGCCTGGGGTGTACGGTTCCCGAGTTGTCAGCATTCATCCTGGATGTTCACCCGGTGGAGAAAACGGCATTTTCCTGCGTGGCTGAATCCAGGTTCAAACGCCAGCTTACGGGTGACCATTCGCAGATTATTCTTGCCGGCATGGAAGCGCATATCTGTGTCGTGCAAACGGCATTGGACCTCATTGCATCAGGCAAACAGGTTTTTGTGGTGGAAGACGCGGTGATTTCGCGCGACCCCGCTAACAAGCTTAATGCACTGGCCAGAATGCGCGATGCGGGCTGTGTGATTACCAACACCGAATCTGTTGTATTTGAGTGGCTTGGAGTGGCTGAGGGTGAAGTGTTCAAAACAGTCAGCAAACTCATCCGCTAGCGCTGTTCTGCTCATAGGGGCATCATCATGCGCATGACCTGGACAAGGCTGCTGCTTGTTTTTCTGATGGGATTTGGCGCATATCATTATGTGACGCAGCGTGAAATCGAACATGGCCCCGGTGTGCTGGTGGCAGAGGAGCCTTATCAGGGGAGCAGTGCAGGTTCGGCCGCCGAGCAGCTTGTGGGCGACTTCAAGCTGACACCGCTGGCGACTTTCAGCATCCGGGCGCGTGTGCTTGCCACTACCGATTATTATTTCGGGCGTGAAGCGGATCTGTCGCCTCTCGACCTGGTGTTAGGCTGGGGGCGCATGTCTGATGAAGACGTACTTAAAAATATCAGTATCACCCAAGGCGGCCGATTTTATTACTGGCGCGTCAATACCTTTCCTATCCCGCGTGAGGAAATCCAGACCCATAGTGCTAACATGCATATGATTCCGGCAGATGCCGACACTAGAAAAGTCCTGCAAAGTATCCGTGCAGGTAATGTGGTGCATTTGCAAGGTTATCTGGTGGAGGCTAAAGCGGCTGATGGCTGGCGCTGGACCAGCTCACTCACGCGTGAAGATACCGGCAACGGCGCCTGTGAGCTGATGCTGGTGCAAAGCGTGGAGATTTTATAGCGGCGGGAGATATTGGCTCAGCAAGTGCAGGGTACGCGCGGTAGCGCCACGGCTCTCGTTGCTGAAGCGCAATGCCGCGTCGCGCATGGCATTCTGTTTGTCCGTGTCGGCAAGCAAGGCTTGCAAGTGCCGCGCCAGATCGCTGCTGTTTTGCACGCGCTCAGCCGCGCCGGCGGCAATGGCCATTTCTGTGGCTTGCTCGAAATTAAAAGTATGCGGCCCTATCAATACCGGTTTCCCCATGCTGCAGGCCTCGATCAGGTTCTGCCCGCCCAGCGGCAGCAAACTGCCGCCTATGAAGGCAACATCGCAGCTGGCATAGTAGGTAAACATTTCACCCATGGAGTCACCAAGTACGAAGCCTGTCTGTGAATCCACGCTCACATCGCCGCCAAGTGATGTGCGCCGCACGAATCCGGAAGTTTTTTGCTTGAGCAAGTCCGCTACTGCATCAAAACGCTGCGGGTGCCGCGGCACGATAATCGTGAGAAGGTTGGGGATGCCGGCTGCCGCAACCGCCTCAAGAATCAGCGCATCTTCGCCTTCTCTGGTGCTTGCGGCAAGAAATACCGGACGTTGACTGCCAAGCGCTTTTCTTAGCAGGCTGCCTGTTGCTATGGCCTCGTCATGCGGCGCTACATCGAACTTTATATTGCCGATGATGCTGACGTTATTGGCTCCCAAATTCTGCAAGCGTGCCGCATCCTGCCCGGTTTGCGCAGCAATCGCAGCCAGCCCCTGCAGGCCTTGCCGTGCAACGCTGCCAAGCTTGGCGTAGCCTTGTGCCGATTTCTCTGACAAACGCGCATTGGCAAGCAGGAGCGTGACGTTGTGCTGCCGGCAGCCGGCAATTAAGTTAAACCAGAGTTCAGTCTCCATGAGTATGCCGATGACCGGTTTAAAGTGCTTTAAAAAGCGTTTAACCGCAAATGGCAGGTCGTAGGGTAAATAGACCCTGGAAACGCTGTTGCCGAACAGCTGCTCGCTGGTGGCGCGGCCGGTGGGCGTCGTGTGCGACAGCAGGATTTCATGGTTGGGGTATTGTGCCAGCAGGGCTTTAATTAAAGGTTCGGCAGCGCGGGTTTCGCCTACTGATACGCAGTGCAGCCAGATTACGGGCTGATTCAATCTGAATTTATAGAAGCCGTAACGCTCCTGCCAGTGCGCCAGGTACTCAGGTTGTTTTCTTGCGCGCCAGAGTAATTTGAGCGGCGTGAGCGGCAATAGCAGATAAAGCAGGAAGGTGTAAACGTTACGTGACATGCCGCCATTTTCGCACATATTCCGGGATGAATAATGGTTCATTATATTGACGCAAATATCGCGGGACTATGCAAAGCCAGCACCAGGGCGGCATAGCATAAAGGCAAGACAAAATTAACATGATTTGATAAAAATAAGTTAAAAAAATATCTTGACCTACCACTACTAAGTGATTAAATTACCAAAAAAACACAATATATTGTGGTTATGAAAAATTTTAACCACAATGAAACTATAGTGAGAATGAAACTGTAGTCAAAATAAAACCATAGTGAATCTGTATAGTGATGTACTGATGTAACTGTTAATAATACAGACTGAAGTCATTGTTTATCCATGACTTCGCGTCAATTAAAAAGGGGTTAATCCATGCTAAAAGCCGTTGATACTGCAAAGAATTCCAGTCCAGATCTCGAAAAAGAAATTCCGATTCAACCGGTTTCGCTTGATATCTGGGATAAGAAATATCGTCTGAAATCCAAGCAGGGTGAAAACGTTGATGCTGACATGGATGCTTCATATTCACGCGTGGCGCGTGCCCTGTCTGACGTGGAGCTTACGGAAGAAAAGCGCGCCGAGTGGCATGAGAAATTCCTATGGGCTTTACGCCGCGGTGCGATTCCGGCCGGCCGTATCACGTCCAATGCCGGGGCTCTGGAACACAAACCGGCGACCTCAACCATTAACTGTACTGTTTCCGGCGTGATTTCAGACAGCATGGATGACATTCTGGGTAAAGTGCATGAAGCCGGCTTAACCCTGAAAGCCGGTTGCGGTATCGGCTATGAGTTTTCAACGCTGCGCCCAAAAGGCGCGTTTGTCGCCGGTGCCGGCGCTTACACCAGCGGCCCGCTGTCTTTCATGGATATCTATGACAAGATGTGCTTTACCGTATCCAGCGCCGGTGGTCGTCGCGGCGCGCAGATGGCAACCTTTGATATTTCACACCCTGACGTGACGGACTTCATCAAAGCCAAGCGCGAAAACGGCCGCCTGCGCCAGTTCAACCTTTCATGCCTGATCACTAAAGAGTTCATGGAAGCGGTAAAAGCAGATGCCGAGTGGAAACTTGCTTTCCCGGTGACAGAAAAAGAAGCCATTAT
>Ga0208116_1000329_pt1 | contig 15447 bp, 14 predicted proteins | sample LakWasMeta9_HOW4_2_FD_183859 | JGI IMG/M metagenome (GOLD analysis project Ga0208116, IMG submission 183859) | Freshwater sediment methanotrophic microbial communities from Lake Washington under simulated oxygen tension - Sediment Metagenome... | ecosystem: Environmental > Aquatic > Freshwater >... | reverse complement strand
TTAGCCGTGCGCCACTTTAACCAGCATTTACAAGATTACTTTACTCAACAGCGGGAGCTTTATCTGCACCATGGAAAATGAATTAAAACAACTCATCATCGACGCACTGGATTTGGAAGACATCAGTATCGCCGATATAGACAGTCAGGCGCCTTTGTTCAATGATGGTTTAGGATTAGATTCGATAGACGCCCTGGAATTGGGCTTGGCTATTCGAAAAAAATACAACGTAAAGATTGATGCCGAAAAGGAAGATGTTGTGAAAATCTTCTCCTCGGTAGCCACATTGGCTGCATACATTCAAGCTGAGCGCAGTTGAGATAAGCCATGCAAACACGCGAAGAAATTCTAGCGGCGATTAAAGAAATCATGGTCGAAATGTTCGAAATCGACGAACACGCCATCACTCTTGACGCCAAATTATACGAAGACTTGGACTTTGACAGCATTGATGCGGTCGATATGATCGTCAGGCTGAAAGAAATGACCGGCAAATCTGTCAAAGCTGAAGATTTCAAAACAGCCCGAACCATTGGCGATGTGGTCGAGGCCGTTTACAAAATGATTAACAGCTAAACATGAACTTGCTAATCAACAGCCTGATTGGCCTAGCAACGTTGCTATACCCATTCGCTGTTTTTTTCGGCAGCCGATATTTTGAGCCCTGGAAATTGGCCGGAATCTTGATTGCGTTGTTGTTAGTCAGGCTGGCGGCCAGTGTCTCCAGAAAACACTGGAGCACCCCATTATTGATTGGCGGTATTGGCTATGCCTTATTCGTTATGTGGAGCAATCAGTTAGGCGCGTTGCGGCTGTATCCGGTATTGGTCAATAGCTTGATGTTACTGATTTTTGGCTGGAGCTTACTCTCACCGCCCAGTTTGATCGAGCGTCTGGCACGCCTACAGCATCCCGATTTGCCGCCGCAAGGCGTGATCTATACTCGCCGCGTTACCCAAGTCTGGTGCGGCTTCTTTATCGTCAATGGCTCGATAGCCTTGGTAACGGCGCTATGGGCCAGCTTGGAAATATGGAGCTTATATAACGGCTTCATCGCCTACCTGTTAATGGGGATTTTATTTGGCGGCGAATATCTAATCAGGATGAGAACGCAAAAGCATGTTCAATAAGCTGGTCCCTCTGTCGCATTACTTAGTTACCACACCCGCCGCTACAGAAGCCATTGCCCAACATGCCGGGCAAACTTATTCGGCTAAGCAATTTGCCGACGCTGTTAAATTCTGGGTTAACAAATTGCAGGCTCAACCCGCCCAGCGCTATGCCTTATATGCCGAAGATACTTATCCGTTTGCAGTGCTGTTGTTTGCGCTGCTGCATGCCGGTAAAGAAATCTGGATACCCGGTAATAACCGCCCCGGCACAGCTCAACAGCTACCGCAAGATTGTCAGTTACTAGGCGATTGGGATACCGACAAACCTATAGATTATTATTTGCAGACAACAGAATATTCCTCTTTGTCTTTAGCGCCGTTAAATCCTTTTGAGCCTCAATTGGTTATTTTTACGTCCGGCTCCACCGGGCAGCCTAAACCGATACCCAAATGCTTAAATCAATTTCAGCTTGAAGTCGACACGCTGGAACAGCTCTGGGGTGCGCAGCTAGGCAACGCGCAAGCCTTGGCAACCGTCAGCCATCAACATATTTACGGCTTACTGTTTCAGGTGTTATGGCCATTATCAGCCGGGCGCTGTTTCCATAGCCAAACAGCGATCAATCCGGAAATTTTAATCAATACCGCCGGATCAACACCATCATACTGGATTGCCAGCCCGGCGCATCTCAAGCGCTTGGATCAGCATTCACCCTGGCAAGGCATTGCCGGTTTAAAGGCGATTTTCAGTTCCGGCGGTGCCTTGCCTGAACAAGCGGCAACACAAATAGCGACTGCAAGCGACCAAGCCGTAATTGAAATCTACGGCAGCTCGGAGACCGGTGGCATCGCCTGGCGCCGGCAAGAAAAAGCCTGGACATTATTTTCAGGCATGCGCTTAACCTTTGAAAATGATGGTTGGCGGCTGCAGTCGCCATATTTGAAAATCCCCCCTAACCCCCCTTTTACAAAGGGGGGTGAACTGAACAAATGCAAAAATCCACCCCCCTTTGTAAAAGGGGGGCTGGGGGGGGATTTCCAATTAGATGACCAACTCACCCTGCTGGATGATGGGCGTTTTCTGCTACATGGACGTTCAGACCGCATCGTTAAAATAGAAGAAAAGCGCCTGTCCTTAACCGAACTGGAACAGCGCTTGCTGGTATTACCCTGGATAGATGAGGCGCATGCGCTGTTAATCACTAAAAGCAGAGATTTGGTCGCTGTAGCCGTGGTGCTAAGTCAACCGGGGGCTGAACAACTGGCAAACCAAGGAAGAAACCTAATAATTAAGCAGCTCCGCAAAGCGCTTGAGCCTTGGTTTGAAGCAGTCGTGTTGCCCAGAAAATGGTTATTCGTTAATACCATGCCGTTAACGCCCCAGGGCAAAATCGATCAGCGCTTGTTAACCAGTCTGATGGACGTTGATAACCGAAAACTCCCTCAAGCGCTCAAGCTTATAATAACTGCCGACGACATCAAACTTGAGCTTAAAGTACCGGAAGATTTAATCTATTTTCCCAACCATTTTGCCAGCTACCCGTTATTGCCTGGCGTCGTGCAACTGGCTTGGGCAGAGCATTTCGGCAAACTATTTTTCGCTATTAACAGGCCGTTTAGTCACATGGAAGTTGTTAAGTTTATAAAAATCATCCAACCCGGCGATGAATTAACGCTGACCCTCAACTGGAAAGCGCATACCGGAAAGTTGTATTTTAATTTCAGTTCATCTCAAGGTCCGCATAGCTCAGGGCGCATGGTTTATGAGGGCAATAAATGAAAACCTGTATCGTCGTTCCCGTTTATAACCACGAAGAAGCTATTCCTAAGGTGGTGGAAAAACTAAAAGCATTTGAATTGCCGTGTTTTTTAATCAATGACGGCAGCTCATTACAATGCGCCCAAGTACTGGAAGACTGCGCGAAACGAGAGTCAAGTTGGCTGACGTTAATCACTCGCCCAGAAAACAGCGGTAAAGGTGCAGCGGTGATCGATGGCTTTAAGGCCGCACGGTTATTGGGCTTTAGCCATGCCATTCAAATCGACGCCGATGGTCAGCACGACATTAATGATATTGCTGTTTTTCTGGCCGCCAGTAAACAGCATCCCAACGCAATGATCCTGGGTAAACCGCTATTCGATCCTTCTGCACCGAAAGGCCGAGTATATGGTCGGCGAGTAACCAACTTCTGGATAGCGATAAACACCTTGTCATTACAGATTGCCGACGGCATGTGCGGCTTTCGTTTATACCCGCTCGCAGCAGTTGCCGAATTAATCGCAACGACGCCGATAGCCAAACGCATGGATTTTGATATTGATATTGTGGTGCGCTTGTACTGGCAAGGCGTTGATACCATCAACATCGAAACTGCCGTGCAATACCCCTATGACGGCGTATCGCATTTTAAAATGTGGCGTGACAACATGATGATCTCAAAAGCACATGCCAAACTGTTTTTCGGCATGCTGCCGCGCCTCCCGCAATTACTAAAAAGACACTGGCGATGAGCAAACCCGCGCATTGGTCTGCTATGGGTGAATGGAGCCTGGTCTGGGGTATGCGCTTTTTATTGCGTGTTTACCTGCTGTTTGGGCGGCGGGTATTACAATGGTTTTTATACCCGGTCGTGAGTTATTACTGGCTTGCAAACAAGTCCGGCAGAGCGGCTAGTTTGGATTACCTCAAGCGCATCAAGCAATACGCACCAGCCGTACACTTAAACGACAATCTTTGGACCAGCTATCGACATTTCATCAGCTTTGCCAACGCCATTATCGATAAATTGGCGGCCTGGTCTGGCGCATTGTCGCTGGCTGATGTCGATTATCAAGGACGCGAAGACTTGCTCGCTACCATCAGCAGCGGCAAAGGCGCTGTATTGTTTGCCTCGCATCTGGGCAATCTTGAAGTTTGCCGGGTGCTTGCCGATTTGGATGAAGTTATTCGTATTAACGTGCTGGTACACACCAAACACGCAGAAAAATTTAATAGCTTATTAAAACAAACCAACCATAACAGCGGTTTAAACCTGATCCAGGTCACCGAAATTAATGCCGCCACCTCAATGCTGTTGAGCGATAAAATCGACAACGGTGAATTGGTGATAATCGCCGCCGACCGCACTCCGGTCAGTCCACAACCGCGCGTTAGCAAAGTTAAGTTTATGGGCAGCGACGCATTGTTTCCGCAAGGCCCGTTTATTCTAGCGTCGTTGCTCAAATGCCCGGTTTTCACGTTGTTTTGCTTAAAACATCACGACAAACACACCATCCATTTTGAACATTTCAGCGATGCGTTAACCTTCCCCAGAAAAACCCGCGAACAGGCCATGCAACAAACCATCCAGCGCTACGCCCAGCGCCTTGAGCATTACTGCTTGATAGCACCGTTACAGTGGTTTAATTTTTTCGATTTTTGGCGGCTAAATGAGTGATAAAAAAACCGTAGTATTCGATGGCCAGCCGTTGACCATTGAAGATATTTGCCGGATTGCCCACCAACACGCGCAAGTTGAGTTAAGCCCACAACCAGAATTTATCGAGCGTATCGACAAAGGCGCGCGCTTTATCGACACCTTGTTAAAAGAACAAGGCTTTGTCTACGGCGTTACCACCGGTTATGGCGATTCCTGCACCGTTTCCATCCCGCTCAATCTGGTCGAGCAATTGCCCAAACAGCTTTACACCTTCCACGGCTGCGGATTGGGCGATCATTTCGATGCTGAGCAAACCCGGGCCATTTTGGCAGTGCGTTTAACTAGCCTGGCGCGGGGTTTTTCCGGCGTTCGCTATCGCTTATTACAACAGCTGGCTGAATGTTTAAAGCAGAACATCCTTCCGTTGATCCCTCAAGAAGGTTCGGTCGGCGCCAGCGGCGATTTAACGCCGTTGTCTTATGTCGCCGCCGTGCTGGCGGGCGAGCGGGAAGTGTTTTATCAAGGCGCGCGCCAAGCCACGCAAACCGTGTTTGCCGCGCTTAATATCAAGCCACTGACCCTAAAACCCAAAGAAGGTCTGGCGATTATGAACGGTACGGCCGCAATGACCGGCATCGCCTGTCTGGCCTATCAACGCGCCGAGTATTTATCCCAACTAACCACACGCATCACCAGCCTGGCGTCGGTCGCCTTAAACGGCAACGCCTATCACTTTGACGAAAAACTGTTTTCGGTTAAACCGCATCCCGGACAAAATCGCGTCGCGGAAAGATTGCGTGCCGATTTGCAGTTACAAGACAGCGCGCCGCGCAACGACACCCGCTTGCAAGATCGTTATTCCCTGCGTTGTGCGCCGCATGTCATCGGTGTGCTGGAAGATTCACTGCCCTGGCTGCGGCAGTTTATTGAAAATGAATTAAACAGCGCCAACGACAATCCCATCATTGATGCCGAAGGCGAACACGTTTTACATGGCGGCCATTTTTACGGCGGCCATATCGCCTTTGCGATGGACAGCTTGAAAACCGCCGTCGCCAATCTGGCCGACTTAATGGACCGGCAAATGGCGCAGTTGATGGACTCCAAATTCAATCATGGCCTGCCCGCCAATTTGTCCGGCGCCACCGGCGAACAAGCCTTATTGAACCATGGCTTCAAAGCCTTACAAATCGCAGTATCTGCCTGGACCGCAGAAGCCCTCAAACTAACCATGCCCGCCAGCGTCTTCTCCCGCTCCACCGAATGTCACAACCAAGACAAAGTCAGCATGGGCACCATCGCTGCTAGAGATTGCATTCGTATTCTGGAGTTGACCGAACAGGTTGCGGTGGCGGTGTTATTTGCTGTGGTGCAGGGCGTTGAATTGCGAGGAAATCTGGATGCGCTAAGTCCAGCATTGCAAAATACTGTTAAGCAACTGCGACTGCATAGTCCGTTTTTGAGCGCAGACCGGGCATTGGAGCAAGAGCTAAGGGTTTGTTTGGCGTTAACGCGCGAGGAGTATTGGGAGTTATATGATTAATATTTTTGAAAAATACAAGGCAGTTCATTATCAGGACCAACCGCTGCCAAATCCGTTAAATTTTATTTTGACTAAGGCTGAATTGGGAAAAGACTTAACATCGTCCGAATGGCAGTGGCTTGAGCAACATCAATTGTCCAACGCTATGGAGGTAATTAAATCCGAGGAAAATTACCGGAACTCATTGCATAAAAAAGTAATAAATGAGTTAAGCCAAATATGGAGCGATCGGTATATGTTTTACAAGCTACTTGTAGAACCTGATATTGATTCAGAAGCCGCATTAGCTTTATACAAAGTAAATGCAAAAGAAAGACTTTCGAACGCAGAAACTCGTTTTGTTAATGACAGTTATCACAAAATTCTTGATTTTAATGACCGTAAACAAAGAAATGGCATTGTAGAGAACATTCCTTTTGGCGAAGAAGTTGCAAATATCCTGTTGAAGCTTGAACGAAAAGTTCAATTTTCGACGGCTGACATCGACTGGATTTATAAGCACGATTACCCTTCTCTTTTAAGTGCCCTCAAAAATCAGTTCTCACTTTTACAAAGTAAATATAAAGCTGATACTCATGATGACTCAGTAGTCAACAATATGTCGCTTTATCTAATTTTGCAGAAATTAGAAGAAAAAAAGCACCTCAATGAATCTGAGTTTCAATATCTAAAAGAGAATGGCTTTGATGAAACGATAAACATTGTTCAGCAAATTGAATTTGTTGGTCTCAAACAAAAATACCAGGCAACTCAAATTCAAGAAGACAACGTAAGCAGCCATCTTTACAAAGTGCTCAAAAAGCTAGAAGCAGATATATCCCTGCCTGAGCAAGACATTAACTATCTGATAAAACGAAAACTCTCTGAGACTCTAAAATTTGTTTATAAAAAGCAGATAGATAGCCTAAAGCAGAAGATCAACTCTGGGCACGGCTTAAGACCTGATGACGTTGCTTGGTGCAACCAAAATAACTGTGAAGATATTATTTTTTCATGGCTCAAGAAAGATTATGAAGTTGAGCATCGTAAAGATACCCCAGAGAGTCGTCTCTATACCATCTTAAAAAAACTCGAAGCAAGCCAGCGTTTAACTGATGAAGAAGTCATTTGGTTACAAGCGGAAAGATTATTAAAAACACGGTTGAAAGACCGTGATTATTCTGTCCCCACGCGGATTTTTATTACGCACCACACACTAGAAGCAAAGTTCCATGAAAGTGAATTTCAACGGACAAAAAATCATTGGTCTCTTGCCAGTGCTAGTGCTCATTGGCGTAAAGCAGAGCGCCCGGAACATTCTTTGAAATTGACCGAGAACTTGAATCTCAAGCAAATCAAACCAGCAAAATTGAGAGCCGCCTTACTCACTACTCGTGGCGGTGCATTGCGCGACTGTGATCGACGGAAAGAAGCTGAAGTCTGCGCACTTGGAGCGATTGATCATTTTCAAGATAGTCATAATCCTTATACCCTGATGGGTGCTTTGTGTTACGACAAAAAGGATTACGAGGCAGGTGATAAATGGTTTGAGGAAGCGGTAAAACGTGGTGCGAAATTTGACGAACAAGATGCGGAAATTAAACGTATTCTCCGCAAAATGAAGGGTCAGGATCGCAAAGAGTTAATTGATCACCTGTTGAAAAAAGACCCACATCGTTTCGCCTGGGCGAAAAAACTTTAAAAGCTAATGAACAACGCCGCACGCAATTGATTACAAATGCGTGCGATGTTTAGATAGATCATTAACATCAGAGCAGAAATCGTTGAATGTAAAAAACGATTGAAATTAAATCGCCTAATTTATAGCTCCCACGCCTTCTGATTGTCGTGCATGGCGTTTTAGATAATGATAGCCTGTCGCTATCATAATGTTTCTACCCTACCAATGTCGGCTTTTTACCACCCCTAATCAGTTAATCTCATGTTTCGACTCAGCCAATATATGCGCGAACTTATCGCGCCTACCCCAATTAAACCGGCACGTAAACCTGCGGCGCCGGTAGTGATTTGGAATTTGATTCGCCGCTGCAACCTTACCTGCAAGCATTGTTACACCACTTCCGCAGACAAAGACTTCCCCGGCGAATTGACCACGCCGGAAATCTACACGGTGATGGATGATTTAAAGGCCTTTAAAGTGCCGGTGCTGATTTTGTCCGGCGGCGAGCCGTTACTACATCCTGATATTTTCAACATTTCCCGCCGGGCTAAGGACATGGGCTTTTATGTGGCGCTATCCAGCAACGGCACCAAAATTTCCAAAGACAATATCGATGAAATTGCCGATATTGATTATCAGTACATTGGTGTCAGTTTGGACGGCATTAAAGATACCCACGATGAATTCCGCCGAGTGAAAGGATCGTTTGACGAGGCCTTACGCGGCGTGCATTTGTGTCTGGATAAAGGCATTAAAGTCGGCATTCGCTTTACGCTGACTCAAGACAACGCCAAGGATTTTCCTGCGTTGCTGCAACTGATGGACGATAACGACATCGACAAGTTTTATCTGTCGCATTTGAATTACGGTGGCCGCGGCAATAAAAATCGTAAAGACGATGCCCATTTTGCGATGACCCGCAATGTGATGGATTTAATGTTCGAGTCTTGCTACGAATGGCTTAAAGCCGGTAAAGACCGCGAATTTGTCACCGGCAACAACGATGCCGATGCGGTGTATTTTCTGCATTGGGTAAACAAGCATTTCCCCGACAAAGTCGAGCATATTAGAGCCAAACTAGAACAATGGGGCGGCAACGCCTCGGGGGTGAATGTCGCCAATATCGACAACTTGGGCAACGTGCACCCGGATACTTTTTGGTGGCATTACAATTTAGGCAACGTTAAGGATCGGCCGTTTTCGGAAATATGGATGGATGTGTCCGATCCATTAATGGCAGGGCTTAAGCAAATTCCCAGACCGTTGGAAGGCCGCTGCGGCACTTGTTATTACCAGCACATTTGCAATGGCAATACCCGTGTTCGGGCGGCACAGACTACGGGTAATTATTGGGCTGAAGATCCGGGTTGTTATCTGACTGATACGGAAATTTCGGCGCCTTGATTGTAGGATGGGTAGAGGCTTTGCCGAAACCCATCAAAAAGTCGGTGTGATGGGTTTCACTACCTTCTGCCTCCATGTAGTCGTACCCATCCTACGATTTATTGCACTACCAAATTGTTATCTATGCCCTCTTCAACAGGCATTAATAATCACTGCACCTTCAACGACAACATACTGTTCAGTTCTTTATTTTCGCGGGGCGGGTCAATTACGGTATCAAGCGTAAACACCCGATCATTAGCGATACCGCCTTTTTGCACCAGATATTTAGCGATGACTTGCGCCCGTTCGGATGCCAGATTTTTCAGCCGTTGCGGTTCGGGTGGAATCAATGCGGATAATTTTTGCTTAGCGACGGCATAAAAATCATCTTTCGATGGAAAGAGTAATTTCGGGGTATCGCCGAATAGTGGTTTTTCAGCCAGATTCGGAAACTTTTCCATAAATTGCGCGATCATTAACCGCCGATAATCTTCGTCACTTATCTCAACGTATTCTGGGCGGATTTTTCTGCCGCCTTCTTTAGCGATTTCCGCACTACGAATGTTTTTTAATTGATCGTACAAAGCATCGTCCTGCATCGATGGCCAATCTTCTTGTTGATATACCGCGCCTTTGATTTCCACCGACAATTCCGGTTTTTCGGCCAATGCTTTTGCCAAGCCGGACAGCTTGGTTTGTTGCTCGGGTTTAAGCTCCGCACTACCTGATTCAAAGGCAATTTGGCTAAGATCGGCGTCTGATCCAATAAGGGAGGCCAATGCCCGGAACGGTGAGGTAATTATCTTGGTAATGCTATTTACCAAGGCATCAACTACCAAATGAGAGATGCTGAATTGGGGGTCTTCCAGGCTGCCGGTAATGGGCACATCCAATTTAATTTTGCCGTCGCCATCTTTCATCAATGCCACGGCCAGCTCCAACGGCAAGGACACGGCATCAGGGTTATCGACTTTTTCACCCAACTCAAATTGATCGATCAATATGGAGTTGGAAGCAGTCAATTGGCCTTGCTTGACGTTATATTTCAAACCGAGCGTTATTTTGCCTTTTTCAACTTTATATCCGGCAAATTGCACCATGTAAGGCGAAATCAATGGCATGGGCATGCCGATAAAGTTTAATTCGACATTGTAGTCACCCAAGTAAGGGCTAATCTCGCCTTTGACATTAACGGGGGAAAGCTCGTAGGCATTGCCTTTTAATTCGACCTTTACGATCGATTTTTTTTCTGACGAAAAATTCTGTGCGCCGCCGTCCAGGCTTTTAATGGGGGCCGCAAACGGTAAAATTAACGATAAATCGGCGAAATCAGAAGCGCCATCGACAATCTGCAATGTATCCAACTTAAATAACGGCGGCTTTGCCGTCTGACCAACGGCCGCTTTGCTCACGGTTTTAGGGCTTTTAGGGGCTGGTTTATCTTCCAGCAAAATATCCGAGAAATTGCTGGTTTTATCTTTTCTAATCACCACCCGTGCATAAGGTTTGTTGATGAGCAGTTTTTTGGCCTTATAGGTATTGCCGAGCACGTCAACATCAACGTCTTGCAGGGTCAAGTTGTCCCATTTAACAAAGTCTTTATTTTTAAGCTGGTCTCGAATCAGTAACTTGGCAATGCCGGTGTTGCCGGTAAAGTTGATAGCTAATTTGTCTTGTTGCTGCTTAAGCGCGAGCTTGCCGGTGACGCCAAACTGTCCGGAAATAATATCTAGCCGGGCGAATTTATCGACATACGGCTGAAATTTATCCAGCGCAATACCGTCAACGGCCACCGCTGTCTGCACGGCAAAGGGTTTTAAGGTAGTGTTGCCATCCAGCTTTATTAAGCCGCTGTTATTTACACCAACACTGACCTGAAAAGGAATCGCAGTACCGCCTTGATTGGTCACATTGCTCAGCTGCAAGTTGATCGGCTTGGCGGACATCGCGACCGGTTTTTTCAATGTTTTGTCGGTAAAGTCCAGGCCAAAGTTGCTTAACGCAATGGTGTTGACCTTGATGTTCCATGGCGGCGATGCTGATTCGGTGGCGGCTTGGACGTTGCCAGCTTGAGGCTGCGGTTCGCCCGAGCTGCCTGCAAATAACGCTTGGTAGTTGATAACACCGTCGGCATTGAGCCAAGCTTGCGCATTGGCGCCGTCGGCGGTTAATGCATCAAGCAAAATATCGTGTTTTTTTAAATCCGCACTTAGGCCAGTCAGCGCCAGCCTGGGAATTGTCACCAGCGGCTTACCGGCACCGGGTTCTGAAAGCTGGAAGTCACGTAAGGCTAATTTGCCTTGTTCGACTCTAACATCGGGTTCACCCTCACTCAAGTTAATTTCAGCGTCAGCTTGCAGCGTAATGAACGGTGTTTTCAGAAAGATTTTGCCGGGTTGCTCGGCACTCACCTGCACATCGCGTAATTCCATATTGCTTTGCTTGATTACCAGTTGCAGATTTTTGTCGACCTGGCTCAGTTGGTAATCAGCTTCAATCAATTCAGAGCCTTGAATATCAGCAGGCAATGTTAAACCTGCCAGCGCAATAACTCGCGCGAGCTTTACACCGTCCAACTTAAAATGCCCCGCTGATTGCAAGGGCTGGAGCGCAAAGGAGCCTTGCCATTCCAGATTGCCGCCAGAACTTAATGCTAACGACAGCGCCAATTGCGCGGAATTTTCTGGTTGTGTGCTGAAATTTTCAAGATTGAAATTCAGCGGGATAACGTCTTCTTTTTGATTGACATCTTCCCAGCTTAATTTGCCCTCGACGAGAGTCAGCTTGATGACGCTAACCGGAAAAGATTGACTGTCACTGGCTTGTTCCTTGCTGTCAGCTTTAACCAGATCGCTAAAGTTAAACTTGCCGTCCGCTTGCCGGGCCAATCGAACAAACGGCTTTTGCAACTGAATATCGTTAATCACCACGGCCGATTGTTTGATGGATTCGACGGCATCAAGGTCGACATAAAACTTGTCGAAGCTAACAAACGGCTGGCTGTTGCTCTCTTTAAGTTCAAAGCCTTGCAAACTAAATTGCAACTTAAAGGGATTAAACTGAATATCAGCAACTGCAGCGTCTCTGCCGATCGACTCCCGAATAAGTTGCGGCAGTTTTGCTTTTAATAGTGCCGGTGCGGCATAAAATCCCACCCCAGCGTACACAAGTACAGCGCCGCCAATTATCAACACTGGTTTAACCAAATAGGACAATAAGCGCGGTTTTGTCATCAGAATTCCTGACTGGTTTTAACGTTGGGCAGCATTGTAAACAAAAAAGGCGATGTTTAACGTCGCCTTTTTGTTAGATAAATACTGAACGAGCTGCTTAAATTAACCAAAAGTTGAGCCGTTCCAACCCCAGAACTCAGCCGGGCAGTTGCTGAATTCAATATAAATCCGCTCAGCAGTTAAAGATAACGAACTCGTTAACAACTTACTTAACGATGCTGATAGCGCCTTTGCTTGAGCAGCCGTTAAGCCTATGCTTTTACATTCAAGATAAGCCAGCGGCTGATTGCTGCCGCCGAATAACATGGCTTTGCCGCCAGTTACTTGCACCATCACGTAACGTTCTGGTTTACCGGTTTCTTTGGCAAGTAATTGTGAAAGCTCCTTGAGTAACTGTTCGGATTGGCTTTGCTCAATAGTTACGTTGGTGCTGAGTTTTAAGAATGGCATGGCGGGTTCCCTAAATAAAGTAATGATTAAGCTTAAACGACTAACCGATCTCCAGATGAGAAAGAAAATGCATTTTACGGCTGCTAGTTTACAAACAACTTGGTTGATTGCGCTAATTAATAGAATCGCTGCCGATCTAAGAAAATCACAACATCACAAATTGACAATCAAACGTTTGATTGATAATGTTTAATTCAATCGTTTGATTTAATTTCTCATAAAAAAGTCCCCGAGGCGGCATGGTCAATAACTTAAGTACCGACACAGAAACACTTGATGCGCGCAGCCGACTTGTCATCTCGGCATTACGGCTATTTGCCGAAAAAGGTTTTGAGGCAGCCACAACCAGAGAAATCTGTGATGCGGCGGGGGCTAATATATCCGCCATTCGCTATTACTTTGGCGATAAGGCAGGGCTCTATCGTGCCGTATTCAACGAGCCTATCGGCGAAACACGATGCCATACCAACATTACAGAATATGTAACCCTACCGCTAGCCGATGCGTTGGGTAGGTTTTTCACCGAGTTTCTTGAGCCTTTGAAAAAAGGTGAGGAGATCAGGCTGGTGATGAAATTGCACTTTAGGGAAATGATCGAGCCGACCGGAATTCGGCAACAGGCAATCGAGGCCGAAATTAAACCGCAACATGAAGCGCTGGTCTCTATGCTTAAAGAGCATCTTGGCTTGCAACGCGTTGACATGGATGTACATCGCCTTGCTTTTGCAATTATTGGTATGGCCGTGCATTTTTATGTCGGCCAAGATGTTGCATCGGTCATTGCGCCGCAGTTGTTAAACGCGCCCAAAGCCATCGATACATTAGCCGAACGGTTGGCCGGATATGCCTTGTCGATGATCGAGGGAGAAGCCCGGCGTCGCACTCAGGAGCCACATCATGCGCCATAAATTAAGTTCTATTGCACTGTCTTTACTGTTGTCAGCCTGTGGCTCTGGCGGCTTGCTGACCACTGTCGGCCCTGATTACCAAGTCGCGCCATTGCCGACTGCGGCTAAGTGGCAAGCGCCGCTACCTGAAATCGATACCACTCCGGTTGCTCATCAAGGCGACCCTGACAATCTTAGCCGCTGGTGGCAGCGTTTTAACGATCCGGTATTAAATCGGTTTTTAGTCGCGGCCCAGCAAGCAAGCCCTTCGGTTGCCGATGCCAGAGCACTCATCGAACAGTCCAGAGCTAATCTGGTCAGTGCTGATGCGGCTTTATTACCAAATATAGATTCGAGCGCAGGAGCCAAACGCTCCTCATCTTCCTTTGGGGGCGCTCCGTTCGTATGGAACCAAGTGCCATTTGGGCTGCAATCCAGCTGGGAAATCGATCTGTTCGGCGGCTTGGCGCGCCAAGAAGAAGCGGCGCTTAGTCAACTGGAATCAAAAAACGCCTCTTGGCACAATGCCCGCGTCGCGGTGGCGGTGGAAGTTGCCGATGCTTATTTGGCTTATCGTTATTGTGAGTCACAAGTAGACATAGTCCGGGCTGATACCGAATCACGTCGAGAATCAGCGCGACTGGCAGACATAGCCGGGCAGGCTGGATTCCGAGCCCCAGGCGATGTTGCGCTTGCCAATGCCAGCGCTGCCGAAGGCAATAGAATATTGTTACGACAACAAGCGCAGTGTGAGCGCTCGATAAAAAGCTTGGTCGCATTAACTGCGCTGGAAGAAACGGCAGTGCGTAAGTTGTTAACCGAGCCGGCGGATCGGGTGGCGACGTTGCCCAACCCGCCCGCGTTTAAAATTGATTCCCTGCCTGCACAGGTATTGCTGCAACGACCCGACCTGACCGCCGCCGAGCGTGATGTTGCGGAAGCCAGCGCCAAAATCGGCGTCGAACAGGCCAAACGCTTTCCGAAGTTAAGCTTATCGGGCAACATCACGCCAACCTTGCAAAACATGAATGGAGCAGCATTTTTTCTCGCAGAAACTTGGGCTATTGGGCCAACGCTCAGCTTGCCGCTGTTTGATGCCGGTAAGCGAGCCGCGGATGTGGACGCCGCGCGCGCTCAATATGAATCTGCCGCGATTAAGTTTCGCAGCAAGGTGCGGACAGCAGTCAAGGAAGTGGAAGACGCCTTGGTGCGCTTGGCTAGCGCTAATCAACGTTTACCCGAGGGCCGCAAAGCGGTCACCGGTTATCGAACCAATTTTCTCGCTGCCCAAGCGCTTTACCAAGCTGGCTTAGGCAACTTAATAGATGCCGAAACCGCTCGGCGCAATGTGCTGACGGCTGAATTAGCGGTTAAGGAAATAGAACAAGAACAGGTCAGCGCCTGGATTGCTCTTTATCGCGCCGCAGGCGGTAGTTGGGAAGGCGATGATGAGTCTAAAACCCCAAGCAACAGCGCTACCGAAAAACCCACTCAATTCATAAATCATTCCGTCGATTTCACCGGAGGAAAATCATGACAAAAGGAAACATAGGTGTATTCCTGTGCACCTTAATTATATTGCTCGGCATTGGCGTTATTGCCGGATGCGGTAACGAGTCTGGCGCCGCGGACACTGCTCCCGCGCCCAAGCCTGCGCTCAGCGTGTCGGTAATTCAGCCTGCTATGCACGATATTCCGATGACTCTGACCGCCAATGGTTCGATAGCGGCATGGCAGGAGGCCATTATTGGCGCTGA
>Ga0208116_1000327_pt1 | contig 15463 bp, 17 predicted proteins | sample LakWasMeta9_HOW4_2_FD_183859 | JGI IMG/M metagenome (GOLD analysis project Ga0208116, IMG submission 183859) | Freshwater sediment methanotrophic microbial communities from Lake Washington under simulated oxygen tension - Sediment Metagenome... | ecosystem: Environmental > Aquatic > Freshwater >... | reverse complement strand
ATATAAAAGGTTCGCATGCCTTAGTGGTTGCTAGGCAAGTCGGCAATCAACTTTATTGGTCGCAGCCGATTTATGGCAGTAAATTGCCGGGCTATGCGCCAGTCACTATCAACAAAACGCCTGAAGTCGCCGATGAGATAGTGAAGAAAAAAGCCGGCAAAAAGAAAAAATCCAGTAAGAAAAATTAGCTTTAAATCAACCAAAAACCTTAATAAGGATAAATTGATGAATACCTTTAATAAAGCGTTACTCACAGGGATGCTGACCGGTGCCTGTCTATTAACCGCGTGTACCAACCATGCGCCGCCACCACAACCGGGCAGTATTAATTCCAAACTCGAACAACTGGGTGAAATGTCTTATCTCCAGGTGAGCGATTTAAAAGCAGTCAAAAGAAATCACCTGTTATTCGTTCAAGCTGAAATCACCAATACAGATGATGATAATCAGCAACTTTTCTATCGCTTTAAATGGGTCGATGCCAGCGGTTTTGCTTTAGGTGAAGAAGCTTGGAAGCCTTTAGTGCTATACGCTTATCAAAAACAAACGCTGTCAGCTGTTGCACCATCACCGCAAGCGACCGATTTTAAGTTGGAGGTAAACAGTACTGACAACACCGGTGACCGTCCTTAACCACAAATTCAATTTACCGAGACTAACCAATGAATCAATCCAAACGTCTGCATATAAATCTGGCTATTACCCTGGTGCTGTCGGTTGCGCTTACCGGATGCGCTACCAAGTCGCCTAACTTAAGTTCTGGTAACGTTGAATACGGTGACAGTAAAACCGTTGAAACCTTAACCAATGAATTTGGCTCAACAGATTTGCAATCAATCGCTGAATCAATGTCTAGTTCGTTATTACAATCGCCCGTGCTGGCAGCAAAGTCGCGGCCTTTAGTCACCGTGGCTGAAGTAAAAAACAGAACCAGCGAATACATCGATACCAAGTCCATTACCGACTCTATCCGTACCAGAATACTTAAAAGCGGCTTGGTACGCTTTGCGGTAGACACCAGCGCGATGCAAACACAAGTTGATGAGATAACGCGTCAAAACCAAGGCAATCTATACAAAAAAAGTAAATCTAAAAAGATTGGTCAGATGGAAGGCGCGGATTTTCGTATTGAAGGCACCATTACTTCCATTGTTAAACGTGCCGATGACGTTAAAGATGTGTATTACAAATTCAGCTTACAGCTAATTGACAACGAATCTGGCGTGATGGAATGGGCAGACGAGAAAGAAATTAGAAAAACATCCAATAAGTCATTGTATTAACGGTGAAGATAATGAAATCGTTGCGTTTTTTATTATTATTACCGTTGTTGGCAATCTACAACGTTCAGGCCGCTAAAATTGCCGTCACCGACCTGACCTATTCGGAAAGAGTCAGCGGTTATTTTCATGTGGTTGACTATCACAACAAGTCTTCTGCACGCGCTAGTCAGAGCGATCGTGAAAATAACTATTCAAGCTCCAGTCGTTATTCCGAGAGTGGACGTTCACAAACCGATTACACCGAAGTTGAAAGTAGTTATAGCTATATAGAATATGGCGAGCTACGCAAGTTTGTGGGTGATATTAAAGGCGAAATCCTTAAAACCAGCGGTTTTCAACTAACTCAAGCAAAACCATATACCAGTAAAGGCAGTGAAAAAATCTTCGATATTATTGCCCGTATCAAAAAAGGCTACTATCCCAACGCTGACTACGTACTTTTTGGTACCGTCACCGAGCTTGAATTTAGAGATGAATTAAACCCCATTATCGGCACCGATACCTCGTCAAACACCTTTAGCCTAATGTTGGTTGCTGAGTTTAGCCTGATCAACACTCGCACTTATGAAGTAAAAGCTGCATTTAGTGCAACTGGCGAAGGTGAAGATGCGCGGATGGCTTCTGCAGGTAGTCGGGTAGTTCCTAGCCGAGGCAAAGTCATTTCAGCCGTTTCGAAAAGCTTAGGCGAAGATGTGGCTCGGCAAATGAATGAACAGCTGGGCAATTATACTGATAGTGGCGAACGTGCTGAACGCGGTGCGCCCGCGCCACCAGCAGGTTTGCCTAACGAAGGACCGGTGACTCGATTTACTCCGTAACACCAACGCTACAACCAAGAACGCCAAACCCAGTACATCGGGTTTGGCGTTCTTGGTTTTTAAAATACCTATTTATTGCTGATAGATTTTGCAACAACTGTAGTAACAGCACATTAATCTGGGCAATTAAATTCCCCGACCAAACAATACTTCTTACTTAAATAATGACGCAGCCAACCGTTAGTATCGTCTTGTCGATCATCCTGCGCTTCGGGTATTTGCTGTAAGCGTTGGCGAACAGCATGGTGCGGCATTAACAACAACTCTATATCAACCATCGCCACGAACTTGTCTGGGTTTGTGCTCTTGCCGTTAAAAATCTTAAACAGTTGATGTTTCTTTAAACCAAGATGAATATTGAGCTCTTCCCGGAACTCAAGAAACAGCGGGAGTAAGTCACTGCCGGTATATGATTCATCATGCAGTTTATCTAGTCGGCTCAACAAATGGCAGATCGCAAACCGGTACAGTTCCGACTCGCGAACAAACAGCCGTACAGCCGTTGAACGCATCGCGAACCGATCGGCATTATTTAGCCGCATGGAAACGATATGTTTCTTGTCGTTTTTTAAATTGTCATCATCTTCGATCAAGGCTTAATTCCTGGCGCACTTGAGTAGTGCAAAAAATCAGGTTATTTAACCCGGTAATTAGGTCTATCAAGCATAAAGCATCAATGTTACAGATATATAACAGCCACTTGATCAAGTGAAATTATCTGTAGATTGAGTTTTAACCGTCAGTTACTTGAGCGCAGGGTGCGTCATAAAACAGTCATATTTCTGTAGCATAATCTTCGCATGATGAAAATTAAGGAGTTATTGCGAATCGCTTTCCAGTTTAAGGCAACTGAGGCTGACGTATTCCGTGTTGCCACTCCTCACATACTGGCAACATGTCTGGCGATTGGCTATTTGAGTTACGTGTTGTTTTTCTTGACCTTAGCTGTGGCCTCGGATGTTGAGCGCCCGGCGCCTTTCGTCCCGCCTCTTGAATCGGCAATTGACGTCCCGACCTTAGATTTTTCGCAAATCGGCGACTGGCATTTATTTGGCCAGGCCTTAACTAATGACAGCGCTGAGACGGCAGTCACTGAAACTCAGCTACAACTTACCTTGTTGGGCGTCTTCCTGCTTTCGCATGCACCTGAAGCTGCTGGCGCTATTATTCAAGCCGAAGGTGGGCAGCAAAAGAAATATCGCTCTGGTGATGAATTGCCGGGTGGCGCCAGCATACAAGCAATTGAGAAAAAACGAGTCGTGTTGTTACACAACAATCGTCAAGAATTCCTTCCGCTCAAACGGAACAGCGTCGGTTTACCGGCAACTACCGAATAATCCCCCTTAGTAAAAAACCACATGAAAACACGTTTGTTGATCGGCTTTTTTTTTGCCATTATTTGCTCGACTGTAGCTGCAGAAAAAGACGAGTTTTCGTTGAATCTCAAGGATGTCGACATTCGTGCATTAATCGAAACCGTTGCCGATGCTACCGGGAAAAATTTTATTGTTGATCCGCGCATAACCGGCAATATTTCGGTGGTTACCTCCACACCGATGAAGGCCGCGCAAGTGTATGACGTGTTTTTGTCGATACTTAAAGTACACGGCTATTCTGCGGTACCTAACGGCAATATCATCAAAATCATTCCCAACATCACTGCAAAACAGGATGGTGAAGAGAGCGAGTTACGCTCAAGCTCGCAAAACGGCGATGAACAGCTAACGCGTATTGTGCAGGTACATCATATTGATGCTAATCAAGTGGTACAAACCTTACAGCCGCTGATGCCGCAATATGCCTTTTTGGCATCAGTTCCTGAAAGCAACACTATTATTCTTTCCGATACCGCTGCTAACGTAAATCGTCTGGCAAAGATGATTATGCAAATAGACAAAAGTGACGTGCAAAAGATTGAAATTATCAACCTGCGCCATGCCAGTGCCGCAGATTTGATTCAGCCGCTGAATACGCTGATTACCAGCAACAATGCGGGAAAAGCCACTGCAATCGCGCCGCCATTAGTCGCTGATGAGCGCTCCAACTCCATTATCATCGGTGGCGATACCGATCTGCGTTTGCAATTGCGCGCCCTGATTGCCAATCTTGATAGCCCGATAGAAAAAGACGGTAATACTGAAGTTATTTACATGCGCTATGCAGTGGCAAAGGATTTAGTTGAAACCTTGACCGGCGTCGGCGCGCAAAAAGACGAAAAAACCGATAAACCTAAAACTCAAGCCAGTACGCAAAAGGATTTCGACATCCGTGCCGATGAAGCCTCTAATGCTTTGATTATTACCGCACCGCACGATCTGATGCGGACCCTTAAATCGGTGGTGAGGCAATTGGATGTCCGTCGTGCGCAAGTGCATATCGAAGCGATTATTGCCGAAGTTAGTTATGACAAGTCGCAGAGCATAGGGGTTGAGTGGCAAACCAAAGGCGATGTGCAAAACCTGATTGCAGGAAGGTCTAGCTCCACCGTTGATGTTCCGCAATTGCTTTCAACTCTCGGAAAAGGCTTGAGTGTGGGGTATTTTGTCGGGAATGAACTGAAAGCCCTGATCAACGCGTTTGTTAACGATACCGATGTCAACATCTTGTCGACGCCGTCTTTGGTAACCCTAGACAACGAAGAAGCCAGCATGATTGTTGGCCAGAATATTCCTTTGACGACAGGTACATACACCCCTAGTCCAGGCTCAGGCGTAAATACTCCGTTTCAAACCATACAGCGTCAGGATGTCGGTATTAAGCTTAAAGTTCTGCCGCAAATCAATGAAGGTAACGCGGTAAAACTGAAAGTAACCCAGGAAGTATCGAGTGTAGTTCCCAACAGTGACGGGACGCAGTCGCAAACGTTTAGTAAACGCGAAATCGTAACGTCAGTACTGGTTGATGATGGAAAAACGCTAGTTCTGGGCGGATTGATTCAGGATGACATCACGGAAACCGTGGACAGTGTGCCGCTGCTGGGGGATATTCCATATTTTGGTAAATTATTTCAAACCAACTCAACTATCATCACCAAGAAAAATCTAATGGTATTTTTGCGTCCGCAGATTATCAGGGATGTGGCCATGTCTAGCGGCTTAACGCATGACAAATACAATTACATTCGTGACAAGCAAGAGAAGTTTAATCAGGATGGGGTGTTGTTTATGCCAGATCAAAAACAGCCGTTATTGGACAGTTTGCCGTATGACAGTTCGATAGCCCCCGGCAGTGCTGGTGAGAAAGCCAACAATGGCAACTGAGCAGGACGCGCCGACAGATGCTGTAAACAGTAAACTGCCGGCATACAGCTTTGCCAAACGTCACGGCATAGTTGTGCGCGAAGTTGGCGAACAAGTTAGCATTGCCTATCACGGCAAGGCTTCAATAGCGGCCTTGTTAGAGGTGCGACGGTTTGTCGATCAGCCAGCCGTGTTTGAACAAATTAGCGAAGAAAATTTTGAACGTTTGTTGCAGGCGGTTTACGAACATAAAACCGGCCATGCTCAGCAAATGGTTAACGACATGCATGACAATATCGATTTGTCGGAGATGGCCCTGCATCTGCCAAAACCGGAAGATTTACTGGAAAGCTCTGACGAAGCGCCGATCATTCGTTTAATCAACGCGCTGTTAACAGAAGCCATCAAGGAAAACGCCTCGGATATTCATATCGAGTCTTACGAAAAGCGCATGGTGGTGCGTTTCCGCGTTGACGGCACCTTACGGGAGATCATTGAACCGCAGCGCGAATTTGCACCGATGGTGATTTCTCGTCTGAAGGTAATGGCCAAGCTGGATATCGCCGAAAAACGCTTGCCTCAGGATGGCCGTATCTCTCTCAATATTGGCGGCCGTACCGTTGATGTCCGAGTATCGACGTTGCCTTCCGGTCATGGCGAGCGTGTGGTGCTACGTCTGCTTGACAAGCAGGCCAGTCAATTAAGCTTGAAGCAAGTCGGCATGTCCGACTACGAGCTGAACAGCATCCAAAATATGATTGCCCGTCCGCACGGTATCATTCTGGTCACCGGGCCGACTGGTTCCGGAAAAACCACCAGTCTCTACGCTATCGTCAATCAGCTCAACCAACGCACTCGCAACATTCTTACCGTTGAAGATCCGATCGAATATTACCTAGATGGCATTGGTCAAACTCAAGTCAACAGCAAGGTGGATATGACCTTTGCCAAAGGCTTGCGCGCTATTTTGCGGCAAGATCCTGATATTGTGATGGTTGGAGAAATTCGTGACCGGGAAACTGCAGAAATCGCCGTACAGGCCAGTTTGACAGGGCATTTGGTGTTGTCGACGCTACATACCAATACCGCTGTAGGCGCTATAACGCGATTGCGCGATATGGGCGTAGAGCCTTTTTTGCTGGCATCCAGTCTGGTCGGTGTCATTGCCCAGCGGCTGGTGCGAAAACTTTGTCCGTACTGTAAGCAGGCCGAACAATTGCCCGGGCGAGATTTGGCTAAGCTCGGCTACGCATCTGAAGATCAGGAGTTGGTCTCCGTGTATCAACCAAAAGGCTGCGAGCATTGCCATAATCATGGGTATAAAGGCCGCGCGGGTATTTTTGAGATGATCATGCTCGATAGTGCGATGCACCAACTTATCCACGATGGCGCCAGTGATTTTGAACTCGATAAACAAGCGCGTAAATCCTCCCGTAGCATTCAACAAAGCGCTCTGGAAAAAGTCTTAGGCGGCGAAACCAGTCTCGATGAAGCTATCCGCATTACCTTAAAGGAATAGTCGGACATGGCTGCATTCGAATATCAGGCAATCAACGGTAAAGGCCAACCCGTTAAAGGCACGATAGAAAGCGACACGCTTAAAAGCGCCCGACAGCAGTTGAAAAGTAACGATTTAACGCTGCTGGAAATTCATGAGGTTCATAAAAAAGAACACGGCGGCCAGTCGATGTTACTGGCGCCGCGTATCAGTATGCGTCAGCTGGCGCACATTACTCGACAGCTGGCGGCTTTGCTTAAATCGGGGTTGGCAATAGACGAAGCGCTCGGCATTATTGCCCGACAGCTCGAATCGGCCCGAACCAGGCGCATTTTGGTGGCAATCAGAAGCCGAATTCTGGAAGGTCAAAGTTTGGCAGTTGCCTGCCAAGCCTTCCCCAGCTCGTTTCCGCCGTTGTATCGGGCGACGATTGAAGCCGGAGAATCATCCGGCAAACTCGATCAGGTACTGGAAAAGCTGGCGGATTATTTAAGCGACAAAGGCCAGCTTCATCGCAAACTGCAAATGGCAATGATCTATCCGGTGATGCTGTCGTCGGTATCGCTGCTCGTGGTGATTGGGCTGTTGGCTTATGTCGTACCGGAAATTACCGGCGTATTCGATAAAATGGGCGGCAAGCTTCCGGCTATTACTCAGGGCTTGATTACCTGTAGCGATTTTTTAAAGAACAATGGTTTGATTTTGCTGCTGTTAGGGATTGCTTTATCCGTTGCGGCTAAGCTGGTGTTGCGTAGGGACAAGCCGCGGATGATTTTTCATCGCTGGTTGTTGAACACGCCGTTTATTGCCCGTTTTTCGAAAGGCATGAACACTGCCCGTTTTACTCGCACATTATCGATTCTAACCAATAGTGGCGTGGAGTTACTGGAAGCCTTAAAAATATCTGCCCAGGTATTATCCAACGATGCCATGCAACAAGCCGTCGCCAATACCGCCGTCCGTGTGCGCGAGGGTCAAAGTCTGAACAAGGCACTGGAAGCTAGCGGCCTGTTTCCGCCAGTGACTATTCATTTGGTTGCCAGCGGCGAAGCCAGCGGGCAGCTGCCGCGGATGCTGGAAAGTGCCGCCGACGATCAGGAACGCGATATTCAGGCGCTTACCGAATTGACTATGGGCTTGTTCGAACCAGCGCTGATTCTGTTCATGGGCTTGGTAGTGTTGACTATCGTACTGGCGATTTTGTTACCGATTTTTGAAATGAATCAGCTAATTCGATAGCTGTTTTGTTGTTGTCATACGCCTGTCATGTTTCGTTTTTAATCTTCACTTTGTTGTGCCCTGTCATTGCAGGGATTGGCATTAATCAGACCTATTTTTTACCGCTATGACCATTAAAAAACACCAAGGCTTTACCCTGATCGAAGTGATGATCGTTGTTGTCATCCTCGGGATTCTGGCATCAATCATCGTCCCCAAAATCATGGGTAGACCCGATGAAGCCCGTGCCACTCGGACGTTGCAGGACATTCGAGCCATTACCGCCGCACTGGATTTATACCGGTTAGATAATTTCAGCTATCCAACCACTGACCAAGGCTTGGAAGCATTAGTTCACAAGCCTGCCAATTTGCCGGAAGGCACGCACTGGAAGCAGGGCGGATATTTGGACCAGTTACCGGTGGATGCCTGGGGCAAACCATACTTTTACCTGCAGCCAGGCACTCACGGTGAATTTGATTTGTACTCATTTGGTGCCGATGGCGTGGAAGGTGGTACCGAAGCTGGAACTGACATTACCAACTGGAGTCAAAAATAAATTTATTAAAAGTTCCACTTTGAAATCACAAGGCTTTACTTTAATAGAACTGCTAATTGTCATCGTGCTGATCTGCGTGATGACAGGCATGGCGATGCTATCAATGAGTAACGCCGATCAAAGTAAACAACAGCAATTGGAAGCAGAACGGTTGTCAAAATTACTGGAGTTGGCCGAACAAGAGGCAATGATTCGTGGCGATAGCATCGCGGTGGAGTTATTCAGCCAAGGTTATCGGTTTCTGACCTTCCAGAAAAACGAATGGCAACCGGAGACCGTCGATGAGTTATTTAGACCGCGCAACCTCGATGAAAAAATGTCTGTAACATTGAAACTGGATGAAAAACAGGTGTTTTTAAACAACCGCCCCGGCTTTACCTTACACTCGCAGCCGCAAATTATCTTGACGCCGGATGGTGCCTCCGATGCTTTTCAGATCAGCATTTCTCAACACAATAGCGATAGCATCTACATTGTCGACAACAGTGCTGAAGATGGCTTGAAGGTCTCAAGAGTTGCTAGCAAACCATGAAAAAAGCGCGCGGCTTTACCCTGTTGGAAGTCCTCATTGCCTTGGCTTTATTGGCTATTCTGATGGCTGGCCTGATTAAAATTACCGCGGATAACACTAAAAATCTCTGGTACCTGGAAAACAAAACCATTGCCGCGACAATAGCCGCCAATCACGCAGTGCAGTTGCGGCTGGATAAAGAAAAGCCGGAGACCCAGGATGGTTGGGACACTATGGCCGGAAGGAGGTGGTATTGGCAAATTAAACGTGATGTGTTCCAGGCAATGGGGGGCGGTGTCTGGAGTTATCGGATCGAGGTGTTTCTTGAAGGTGATAAATCGCCTTATGCTGGATTGAATAGTATTGTCCCGGCTGACTCATGATGGGCAGCCATAAACTTAGCAGGGGCTTTACTCTGCTGGAAATCCTTATAGCCATGGCTGTGTTCGCCATTATGGCCGCTATGGCTTATGCCGGATTGAGCGCCGTGTTGGATGCTAGGGAGGGGACGGCAAAACGCTCCGAAACTATTGCCCAATTGCAACAGACTCTGTATTTGCTTAATGAAGATTTGACTCAGGCCATACCACGATCGATCAGGGATGAATTTGGTTCTGATCAATTAGCTTTTACCGGTGGCAATGGTGAAGAATTGTTGACGTTTACACGTAGCGTGCCTGACTGGTCTGAGTCACCGTCACGTAGCCAATTACAGCGCGTCAGTTATCGGATGGAAAACGGCGCACTGTATCGACAGGTATGGACCATTCTTGATAGGACTCAGCAAAGCCAATTTCGCCGTAAGAAACTGCTCAGTGCTGACGCTATTAACGTGCGTTTTTACAGTGAAGAATGGCTCGATACTTGGCCTGCAGGTGGCGGTGAGATGCCCAAAGCGGTGTCGTTGACATTATCGCTGGCCGGATTAGGTGAGCTTCAGCGGATATTTCTGGTGCAGAAATAATGGCGCGTTATCGGGGGCAACAAGGTATTGCACTAATCACCGTAATGCTGGTGTTGGCTATTGCCACGGTGGCTGTGGTGTCAATGTCGACTGCCCGGCAGATGGATATTCGCCGGACTGAAAATCAACTGCGCACCACGCAGGCCTGGGAATATGTCTACGGGCTGGAAAGCTGGGCGCAACATAGTTTGCAGGCAGACAGCGAAGCTAACAAAGTTGACAGCTTGGACGATAAATGGAGTCAGCCGTTACCAACAACTCCGGTTGTAGAAGGCACAATGCAGGCGGGTATCGAAGATTTGCAGGGCCGATTCAACCTTAATAATTTATTGGTTGAGAGTAAAGCCAGTGAACAGGATGTTCGTCGACTCAAGCGTTTGTTGCTGAATCTGAAAATGAAACCGGAGTTGGTTGATGCCATGTTGGACTGGATAGATAAAGATATGGAAATCAGATATCCGCATGGTGCCGAGGATGAAACCTATACCCGCTTAAAACCCGCTTATCGTAGCGGCAACCGGTTATTTACCGATGTCAGTGAATTGCTGCTGGTGCAAGGTATAACGCAGGAGCAATATCAGAAATTAAGGCCTTACATCTACGTAACCGATGATTACGCGCCCATAAACATCAATACCGCCAGCGCTACAGTGTTGCGTTGCCTTGCTGACGACATCAGTACCGGTCAAGCTGAATCGATATTCCGGTCCAGAGGTAAGCCTTTCGAAAAACTGGAAGATTTCCTCAAAGACGAAGCGGTAACCGCCGCCGCTATCGATAAATACGGCTTGGACGTAATCAGTAACCACTTTTTATTAGTAGGGCAAATCGACATGGGCAAAACCCATTTAATGTTTGAATCGCAGTTGCAGCGTAGCAAAGACGGCCAAGTCAAGCTGGTAAAGCGGCAACGCAAGGGGATTATGCATGGCTGAAAAACTATTAGTTAGATTCAGCAATGCCCAGCTGCAAAGTCTTGAGTGGCTGTCGATTGATACGCCGCAAGCTCAGCTGCAATCCGGCAGCTGGCAGGATTTAACTGGCGCAGCGAAAGACAAACAGCTAATTCTATTGTTACCGGCATCAGCAGTGCTGTTGTTGGAAATAACCTTGCCAATTAAAAACATTGCCCAGCTAAAAAAAGCTTTGCCGTTTGCTTTGGAAGATATGTTGGCCGACGACGTAGAAAATTATCATCTGGTTTGGCTTAAACAGCCGAAAGACAAGGTAGCAGTCGCCGCTATTCCGCATGAAAAATTGGTAGCTTACCTCGCGCTTTTTAAGGACACCGATCTCGAACTTGACGCAGTATGTACTGAGTCATTGTGCCTGCCTTATCAGCCGGGATTTTGCGCTCTGCTGATCGAAGCAGAACAAGCTGTTATTAGAACAGGACAATGGCAAGGTGGAGGAATTGATACCAATTTTTTGCCAGTATTACTTGGTAAATTGCGCGACGAAGACAGGGATTGCCAACAGCTACGGTTGTGGTCGAGGCAGCCCGTCACTGATTTAAGTGAAATTTTGCCGTTCGAATACATTGAACAACCGTTAATTACGCCGTTGCAATTATTCGCCGAGGGAATTAATGCAGCGCTTGAACTGAATTTGTTAAGCGGGCGTTATGCCAGACAGTCCAAAGCGAAAGGGCGTTGGCAGCAATGGTTGCCGGCAGTTGTGATTGTTGTAATAGCCATGTCAATTCAGACGGGGATGCTAATGAAACAAACTTGGCAACAACAAGCGCAACTGGAGGCGCTGGAAGCGCAAACTCTGGATTTGTTCAAACAAACATTCCCCGACATCAAGCGCGTTGTTAACGTAAAAGTGCAGGCCGACCAGCAGTTAATCGAGTTAAAAAAACACAGTAATCAGTCTGCCAGCGCCTTTATGCACATGCTGTATCAAAGTGGTGAGCATCTCAAAGACAACTCGGCCTTGCAGTTAAAGAAACTTAATTTTGCTAACGGCAGTTTGTTGATGCAGCTCAACGCCCCGGATATTGGCCAGCTGGAACAATTCAAACAGCAGATAGCCACCGGCTTGCAGGTCAAAATTCAATCGGCCGACAGCGGCACCAATGGCGTGGAGGCGCATCTTGAAATTAGAGAAAAGTGAGATTCTGCAACGCTATAACGAGCTGTCGCCTAGAGATAGAATGCTGCTATTAGTCGGCGCCATCATAGTGTTGCTTTATAGCGGTTACCAGTTGATTTACCAACCATTGGTAGCCGAAAGCTTACTGCTGGAACAAAAAATCAAATCCCAGCAACAGGCTTATCAGTATCTGCAACAGATCAGTAGTGAAGTCGCTGCGTTGCGTGAGCGCGGTATCAGCGCAGCGCCTGAGCTTGAAGGTCAATCGCCGATGGCGGTGATTGACAGTAGCAGCCAGCAGCTGGAGATAAAACCAACTATCAAACGTTTGCTGCCGGAAGGCGCGGATAAAGTGACGTTATGGCTGGAAAACCTCGCCTTCGACAAACTGATTGTCTGGATGGCAATTCTAGAAACCAAACATCAGCTAAAAGTCATTCAAATTGATGTGGATAGGCAAGCTGATGCTGAAGGCCTTGTGAATGCTAAGGTGTTGTTAGGTAATTAGTAGGAGTAGGCCGCACCTTCGGATTGATTACCAATTATTAAAGATTGTTTTTTATCATCGCGGGCAAGGCCCGCTCCTGCAATTTGACATATCCAAGTTCATACCTTCTATTGCTCTCAGTAGGGCTGTCAGATAACCCAGATGTATTACATTTCTTAAAACATTAACTTGTCTGTCACTGAAATGTCTCAATCAACCAGTAATCTACAGGCATTCAAAAAACCAAGCGGTTGATTGCTTCGGTCTTTAGTAAAAATGGTTCGGGGTATCGTTTTAACCCCTGTGTTGTTATTTCAAAATCAGAACAGTGTAAAAGCCAAACCTATCGTGAGGTAGGGACGGAAAACTTCGGGTCTTTATCGTTTAAAAAGATAGCCGGGTTGCCACCTTATTAAAGTAAGGACTTATCAATGCAAGGAAATAACTGTATCAAATGGGGCTTAGCCCTGATGTTGTTATCAGTCGTCAATATTGGCAACGCTTCAAGTAAGGCATTTAACGAATCAGCGTTTTTAGATAATAAAAGCGTTGCTATTGATAAGCTTCAGCCCGGCTTTAATACAGCGGAGCAATTAAAGGCATCGTTAAGCTCGACAACCGGCAGTAGTATTTCAGCTGTTACGGGCAGTAAAAATGCATGGGCGATCCAAACGAATTTATGGCTGCTTAACGCTAATAAACCGGCCGGTAATCCGCAAGCACTCATCGAACCCTTTGCCAATAGCGCCTTAGCTTTTAACGCGGGATCGACTTGGGATGCGATGGGTGAAAAGCAATGGCTGGCAGATTGGAGCGTTAGCGTCAGCAACATTATTAATACCTTAAGTGTTAGTGCGGTTACGGTGTCGGTTATTTCAATGCTTGGTTCATCTGAGGTTCTCGCGGCTGTAGCAGCTATCTCAGCTGTCCCGTTATCAACTTTAGTTTGGGTATTTCTTACCGGGTTAATGATCTTACTCGCTACTCGCCGCAAACACGCGGTGTTAGGGATAGTGGCGTAATAATTGATCGGATTGTCTTGATGTATTCGAAATTGCTATCGAACCTCTTCAGGTAATGGTAGGAGCGGGCCTTGCCCGCGAACAATAAAATCTAAATCGCCGTATTGGAAAATAATCGCGGGCAAGGCCCGCTCCTACTGGATTTTTAATAAGCACCAGGCCAGTGCGGCCTGCAACAGCGCAGGTTTGGGCTGGAATCATTAGAGTGGGCAGGTCCGCCATTGGTTAATGAAGATGCTGATTATGTAATACATGTCATCAAACTGTAACCAAGCTGTCACCGAAACAACACAACAACTCTGGAATAATTTGCCCCATGTTGAGGGGCGGCTGAATAGGGTTGTGACTTAACGAATTGGATGTAACTAGGGAACAAGGATGGCACGAATAGGGAGTGGGCTTTGGAAGATAGTAGGGAGTAAGTAGGGGTTAAAAAATGGTAGCGGGGAGCGGGGCGGCGCTGTTTATTTGTTAGACAGTTCCAGTCAAATTTTAAAGTGTGTAAAAGCCAAACCTGTTGTGAGGCAGGGACGGAAAGTTTCAGGTCTTGTTTTTTTTCAAGGATTTCAAGACGGCTGGGCCATCACCTTGTGTATTTAAGTTTTTATTTTTTTAACATAAGGAAACAAAATGAAAAAGTTTACAAAAACGTTGGTTGCTGTTGCTGTGTTGGCAGCTACAGCTTCAGGTGTGGCCGAAGCGAGAATTGTTAATATATTGGATCAGCAACCTTACGGTAGTGAGTTAGTATTAAATGCAATTAACTTAACTAAAGATAACTCTGTATTAGTCGACTTGGGTATTAACGTAGCACAATACCTTGCTCAAAAAGATCAAGATTTTTCTTTCACTTTGAACGCTGCTGAATTCCAACAGTTTACTTCTCTAATTGCTGTTGGAGATAACGTAACTTGGGGTGTTTATGCTGGTCACCGCGATTCATCAGTCGAAAGTTCATATCCATTTGTTGGCTTGTATACAACTTCAGTTGAACCAGTTCCTGCAGTAGTAAGTGGTAACTTTACTCAAATTGATAATTCGGTTGGTAAGGTTGGCGATATTGCCTTAGCCGTTACTGAAGAATTCGACAATTCAAATAATTTTAGTGAGTTCCGTATAGCCGGTGAAGCTGGTTTAACAACTTACTTAGCTAATGATTTGGGTGGTTCACTTCCTTTTCAAGCTCAAGCTGAAATTGGCACTGAGCTCACTTTCCTTCATGAAGGATGGGACTACAACGTCCTTGCTGACTTTGACACAACTGTAGTCGAATATTACGGTAAGTTTAACCTTACTCTTAATAATGGCGTAGGTACATTGGCTTATACCGCTCCTTCTGCTGTACCAGTACCTGCTGCAGTGTGGATGTTTGGCGCTGGTTTGATGGGTATGCTGGGTTTGACTCGTCGTAAATCAGTTGCTGCTTAATTAAGAAGAAAATAGTTTGCGTCAGTCAGATCTGGAGTTGATGTTCTGCAAGGAATGTAGTCTGGCTCGCCTTATCAAAATTTAATGAGATTTATAAAATGAAAAAACAACTATTGTCTGCAGCGATTGCCGCTGCATCATTAGCAGGCGTTTCGCAAGGCGCTTTTGCCTGGACATCTGCAACTACACCTGAAATTGAAATATTCATGTCAGGTGCCAGTGCGCAAGATAAAACTATCAGAAACTTGTACACATCTAACTTGTGTGCAAGCGATCTGCATTATTACAAATCTGCAGTAAGTAATGCTCATGCTGCTTATTTTTGTACGTTAGGCGGCG
>Ga0208116_1000326_pt1 | contig 15467 bp, 12 predicted proteins | sample LakWasMeta9_HOW4_2_FD_183859 | JGI IMG/M metagenome (GOLD analysis project Ga0208116, IMG submission 183859) | Freshwater sediment methanotrophic microbial communities from Lake Washington under simulated oxygen tension - Sediment Metagenome... | ecosystem: Environmental > Aquatic > Freshwater >... | reverse complement strand
TTGGCTTAAAGATCCCCGTTTTGCCCAAGCGGTGGAGGACTTTGTCATCAGAGAGCAAAAAGCTGTGCAGCTTTATAAAATCGATGCAGCATCGTATTTGCCGTTTAAAGAAAACAACTAAATGCATGAGGAGTTTTGAGATGGCCGAAGTCGCCCATTCGATAATAGATACCGCTAATTTAATACCAGAGATCATTGCCAATATCGATGGCATTAGACAAATACGCCGCGACATTCACGCTCACCCGGAATTGTGTTTTGAGGAAGTGCGCACCGCCGAATTAGTGGCGACAAAACTAACCGAATGGGGTATCCCAATTCATCGCGGTTTAGGCAAAACCGGCGTGGTCGGTATCATTAAGGCAGGCAACTCCGCACGTGCTATTGGACTGCGTGCCGATATGGATGCATTGCCGATGCACGAACAAAACCGTTTCGAGCACGCATCACGCCATCCCGGCAAAATGCACGGTTGCGGTCACGACGGCCACACCGCAATGCTGCTCGCGGCTGCGCAGTATTTGGCGGCGCATCGAGATTTTGACGGCACGGTGTATCTGATTTTTCAACCCGCGGAAGAGGGCGGTGGCGGTGCTGATGAGATGATCAAAGACGGTTTGTTTGAGCTGTTTCCGATGCAGGCAGTTTACGGCATGCACAACTGGCCGGGACTGGCGGTTGGTCAATTTGCAGTCAGTCCGGGGCCGGTGATGGCGTCGCTCAACACTTTTCGCATTGTTGTTCGCGGCAAAGGTTGCCATGCCGCCATGCCGCATTTGGGCTTAGACCCGGTGCCGGTAGCTGCGCAAATAATCATGGCCTTGCAAACCATTCTGACGCGCAGTGCCAATCCACTGGATAACGGCTTACTGTCGGTGACCATACTGCGCGCAGGCGAGGCGACCAATATCATCGCTGACAACTGCGAGTTAGCCGGGACAGTACGCACCTTTTCCAAAGAATTATCGGCATTGATAGAACAAAGAATGCGTGACATCGCGCATCATACTTGCCTGGCGCACGGCATGGCTTGCGATGTCGAGTTCACCCGCAGCTATCCCGCGACCGTCAATCACGAACAGCCTGTTACCGTCGCCAAGCAGGTGATGGCGGGTATCGTCGGCGAACAGCATGTATTGGCGCAGCAGCCCACCATGGGCGCGGAAGACTTTGCTTTTATGTTGCAGGCAATTCCCGGTTGCTATTGCTTTATCGGTAACGGCACTGATTCATGCGATCACCGCAGCGCAGGACACGGCGAAGGCCCGTGTACACTGCACAACACCAGCTATGATTTTAATGATGACATATTGCCAATCGGCGCGACCTATTGGGTGAAATTGGTTGAGCAATGTTTAGCAGTTTGTAGGAGCGACGCCCTCGTCGCGACCTAGCTTCGCTCGTTAGATTTGGTTCAACAATAAAAATACAAAATTTTAAAGAGGAATATTATGAGTAATTATGAACAAAGCAAAACAGCCCGACGCGTTGCATCGATAGTTTTTCTATTAGTATTGGGCGTAGTCGTAGGCGGAACGTTGCTGTCGGAACAGCAAAAATCGGCATCCAGAGAACTATCGCCAACGTCAACAAATGCGCAAGATTAAGTGAAAAGTTTAAACCGCTAGGATTTGGTTAGAAATAACACCTAAACGGTGGGGGTATCGTCCCACGCTCAGCAGCCAGTTTAGCTGTAGATGCTTAATAGCAAGACCCCCTGCTTTCAAGGCGAATGAATTCGCCCCCACATAGGATCTACAAATCGGGAAGTTACTTCTAGCCAAATCCTAACGACATTCTTTGGAGATTAATTGATGAAAATCGCCGTATTCAGTGCCAAGCGGTATGATCGTGAATTTTTGAATGCCGCCAATGTCAGCGCCGGACATCAACTACGTTATTTCGATGTGCTTCTGGATCAAGATTCAGTGAGCCTGGCGACTGGCTACGATGCCGTCTGTATTTTCGTTAATGACATTGCGGATGACGATGTTCTCAAGGCGCTTTCTGAGGGAGGAACCCGACTTGTTGCATTGCGGTGCACCGGTTTTAATAATGTCGATCTTAACGCTGCGGCCGGCTATGGACTCAAGGTTGTCAGGGTTGTCAGCTACTCGCCTTATTCGGTAGCCGAGCATGCGGTTGCTTTGTTATTGGCGATCAATCGCAAGATTCATCGCGCTTACAATCGAACCCGTGATTCCAACTTCTCACTCGATGGCCTGATGGGCTTCGATTTGCACGGTAAGACCGTAGCAGTTTTGGGAACCGGCAACATCGGCTGTATTTTTACCAAGATCATGCTCGGTTTTGGTTGCGAAGTCATTGGCTACGACAAATACCCATCCGAGGTATTTACCGGTCTCGGCGGCCGCTATGCCGAACCCGACGAAATCGGGGCGAAGGCAGACATCATTTCTTTGCATTGCCCGTTGACCCCGGAAACGCACCATATCGTCAATGCGGATACCCTCTCTCGCGCCAAACGCGGTGCATTGCTGATTAATACCAGCCGCGGCGGACTGGTCGACACCGAGGCGGTCATTGAAGCCTTGAAAAGCGGGCAACTGGGCGGTTTGGCGCTTGACGTCTACGAGCAGGAAGCAGATCTATTCTTTCGAGATCTGTCGAGTACAATTATTGATGACGATGTATTTCAGCGACTGCTTTCGTTTCCCAATGTCATTGTCACCGGGCATCAGGCATTTTTTACTGAGGAAGCAATTCGTACCATCTGCGAGACCACCATCAACAGCGTCACCCAGTTCGCAAATGGCTTACCGCTTACCAATGAAATAAAGGCCAATTGAATAAAACTTTTGTATGGGCTTAGTGATTTTTTAAGCTATTACGCAGGGCAAACGGATTTTCTTATTCCCCATGCAATTGCCAAAAATCAGCGGGCGTAATAATCGGATAGCGGGCCGATAAAGCTAATAAATCTTTGTCGCCCGTGACAAGGTAGTTGGCATTTGCGGCCAGAAATGTTCCAAGAACGGGGCGGTCCGCCTCGTCACGAAGAAGTGGCTCGGAGGCTTGAGCAGGATCAACCAGATCGGCTAGGAAAGCCAAACTATCAACAAAATCCCGTATTTCAAGGTTTGACCAGCCTAAACGATGATTAAGTCTTGGTAGAACTCGTTGTAGTTCATCCAAAATATATTGAGAAAGGATGACCTCTAAACTTCCACCCCGCCAAGCAGAGACAATTTTTCCTGGTATCGAGCTGGGATAGGCGGTTCCTGAAAGTAAAACGTTGGTATCAAGGACAATGCAAATTTGCGTCACAGCCAGAATCAAGAATGTCTGGTGTCAGACACAATGGCGTCAATTTCATTTAGCCCTTCTTGTTGAGGTACGTTTGCATAAGCATCGGCTATTTGTTGGCTTAGCGTATCAAATCGATTTTTAAAGCGGCGTATTCGATCAAATAATTGCGCATCTACCAGCGCAGCCACAGGTTTGCCATCCTTTTTGATTAAAATTGAATCATGCCGGTATTGCACTTGATTGAGCATTTCCCCCAGGTTTTGCCGGAAAGCGACAGCATTTACTTCATTAATCATAATAGCCCCTAATTTTTAAATTCAGATTAAAACCATATTGATCATAATGGTCTAGTAAGCTAATGGCAAGATGATAATTATGTTGAGCTTATTCTGGTTAGGGGTAAGAACTGAAGATTTGATGATGGAGGGCAGGCGAGAGCCTGTCCTTTACTCTACCCGGCTTTCTGTTACCAAATATTGGGCAATAACCAATTCCCACATGCGACACAATCCGGCTAAGACCTATTGCGTCTTACGGATTGCGCCTTACCGCGTTGGTTATAAATAACGCCTAAAATTGGGGTATACCGTTCCACGTTCAACAGCCAGTTTAGCTGTAGATGCTAAACTGCAGGACCTGACCCTGGCTTTGCTGCTTTAGTTTCGATCAGCTGGCTTAATACCAAGTTGTGGTGCTAATCGTTCCCTTGCTTCTTTTTCAGAATCATCAAACATTGCATCACATTCTTCCATGGTTATTTCATTTCCAAACTTACCTTTATAACACGCATCAACTACATCACTTGCTATTGCACGTGAACCTTGATTGTAAATTTGTAAGCTACTTTGATACTTTCTTTTATTTTCTTCAGTTCTATCATGAAATAGAGCATAAAGCACTAAAGCACCTATTATAAAAGGCCAAATATTTGTGCCTGATTTTGATTCTTTATTGTTGTTACTAGTCATTTAGTAAATTAATATGTAATAAAACTTACAACTCTGTGGATGGTATTCTAATAAATATTAAAACGTTTATCGAGCTTTTACAGACGGTACCTTAGATCTTTACTTCTTGATCCAATCGAAAGGCCAAAACAAAAGTTAGATCAAATTACCTTTCGAATTTGGTACATACAATTGAAGGACTTAAAAGAACTGCAATAGAAAGGAAGCATTTACCAATTTTTGTCACAGGAAGAAACGCAGAAAATAGTTCGTGAATTATGGAAGACGAAACATTTTGCTCAAATCACTTGGATATCTGCTACAACATATCCTACTTACGTTATTACAAACCCAATCAGAACAACCATGTGATTGGATAGATTAAACCTAATCTTCTGTCAGACTTATTAATATTACTCATTCATGTGAAAGAATTTAAAAATAAAGAAGTCTTCGATAAATTCCTGGAACAATCGGGTGATTTTCTAATCGCTAGCGAACTGTTATGTGATAAATTTCCTGATAAATTATTTGTTATATATTATTTACTTGGTCTTTCGATAGAACTTTCTTTGAAATCCTATCTCTTGTATTTTGGAATAGACACGAAAGAAATCAGAAAATTAAATCATAATATACAAAAATTACTCAAAAAATATCTAGAACACAAAATACATGAAAAATTTAGTATTAATGCAATAGAGATAGGCGTAATTGAAGTTTTGAACATTGATTACTCAACAAAAAGACTTGAGTATAGAGATGGCGAAGGGGATTACTATATTCCAAACATAAGACCAACAAGAAACATTGCAAGAAAATTAGTTTCTCAACTAAAACAATTGAGCAAGTGAATGGGGGGAGCAGGGCCGTAGGATGCGGTGAGGTACGAACCGCATCGCTCGAGTTATTCGCCTGCCGATAATTTAAATAAAGCAACTTGTTCGCTCCAATTTTCCGGATATACACCCTGTTTTACAAGACGATGAATACTTGAATGGAGCCCTGTAGGGTGCATTCCATGCACCTCTTTATTAATCTGATTCACCAAAGCCCTTTAATTCTTGTTCATTATTCACGCTTGCCCAATCAATTCCATAAATACCTTGTCGAACATATCGATGAAATGTCGAATACGGCCAATCAGCCACCTTCTCCACCAAGCCATGTTTCACCGGGTTGTAATGTAGATAATCCATGTGCTTTTGGTAATCGCTTTCATCCCGGATTTGATGTTCCCAAAAACGCCGCTGCCAAAGGGTTGATTCTTTTCTTTTCAGCTTTGATGGATTCATCCACGTATCACGTTTTAATTCCGGGGCACATTGTTTGGTGACAAATCGCTTTATCATTGCCCAGCGGATGCCAAAGTCAGCATCATCAGGCGGTAATGTCCAAATGGTGTGAAGATGATCGGGTAACAGTACCCATGCGTCTATAGTGAATGGACGAGTGGCTTGTGTAGCCTTAATTCCGTCATGTAATACATTACGAACCATCTCATCACATAAAAACCGTTGCCGCCGATAAGTCACCACTGTAAAAAAATAAGTGCCACCTTTTGTATTGGCTCTCCGATAATTTGACATTAATAACCGTCCAAAAGTAGTGTGCGTTTTACGCACCATGCCAGTTATTCTGTGCATGAAATGCACCCTACAAAATTTTTATTTAGCCACCAACCGGTCGACCCGTTGGTGGCAAGCGTTAGGGCCGTGGTTGGGTTTATAAGCCTATTTACAAGTGGCCACAATTGCCTGATTAAAAATATCCGCTCGACTTTCCAGCAGGGTGAAGTTGTCTTTTGCACGGGTAATGGCGGTATAGATCAGTTCCCGCGTTAGTACTGGGGTTCTGGTTTCAGGCAAGATTAACGCGACATGATTAAACTCTGAGCCTTGGGATTTATGCACCGTAATCGCAAAAGCAGTTTCTACATCCGGCAATCGCATCGGTGATACCCAGCGGATATTTACCGTATCGCCGGAGTTCTCTGAAGGAAACGCCACCCGCAGTTTGCCGGTGCTGTCTTTAAGCGTGATGCCGACATCGCCGTTCATCAAGCCCAGGTTGTAATCGTTGCGGGTAATCATTACTGGGCGGCCTTCATACCAAAGGGCCGGGAGTTGACCGGCAAACAGCCATTGTTCTATGCGTTGATTTAATCCTTCAACGCCCCAAGGGCCTCGGCGCAATGCACAAAGAATCTGAAAGGTATCAAACGCGTCCAACACCTGCCTGGCCCAGCGATTGTATTGAGTTGTATCTGTGGGGTGTTGTTTAAGCGCATTACGGTAATAGCCATACCCTTTGCGAGTTGAATCTTTTCCGTCTGGGTGAGTTATCAACTGTTTCAAGCGGCTATCAGTTGGATCGGTTAATAGTAAGCGACTTAGATCTTGATAGGTTTTTACATTGTTCAAGATGGCGTTAGCACTTGAAACATCACCATGATTAACCGCCTTAGCCAATTGACCGATGCCGCTGTGTTCGCCAAAACGGTGGCTATAACGCAGCATGACGGTTTGCTGGTTGATCGCTGAGCCAGCGCTAGCAGGCTGATTGAGCACTTCGCCCGTATGCGAGCTAAGCCATTGCCGGGTTTGTTCATCATAAGCCGCGTTTTCGGCACCATGGCATAAGTCGCCCATGACCGAACCGGCTTCCACTGAAGCCAATTGATCCTTGTCGCCCAGCAGTATCAATTGAGTCGAATCTGCCAACGCATCCAGCAGTGAGGCCATCATTTCCAGATCAATCATTGAGGCTTCATCGACGATGACGATGTCGGCGACTAGCGGGTTGTTGCGGTCATGCAGATATCGGCGTGAGTCGTGACGACTGCCCAGTAAACGATGCAGGGTGCTGGCTTTTTGTGGAATCAGCTGCTTTATGGTATCAGATACGTCTAATCTATCTAGCGCTTTGCTGATCGATTCACTAACCCGCGCCGCCGCTTTGCCGGTCGGGGCGGCCAACAGAATATTGAGTTTGCGGGCTGAGCTGGATTCATCGTTAGCCAGCTTAATCAGCAAGGCCAGCAGCTTGGTTAGGGTAGTTGTTTTGCCGGTACCGGGACCGCCGGTAATAATCGCAAAGCGGGCGCGCAAGGCTAATACGCAAGCTATTTTTTGCCAATCCGGATGTTCTTTGCTTTCAGGAAACAGCGCTTTAATGTCGTCCTGCACAGCAGCCGGCAGAGTGTCCCTGATTGGTTGCAGGCGTTGCTGGATGGCTTGATTGAGGATTTGTTGATATTGCCAATAACGCCGTAAATATAAGCGCTTACCAGCCAGCACCAACGGCGTGTTGCCATCTGCCAAACCAACTACCGATGACTGGCTAAGTGTTGATTGCCAGTGTTCTAATTGATGCTTTGGCAATACGGCAAACGATTCGTCGAGTTCAAACTGTCCGGCATCATCTTCGTTGGGCAGTGCCAGTGTTAATCCGGGTTGCCGACAGAGTTTTTCCAGGTCAAGAAACACTTCGCCGCGACTCAATTGATGGCTGACTAGCGCTCCGGCCCAGAGCACCAGGTCATCAACGTCAGGTTCCTGATCTTGAAGAAAACGTACAAACGCCCGGTCCAGATGACTTAGCCAACCCAAAACGATCCAATTATCAACATGCTCAAGTACTGTCATGCGTTTGCTCCATTACCGGCAAATAGGTTGTCCAAGGTTTCAATCATTTCACGAGGTGGTTTGTTGAACGCTCTGCCGCCTGTCGGACTTTGCCATCCGCGCAAAAACAGGTACAGGCCGCCGCCGATATGAGTGTCGTAATCGTAGCTTGCCCCCAGCCTGACTTTAAGCAGGCGATGCAGCGCCAATAAATACAGCGCGAATTGCACGTCATAGCGTTTACTGAGCATGGCGGCTTCCAAAACTTCCGGGGTGTAAGCAGCATCGTTGTTACCGAGAGCGTTGAATTTGTAATCGGCGACGTAATATTGCTGGTTGTGAACAAACACCAGATCAATAAAGCCTTTCAGCAAGCCGTTAACTTGTGTGGTTAACAAACGCGGCCGCGGTTTACCGCCAAAGGTATGTTGTGTGATCAGTTGATCCAAGGCATGCACATCGACGTCGTTCGCACCGATCATAAATTCCAATTCGGCTTGATATTGACCATTGCTAAGATCAGCTAATGCCATATCGCTGCCTTCCAACAGGGGCATTTCCAGCCACTTTGTTAATGTCTCGGCAATGATGGTGCGTTTGTCATCCCAGCTGGCGTGGCTAAAGATCTTGTTGATCAATGGCTCTGGGGCAGATTGCACGGCTTTAAAGCCAAAATAGGCAGCTTTTTCCAATAACTCATGAATCAACACACCAGGGCCTGCGCCTCTGGGCAGGCTATGGATTCCATTTAGCGTTGCGACTGGGCCAAGGTAGCTGTCGGCTTCGTCAGTTTGTTTATCATCATGCGCCGTGTCAGCTGCGGCACTTTGGATTTGCTGTTTGTTGTCGGTCTGCAAAGCGCTGTAGCTGGCTATCCACCAGTTTTCGGCAATCTTGGTAGTTGCGGTACAGGTTGCATCATGTTGTTCCAGTTGTTGCTTCGGACGGTATAGATCAAAACCGGGCTCGGGCAATTTAGCAATCGCTATATCAGTGCATTCGCCTTTTAGCTGGGCGAGATGACCGCCTAAAGCCGTGGCAGGCGTTTTCGGTTGCCAGCCCAGTAAGTAGCCGATGGCGCTTTTATCCAGTTGCGAGTCTTTTGTGTTGGCGACTTTTATCGCAGCAACTCCCAGCCAACAGGCATAACGTGCCCTTGTTATTGCCACATACAGTAGTCGCAAATCTTCTTGAAGCCGTTCTTTATCGCTGACCAGCTTGGTTTCGTCGCTTTTACTTAAGTCAATGCTTAGGTGTTGATCGGCATTGTGGTAACGATAAAAGCTGTTGAAGCGGCTGCTGACTTCTCTAAAGCTGCAAATAAAAGGCAGGAAAACCAGCGGATATTCCAGGCCTTTGGATTTATGGATGGTGATGATCTTGATCAGGTTGGCATCGCTTTCCAGCCGAATCACACTTTCTTCCGCCGCTTGATCGGTTGCGGCAATTTCCTCAGCCAAATGCCGTATCAGTGCTTGTTCGCCGTCAAGCTGGCCGCTGGCTTGCTGCAAAAGTTCGGCCAAATGCAGCAGATTAGTCAAACAGCGTTCGCCGTCATTGGCTTCAGTCAGGCGTGCATGCAAGCCGTAATCGTTAATCAATTGCCGCAAGGTCGGCAAGATGCCGTCTTGTTGCCAACGCTGCTGGTAGCCAAGAAAATGTTCCAGCTGTTGTTCCCAACTCAGCTCATCTTGCGTCAGTTGCTGTAGCGTTTGATAAGGCCAGCCGAAAGTGGCGGTGCTTAACGCCGCGCGCACTTTGCGTTCGTTGCGCGGTTCAGCAATGGCTTTCAGCCAAATCAACAGGTCGGCCGCTTCGCCGGTGGCGTAAATCGAATCGCGCTCGGAAAGATAAACACTCCGCAGCCGCCTTCTTGCCAGCGCGTTGCGCATGATTTTAGCTTCCGTGCCGGTGCGCACTAAAATGGCAATGTCAGACGGTTGCAAGGCTTGAATGTCGCCGGACTGCGACTTAAATCCCGTTTGCCCCTGGTTAGCCAAATTAAGCAGGCGCACGATTTCGCTGGCGGTGACTTCGGCTAATTCTGCTCGATAGGCCGGCATGCCGATGGGGTCAGGTGAATCCCAATGCCAAAGCGTTAAGGAGGATGCAGATTCGCCATTGACTACCCATTCTTCATCACGGCCTTTGGCGTTGACTGCAATAAACGGCAAGGGATTGTTATCGCCTTGTTTAAACAGAAACGCGCCTTCGTTTTGTTGGTCGGCTTGAATAAATGCCTGATTGACTGCCTTTACCAGCGCTTGGCTGGAACGAAAATTTGTCCCCAGCGTGTAATGGCGGCCGGCCGTGGCTTCATGAGCTTTCAAGTAGGTGTGAATATCGGCGCCTCGAAATGAATAAATCGCCTGTTTGGGATCGCCAATCATGAAGCAACCCAAGTCAGTGTTAGCGTCAGCTGGATACAGGGCGGCAAATATCCGGTATTGCACGGGATCGGTGTCCTGAAATTCATCAATCAAGGCGATGGGATATTGCTGGCGTATAGCCGTCGCCAGTCGTTCGCCGTTGCTACCACGCAGCGCAGTATCCAAACGCGTCAGCATGTCGTCAAAAGTCATCCGCGCCGCGCGTTGTTTTTCTGTGTCGTACCGGTGCCTGATCCAGTGGATGGCGTGCAGGGTGAGTTTTTCGCTGATGTCCAGCTCTTGCTGGGCATGGCTGACTAAATTGTCGATAGCTAGAAATGCGTCGTGCTGGATTTGTTCGGCTTTGTCTTGATGTGCTTTAACCAGCCCGGCATGCAATTTTGTTTGTCCGAATTTTGCCAGGGCTTCAATGTCCACGTTATCGCCAAACTGAGCCCATGCCGCCAGTTCTGCCAATTTGCTGTGGAAAGTTGCTGTACGGTATTGATTGCCGTTTAACCAGCGATTATCCGAGGCATCGTTTAACAGCGTTGCTATGGTCTTTTGATTATCAAGCCATGCCTTGCGGGCAGCGGTTTCCAGCTCGTGTCGGGTGTGTTCCCATTGCTGCCACTCTTTAAATACAACGGCAATGTCATCGTCGGTACATTCAAGGCCCAAGGCCTCGGTTTCCGACAGCAAAGGCTTGAGCAATTTCGTCAATTCTTCAGGCGAACGCGCCAGTTTAAAAACGGCCTGACAACAAACTTCAGGTAAGGGGTAAAAAAAAGTCCGCCAATAATCCCGCACCACTTCGTTTAACAGTTCCTGATCGTCGGTATTAACCTCCTGTCGAAACAGGCTGCCGCTGTCAAAAGCGTGTTGCTGCAACATGCGATTACACCAGCCATGAATGGTGTAGACAGATGATTCGTCCATCCAATTGGCGGCTAGTTCCAGGCGATGCGCGCAGGCTGGCCATAAGCTCGGTTCGATACCGGCACATAGCGGCTTGAGGAAATCATCGCCGTCATCTGACTGTTGCCGAAAATAGCGCGCGGCTTGGGTAAGACGGGTGCGGATACGTTCGCGTAATTCTTTGGTGGCGGCTTCGGTAAAGGTCACCACCAGAATATCAGGCGGCAACAACTCTCGCGCAGGCAATTCATTGTCTTGTCCATGGCCAAGAATCAGGCGTACATAAAGGGCTGCAATGGTGTAAGTCTTGCCGGTCCCTGCGCTGGCTTCGATCAGGCGGGTGCCGGACAGCGGAAAGTCCAGCGGATTTAACGGAGTAGCGGTACTCATGATTGCACGTCCTGTTGCGTGATGTGTGTAAATGCCGAGCGATAAAGCGTGTCTGCCCATGCCACAAAACCATTTTCTAAATCTTCCGGGTTTAAGCCGGCAAAGGTCGGGAAAAATCGCGCCAGATAGGCATCGTAATCGACTTCACCGTTATTCCAATCATCGCCTTGATATTGCGCTTGTGCTGTGTCCAAGGCTTTTTCCGGCGCGGCGGCTAACCACGCAAATGCTGTTTTGCATGCTATCGGCAACGGCTCCTGCATGCCCAGGTGCCAAGCCTGAATTAATGATGCAAGCTGTGCCAGTGCGACATCCGGTTCAATTGGCGCGATGCTGATTACCGTGTCGGCAGCTATCACCAGCGTTTGCAGCGGCAAGCCGTCGGCACAGCCGGCTAAGTGCTGTACCCAGTTCAACAGCAGGTTGGGGTATTTGATGTTGTCTTTATTTAGAAGTCGTTGCGCAGTTAATTGGAGCATACCGACCAGTTGATTATCATTGTGTTGCCGCAAATTATTCAGGTCGCCGGTTAATTGCACTGTGACGCCATTAGCCAAGGTAAAACTTAAGTTAATGGCGCGCGGCGGTATTTCGTCAGGCCAATGGTTCAGCTCTGCTTGGTATTGCAGCCAAGCTTTATTAACCGGGCCTGCAATCTCTGCAAACGCCGCGTGAGCAAATCCGCTTAACGGCAGTTTGCCTTTGCCGGCCAATGTTTTACGCTGCTCGGCAAAAAATGTAGCGGTGTCGGTTGGCTGTCGGCTTTTTAAATTAGTTAATAATTCGTTACTTAAGACATAATTCTCCAACCGGTTAAAAGCAAACGGCTCGTTATCTTCGCTAGTGCTGGTTTCATCATCGAAGCCAAATTTTAGGGTGTGATTACAAAAGGTTTTAACCGGCGCTTTTAGAAAACGCGCCAACGATTCCAGCGATAGGGTAAGCGTCTTTTCAGTCGGCGGCGTAATGGCTAAGGGGGCATTGATTAGTCTGGATTCCTCAAACCATTCCCGTGCATAAGTAAACAAACGGCGATCGCGATTTTTAACAATATATTGCCGGCTAAAAGGCTGTAACGGATGGGCTACGGTTATCTCTGATAATAGACTAGGGACGTTGCCTGCTAGTTGCCAGCCTTGCTCAAGGGTATCGCGCAACTGGCCGATCAACACTGACGGCGGGCGCTCGCTGTTGTCGCGAATATTGCGGCCCACCCAGCTGATATAAAGTTGCTGCCGTGCCGACAGCAGCGCTTCCATAAATAAATATTGATCATCTTGCCGACGCGAGCGGTCGCCGGGACGATAGTGTCCGCGTTGCGTCATCAAATCAAAACTCTGTGCTTGCTGGCTGCGCGGGTAGTCGCCGTCATTCATTCCCAGCAGACAGATCAGTCGAAACGGGATGGCGCGCATCGGCATCAGTGTGCAGAAATTGACCCGGCCGCTGAGAAAACGTTGATGGAGATTAGGTTCATCTACTGCCGCCAGCCAGGCTTCCCGGACTACATTTAATGGAAGGGTGTCGGCAGCGGTTAAGCCTGCTTGTTCGCAGTTGTGTGTCCAGCCCGCCAATGACTGGGTCAGCGTTTCCAGGGTTTTGCGCTCGGATTCATTACTGACGACAAAGAAATCTTCCAGCAGCGCCAGCAATGTGCTTTGCCAGTTGGCAGATGCTTGATCTTGTCTCAGCAGGCTGGAATATTTCTCCAGGGTTTCCAATAAGAATGCCAGACCGCCGAGCCATTGCGCATCCAATCCGCCAATTTCTTCATAAGGTTCAATGCCGTTAAAAGTGGCGCCCGCGCCGACTGCATAACCGAGCAGCATCCGTCGCAAGCCGGTTTGCCAGGTGTTGGCTTCCAAATGCGTAGGCATGGCCACGGTCTGCGCACGTTGCCGGGCATTTAAACCCCAGCGGATACCGGCTTCTTCTACCCATCGATGCAACTTGGGAATGGCAATTTCATCTATAGCAAAACGCTGCCTTAATGCCGGAACCTCAAGTAGCCCCAAAAACTCACTGACGGTAAAGCGTGAGTCAGGCAGATTGAGTAAGGCTTCAACCGCTACCAGTAAAGGATTTTGCCCGCGTTGTTGCTGATCGGCCAGGGCAAAAGGAATATAGCGAAGATCATCGGGCTGAACTTGACCAAATACCGCCTGGATGTGCGGCGCGTATTTGTTGATGTCCGGCACCATCACAATCACGTCGCGCGGATGCAGATTGTTATCGGCATTGAATCGAGCCAGCAGTTGATCATGAAGAATTTCGACTTCGCGTTGCGGACTGTGCGCGACATGGAACACCAGCGAATCATCGGCTGCAGAAAGCACAACCGGTGTAGCCGGCACGGGCTCCAGATCCAGTATCGATTGTTGTAATTGTTGCAATAAATTGCGTTGGCCGGGTTTGCCGTAGTCTTTGAACAAATCTATTTTGCTGTCTGGCCAATGCCAGTTTGCATAGGCTTGAGTCTCATCGAACTGATCCAGCAAGCGAATGTAATCGCGACCTTGTTTACCCCAGGCGGCGAGTAAGGGATTGGCGTGCAGATGCAGTTCCTCGATAGTCAATGCCGCTGTCATTCCCGCCTTATAAGCATGGCGGCGACGTTCGGCTTTGAGCAACTCTTTGTCTTCGATAATGTCCGCCCAGTAGTGTTGGCAAGGGTTATGGACAAACAACACAATCTGACAAAACTTGCCCAGTTTGGCTAATACTTCCAGCGACTGTTGCGGCAAGGAGGATAAGCCAAACAAGATGATTCGGCGCGGCACACCGGCAGGACGCAGCTCTTGTCGGTCAATCTGCGCCATAAACTGCGTATGCACTGATGCACGACTCGCGGCGGGCGTGTAGTCCTCACCCAAATCGGCCAGTACGGCCCGCCATAATGCGGCTTGCCAGCGTTGTTGTTCCGGCATGGGTTGGCTTTGGCCATGAGCATCGCGCAAGGTGTCGTGTCCGGATGCCCAATCGCTCAGCCAATCTGAGCGATACACCTGATATTGATCAAATAGATCGGCCAATTGTTCTGCGAGTTGGTAGCGCTTTCGGCTGTTGCTGTCTTCGGTCAAAAAACTGGTCAGTGTTGCAAAGCCGGTTTGCGAAATTAAGCTGGGCAACAAACGATATAAGCGCCAAGTCAACGGTGCTTTTGCTAACGGTTGTTCTTTGGGAATCTTCTCGCCCAAAACCGCGCGGTAAACGCTCCAAATAAACAACGACGGTAATTTCATAGTAATCGCTGCCGCGATACCCAGTGCGCTATTTAAAGCCAGGTTTTGCTTTAGCCAGTGCCCCATGCCATTGCTCTGCACCAGGAAAACCTCGTTTTCCAAAGGCGCCAAGGCATGCTCCCGCAGCCAGTATTCGACAACATCGCTGAGTTCTTCCAGTTTGTTGGAGTGAATAACAGCAATACCGCTGTCCAGCGGTTTGGCGTGGCTTGTTTCGGTCATGGAATGTCCAGTTTATTGAGGCGAACGAGGATGTGTTTAACTCGCCGATTGTCGAATTTTGACAGCGCAATGGCAACGCTTATCTGTGGCTTTCATCTAATCGAGTGATTTCCGGTGGCCTGTTGGCGTTTTACCAATAAAGTGAACTTTGCCGGGTGTAATTCATAATTTAGGCTAGGCTTGGGAAGCAATGGGGGCATTCGTCCCCATTTTTATGGGCCAGTAAAAACATCGAATCCTGTTAAACTTGTGAGTTTTTCGGCTTTGCTCAGAGAATTATCGTAACGGGTTTTTCGAGGTGGCTTTAAAAAAATGGTTAATTTTCCGAAAATTTATAACTTTAAGAAATGGAATGAAACCCACAATTCAATCTGATATTAAGTTTGCTTTAAAAGAGTGTAAAGGCGCATTTTTATCGGCGGCAGGATTCAGTATGGTGATTAACCTGCTGATGCTGGTCCCGTCTATTTACATGCTGCAAGT
>Ga0208116_1000324_pt1 | contig 15478 bp, 14 predicted proteins | sample LakWasMeta9_HOW4_2_FD_183859 | JGI IMG/M metagenome (GOLD analysis project Ga0208116, IMG submission 183859) | Freshwater sediment methanotrophic microbial communities from Lake Washington under simulated oxygen tension - Sediment Metagenome... | ecosystem: Environmental > Aquatic > Freshwater >... | reverse complement strand
ACGTCTATGCGCAAGTTTCCAAACCCGGCGGCATTGACGAGGCAGTCACCTATTTCCTGAAAGATCTGCACATGCGGCTGCCGCTTGCCGCGCTCCTGCTCAGCCGGTTTCCGGCCGAACTCGAACGCCGGACGCAGGCGCTGGACTATGTGGAGAAAGACGTAATTCATGGGACACCGGTCCATCACTTGGCGGGACGTACCGAAACGGTTGATTATCAGGTCTGGGTCCCTGCTGGTGCCCGGCCGTTACCGCTCCGCGTGGTGTTGACCTACAAGAATGCGGACGGCCAGCCGTCGTTCAGAGCGGTATTTTCCGATTGGAACCTGGCGCCCGCCATTCAGGATAACCTGTTTGTGTTCACTCCACCCGAAGGGGCACGGAAGATTGCCTTCCTTGCACAGTTGCCTCAAGTCGCGCTTGAGGGCCCTAAAAAAACAGAACAAACCGGAGGAAAGAAATGAATACCAAACCCTACTTTATCGTTACGGCTATGACGGCCACGATCGTTTTACTGATAGGATCCGTCGATGATGCTGTCGCCCGTGGCCGTGGAGGCGGCGGAGGCGGTTTCTCCGGTGGAGGTGGAGGTAGGGGCGGATTCTCCGGTGGTGGCGGGGGAGGCGCAAGGGGGGGCTTCTCCGGTGGAGGCGGTGGCGGGTTTTCCCGTAGCGGCGCCGCCGCAAGCGGCAGCTTCTCGTCCGGAGCGGGGCAATACGGAGCGAGAGGCGCCGGAACTTCGGCGGCCTCCGCGTCCAGAGCGTCTGGCCGGTCGCAGGCTGCTCAGACCGCTTCCACGAATCGAGCGACGACCCGGCAGCAATCTCAGTCAGAGTGGACCCAACGGCAGGGTCAGCGGCAGGAAGGCATGTCGGATCGTACCGATTCTCGGCAGCAGGGCGCCACAGACCGGGCTCAAAATAGGCAACAAACCGCGCAGTCCTATCACGGCGGAGGCTATTACCCGCCACCGTCTGGGCATTACGACGATAACAACTGGGACGATGGCGAAGTCGCCGCCGTGGCAATCGGCGCAGCGGCGCTGGGCGCGATGGGAGGCTACGCGGCCGGCCAGTCAACATCCACGACAACAACAGCCCCCTCGACCGTCGTCTATGCCCCGCCGCCATCGAGTTCCGCAAGTCTTCCATGCACTCCCAACACGGCTGTGGTTGACGGCGTGACTTATTATCAGTGCGGTTCTTCCTGGTATACCCAGGCATACGGTAATGCGGGTGTCGTTTATTCACCGGTAGCTCCGCCGCCCGGATATTAGCCAAGAAACGGGGCGGGCAGTTGCAATATTGATCCTTGGGCCACGATGAGAGTTTACCGCGTGGCCAGCGTTGTTCAGTCGGATAGCGGTTAAACCATAACTTACAGAGTAGGAGAATAACCATGAAACACTCATCTTCATCATTCACAATGGGAGTAATCATCCTGTTACTCGCCTCCACATTTTCATCAGGCGTTTCGGCGCTCACGGTTACACCGATGCAGGGGCAAACTCCGGATCAGATCCAAAGGGATCAGGCTGATTGCACTTCAATCGCACAACAGTCTGCCGGTTCGCAAACCCAGCCAGCGCCTCCAAGCGGTGGCCGGATGAGGGGGGCGGCCGTAGGCGCGATGGCGGGTGCGGCAAAGGCGGAGGCGCAAGGGCGGCAACACGGCGCCTACGGCAATGTGAACGACGACATCAAGCAAGAATACCGCCAAAACGAAGCCAAATCTGCCGCAGCCGCCGGCGTTGTTGTCGGGGGAGCCAAGCAAAGGCACGATCGCCGCGAGGCCTCTCAACAAAGCGCTACGTCGTCGCAAACCTTTGATCAGGCTTTTGGTTCATGCATGATGGGTCGGGGGTACAGCGTCCAATGATAGGTCTGTGACTCTATCTTGAGCCAGGCGGGGTTGAAAATTCCGTCTTTTTTGATGTAAGCCATGAGGTAAGGTCTAGCGCCTATGCCAACGCCAAGAGGCTATTTACAAGGAGGCGGATTATCATACGCCCACCACCGATCGCGTTGTCAATGAAAGAGTCATTTTTCCGGCTATTGCGGAGGTTAGCATTGTACCGCGGGTCATTTCGATCTTATCGCTGGAAAAAGCGTGTTCCGGATAGGTTTGAGTGACCATGTTCTCTCCCTCGGCAAGCCTGTCACCAGGCAGTTCCTGCTATGCTTATGGCCATGCCGGTGGATCAGCATTCGGTAGGACGCTCTAAGATAAGGAGCTTTGTTTAACACGCGAATAGTAAGGAGGAGTCGGAAATGCATTTCTGTAAGCTATCGGCGGCCGTGTTACCGATGGTTTTTGCCCAACTCGTGGCATGCGGCATTACCCACGGCGGACATGTCGCCGATAAGCCCAATCATAGCCATGCCTGCCCGGCGTTGACCGAGACTGCCCTGAACAATGCAACTTACCGTATCGATGAATTGGGTATATTTCGGCTCGGCAACGGCGAGTATCTGCACCCGTACGGAGAAGGCATCACGCAAAGGCATAAAGTTACTTTAGAGCAAGCGGCTTTCGGCGATCTGGATGATGACGGACTCAGCGATGCCGCAGTCATTCTGGCAAGGCAAAGCGGCGGTTCGGGAACCTTCAAGTATCTCGTCGCGATGCGGAATACCGGCAATGCACCTCGGCAGCAGGGTAGCGTTTTACTGGGCGACCGCGTTCAGATCCGCGCGTTGTCGATCGCCGCCGGGGTAGTCAATGTGGAAACGGTCACATTCGGTCCACGCGATCCGATGTGCTGCCCGACGCAGCAGGTGAAACAAGCCTATAGACTGCATGACGGCAAGCTGGCGCAAAGTGATCATGCGGCTGCGGACAGTGCTTCGAATGAAAATATTACCCATACCGTTATTAGACCAAAGTCCAGTATCTCTGACGGGTCAAACCCGCTAAAGTGACGCCACGATGAATACTGATAAGGCTGTTATAGCCGTCATAGATGATGAGGAGTCCGTATGCAAAGGCCTTGAGCGGTTGTTGCGCTCTGCCGGGCTGACGGCGAGAACATTCCTTAGCGGCGCCGATTTCCTGCGATTCCTGGAAACCGGCCGGCCGGACTGCATCGTCCTCGATCTGAATATGATGCCGATGAACGGCTTTTCAGTTTTGGAACAACTTGCGCTGAATCGTACGAAATTTCCGGTGATCGTAATCACCGGCAATGATAGTGAAGAAGCCCACGAACTCGCCATGAATAACGGCATTGCCGCTTATTTGCGCAAGCCGGTGGACGGCCAGGTTCTGCTGGATGCAATCGATGCGGCTGTCGGGCGTAATCGTAAATTATCGTAAGCGGCTTTATCGCGGCGGCGCGTGGGTTTTCCATGCAAATCGATATATGATTGAGATCCAGTGTATAAATGTGTGTCTGTAAGCAATTACCAACAGAACTTAGCCGGACACAGTATAATGGCCAATTCTGCACTTCGGAGTCGAAGTCACGTGATAGTATTTCAAGGACTTCGACATACAAACCTGGACTTCTGATAGTATTGCTCGATTAGAATTATGACTAAAGGCATCACGCTGGTTACAGGAGGCACCGGGCACCTGGGCGCTAACTTGGTTCGCCGCCTGCTCGCCGATGGCGAGCAAGTGCGGGTGATGATGCATTCCGAACGCGACAATGGGGCACTCGATGGCCTGGACGTGGAGCGTGTGTTCGCGGACCTTCGTAGCCCTGATGCGGTTTCCGCGGCTGTGCGCGGCTGTACCCGCGTTTACCATTGCGCCGCTCTGGTTTCGACGATCGAAGGGAGCGCGGCGCATAAGCGCGAACTATTCGATACCAACGTCCTCGGCACCCTCCATGTCCTCCAGGCAGCCAGGCACCATAACGTCGACAAGGTGGTGGTGTCGGGATCGCTGAGCGCCACCGGCTACGAGCCCGATCGTTCCAGCCATGAAGGCATGCCGTTCTATCCTTTCGATCGCCATCTTCCCTACGGCTTCACCAAGCATCTGACCGAACATGAATGTCTCAAGGCCCATGCCGACGGCTTGAACGTGGTGGTCGCGACTTCCTGCGCGATCATCGGTCCCCACGATTATGCGCCATCTCGGATGGGGCGCGTACTAATCGATTTCGCGCACGGCAATCTACGCGCCTATATTCCCGGCGGCTTCGAATTCGTAGCCGGCCGCGATATTGCCGAAGGCCATGTCTTAGCGATGCGGCATGGACGCTCAGGGCAGAAATACATTATTGGCACCGCCTACGCCAGCGTGGACGATCTGCTGGCGCTGTTCCGTGAGGTTACCGGCCGCCCGTTGCCTCGGCTGCGTATGCCGCCGTTGCTGATGGCCGCTCTGGCCGAAGTGACCGACAAGACCTGGTATCGGATATTTCCGAACCGGCCTAGGCGCTTCACGCCGGCGGCGGTGCGCTTGCTCCAGATGCGCCGGCAGGCGGACCACGACAAGGCCAAACAAGAATTGGGCTATCAGCCCACCCCATTGTCCCAGGCTGTGCGGGAAGCTTACGAAGATTTCGTGCGCAGGGGCTTAATCGTCCCCGGCAAGTAAAGCACAAACGCACTCCTGCTTAACCGCGAATCGGAGTTTCGAAGATGAACAACACACAGACAATAACTCCGCCCCCCGCCTTTGCCGAAGCCAAGACATCCCGGCAAAAGGCACGTGCCGCCGGCATGGACCCTGATCGCTGGTACGTGGTGGAACACGACGGCGCGGTAAAAAAAGGCCAGGTGACGGAGGTCATTTTCTGGAACACCCCCATTGCCCTGTATCGAGGCGAAGACGGCGAGCTCGCGGCCGTGGAGAACCGCTGTGCGCACCGCCAGCTCAAGCTCAGCCAGGGCGCGGTGGACAAGTGCAGTTTGCGTTGCGCCTATCATGGCTGGGCCTATAATAGGGAAGGCTGGCTGGAGGACTACTCCCACGACAGCTTCGGCAAACCGCTGATCAAGAAACAGCTGCGGATTTATCCCGTGCAAGTCCGCTACGGCCTGATCTGGCTTTTCCCCGGCGATCCGGAACGGGCCGCCGAGCACAAGATACCGGAAATACCCGAACTCACAGGGAATGACACGTGGGCCTGCTTTGCCGTGGATTACACTTGGCAGACGCATCATTCGATGGTGATGGAGAATATCTGCGATTTCTCCCATGCCTTCCTGCACCGTAAATACAAGCCTTTCATCGACGCCAAATTGACTCATCACGAGGCCGATGACGATCGGGTTTACCTGACTTATGATACCTATATGGCCGGCGGCCGGATTTCCGGGCTTTTCGTCGACCGTAACCGGGTCAATACCCGTTCCATCGAATTGTGTTACGAGTATCCCTACCAATGGACCAATACCGGCGACAGCATCAAGAACTGGTCGTTTATGCTTCCGATCAACGAGCGGACCACCCGGGTGTTTTTCCTGTTTTATTTCGATGCGTTGACGATTCCGCTGCTTTCGATCAAAACCCCGAAGTGGCTGACCCAAATGGTGCTGAATATCGCCAAGCCTCTGGTGTTCAAGCCGATACTCGATCAAGACGGTGTCGCCCTGGAAGCCGAGATGTTAAGCTATGAAACCTACTGGAATGCGCCGCCTATAGAACTGAATCCGGTCGTGCCGATGTTCCAGCGTCTCAGCACACGCAAGTGGGAGGCGTATCTGGCCAGAAAGGAGGCGGCTCAAGCTGCTCAACGAATTGATTGACAACATTTTTGATTAATGAATATCCCCCATCGCGCCGCCAAACTCGCCGAATGCTTTGCCCGAAACCCTTGGAAGATCTTGGGATTAGCCTTGTCGCTCTCGGTTTTGGCCCTTTGGGCGACGATGCAGCTCCCGGTCTACACCTCGCGGCAGGCGCTGCTGCCGCAGAACACGGACGTTGCGAAGCGCTTCAACGCTTTCCTGAAAAATTTCGGCGCCGCCTCCGATCTAATGGTCGTATTGGAGGGAGCGCCCCGAAGCGAACTGGAATCCTTTGCTAACGATCTGGCTGCCAAGCTAAGAGCGGAACCCGAGATCGGTCAGGCGACATCCCGTCTCGATACCGCGTTTTTCCTGGACCATTCCTACCTGCTGATGCCAACCGAGGCGCTGGACAAGTTGAATGCGATGGCGAAACAGTCCATTCCGGGCGGTGGATTGGAAGAAAACCTGAGCAAAGCGTTGAGTTGGAGCAAGGACCACCCGCCGCTGGGCGGGACCGATACCGACCTCGAAACCGCCGAAGCCAGCTTAAATCTGGCTGAGTTTTTCCTGGAAGAGTGGCAGCGCTGGCTGTCAGCCGAAACAGTGCCAACCCGCTTGGACTGGAACCGGCTGCTGGCCAAAAACGGGGCAGGGAGCATGGCCGATGGCTATTTTGCCTCGCGCGACGGCAAGATGCTGTTTTTGTTCGTCCACCCGAAAAATGCTTCCGGGGATTTCGAGTATCTTGGTCCCTTCGTCGACAAAGTCAAGCAGGTGTCGGCGGCATTGGCAGGACAAGCCAAAGCCGCAGGTCACATTCCTCCTACCGTGGGGCTGACCGGCTTGCCCGCCATAGAGTATGAGGAGTATGTCAATATCCGCAAGGATATTACCCTGGTGATATTTACCTCCGCAGGCCTGATAGCCGCATTGATCTTGTTGGTGGTCCGCAGCGTACGCTGGGCCGTGCTGATTTTCATCCCTATGGGGCTCGGCGTGCTGTGGAGTTTGGGGCTGGCCCTGGTCACCGTCGGTCATCTGACCATCATCACGGCCGCTTTCATCGCGATCCTGTTCGGTTTGGGGGCGGACTACGGCATCTTCACCTCCTCGCGCATCGCCGAGGAGCGACGGGCCGGCAAGCCTTTGGTCGAAGCCATCGGTGCCGGCATCGGCTCATCCTTTGTCGCGGTGCTGACGGCGGGCGGCGCCTCGCTGCTGATCTTCGGCGCCTTGGCCACGGTCGACTTCCCCGGTTTCGCCGAACTGGGCCTGGTGGCGGCCAAAGGCGTACTGATGATCCTGATCAGCACCTGGATGGTCCAGCCCGCGCTCTATGCCTTGCTGCCGCCTAAATTGAAAGAGATTAACTCGGCAATCACGCAGACGGTTCCGGCAGGACTTGGGAAATACAGCGGCAGGTTCCCCAAGCCTGCCGCAGTGGCTCTGGTGATTCTGGCCATAGGCTGCGCTGTCTTCGGCGGAGTAAAGGGTAGTGGCATCCCCTTCGACTACGATCTGCTGGGCATGTTGCCTAAAGATTCCGAGGCGGCCTATTATCAACGCCGCATGGTGGCGGAGAGCGACTATCAGGCCGAAGTCATCATTTTCACCGCCAGGGATATGGCCGAGGCCCGGCGGATTACCCGTGAAGCGGGCAAGCTCAACACGATTGCCCAGGCGCAGTCGTTGGCCAGTCTGTTTCCTGAGGACAGCGGCGAACGTCTCCACAAAGCCGTGAGCATCGGCGAGTCGTTTGCTCGGACCGACTACGCCAGGCAGGTCGCTGCACTCGGCCGGGCGGGCTTGTCCGAAAAATCATTTGAGTTATTGAGGGAAGTGCTCGAAAACAGCACAACCATTATCGACGAAGCCCAGGAGCAGGCATTTTCCGCCGGACATTCCAAATTGGTCGAGAGTTTGGAGGATGTGCGCGCACAACTCTTGGCGATCTCGGCCAAACTCGCCGAGGATGGCGAACAGGGCAGGGTGCGTACCGAGAGCTTCTTGCGCGGCTTACTGTCCGGTGCGGATGCCGGCCTCAAAGTCATCGACGCTTGGCGGCAGGCCCAGCCTCTTTCCCCTGAGCAGTTGCCCCCCGCCCTGCGCGACCGCTTCTTTGGCGCAGACGGCAGCATTGCGGTCTATGCTTTTCCGGCAAAAACCGTGTACGATCCCGCCAACCTCGATGCATTAATAAAAGACGTGTATAGCGTCTCGCCCGCCGCGACCGGTTTTCCGACCACGCACCAGGTGTTTTCCAAGGCTGTGGTGGACGGTTTCACTCGCGGTACGCAGTTGGCCCTGGTGCTGTGCCTGCTCTGGATTATGGCGGCGACGCGCAGCGTGCGCGGCTTCGCGCTGGCGGCGCTGCCCTTGCTGATCGGCGGCGGCTGGATGCTGGGGCTTATGGCCCTGGGCGGCATTCGTTACAATTTCGCCAACATCGTCGCCTTGCCCCTGGTGATTGCGTTGGCGGTGGATTACGGTGTGTGGTTCAGCTATCGCTGGAGCGAATTGAAGGGGCACTCCCCCTTAGAAGTCAGCTTGGCCGCCGGCAAGGTGATCGGGCTGGCCGCGGGCACCGAATTGGCCGGCTTAGGCGCCATCACCCTGGCCAGCTACCAAGGGGTGTCATCACTGGGCATCAGCATCACCCTCGGACTGGTGTGCTGTCTGACCGCAACCCTTGTCGTGGCCCCGGCCATCGGCCAATTATTGGATTCCAGGAGAAAACCATAATGCGAAAAACCTGTCTTATTATTGCCACTCTGTTGGCTTCCATCAGCGCAAACGCCGCGCCCAATCCGGAAATGATCGTGGTGTGCTATCCCGGCGGCCTCGTTAATGCAAAGGATGCCAACGAGGCGATGAGTTCGATGCTGCGGGTAGTGGAACGCGTCGGCCAGTGGCAGCAGAATAGTTTCATCAGTCTATTTACCGCCAAAGCGGACGAATGCAGGCAGCGGATGGCCGAAAAGCATCCCAAGTTCGCGATCACCTCGTTGGGTCTCTATCTGGAGCTGCGCAGCCAACACAACTTGGTGCCGGTGGTCCAGCCCAAGATCAAAGGTCTGACCCACGAGCGTTACCGGGTGATGGTGCAGAAGGGAAAGTACAAGAGCCTGGACGATCTTAAAGGCAAGACCCTCGGCGGCACCGTCTTGGAAGAACAGTCCTACATCGGCAAGATCGTTTTTGCCGGGAAATACGACCCCGCCAGTTTCTTTGTGCTAAAAAAGTCCAATCAGGCCATCCGTGCGTTGCGCGCGCTGGACAAAGGGGAGCTGGATGCCGTCATTTTGAACGAGCAGCAATTCGGCGGACTCGGTTCGCTGCATTTGGAGAAACCGCTTGAAGCGGTCTTCACGTCCGAGGAAATTCCGCTGATGGGCGTGGTGGCCAACAGCGCTACCACGACCGCGGAAGAACGCGTCCGCTTCAGCAAGGCGCTGGAGGGGATGTGTGCCGACACCGAGGGCAAAAAATTATGCGAACTGTTCGGAGTCGAAGCCTTCGCCGCCGTGGACCCGGCTGTGTTCGAACCGATGGTCAAGCTGTGGGCCAAGGGGGGTTAAGATTTTGCGTCGCACTCGACTTTTTGCTGCCGTTTCGATGCTGGCATTTGTTACGGGTTGCGCCGGGCTCCAGAGCGCCCCTGTTCGATTCGACCGGCTCTCCGATTGCCCCAAGCAGACGGCAGATGAGCTCTCCGCCAAACAAAGCCAACTCGGTCCATTCAGCGACACCCATACCCTGGAATGTGCGCTGACAGTTCTGCGCGACAGCCAGGATATTGCGCTGCTGAGGACCTCGTTAGGCAGTCGCCTTTGCCTGCATCTGGCCGAGCGCGAAACTAACCCGGAAAAACGCGCAAAGCTGGCCGCTGAAGGCGTGGAGCTTGCCGAAGCCGCCCTGACGCATAAGGGCGAGGATGAAGGGGCAGTACATTATTATCTGGCGGCGAACCTGGGCCTGGCGGTGCGCGAACACATCACCGTGGCCATGAAGAACCTGGACCGGCTCGAAAGCGAGATGAAACAGGCGCTGGCCTTGAGTCCGGACATCGACGACGGCGGTCCGATGCGGCTTTTGGGCGCGCTCTATCTGAAAGCCCCGGCCTGGCCCAATGGCATAGGCGATCTCGACAAGGCGCTGGAACTGCTGGAAAAGGCAGTCAAGAAACATCCTGGGCATCCGCTGAACCACCTGTTTTATGCCCAGGCGCTGTGGAGTGAGGGCGACGAGGCTCTTCTATCCCAGGTAAAAGCCGAATTCGCTCTGGGAGAGAAGCTGTTGGCCGATGGCAATTGGGGACACAACAAAGCGGCTTGGAAGAAGGAATTCGACGCCTTTCGACAGGAACTTGCAGATGCCGCTTCGGCACCCCCGTAATGATTGCCGCAAACCCTGAATAATTTGATTTCGCTGAGGGTTCGGCAGGCTCACCACAAGCCTTGGGCGGGCGAGGGCTTCAAACGGCCGTGCCGGTTAATCAATGGCATTGGCCCATGTCACCGCAAAGGCGCTTAAAAGAGGTGAGCATTTTGTCTTTCAGTAACTTCCGGCCGATGATATGTTTGACATCGCTGGCTATGCCCGCCACCTGGTCGGTGTAGCTGTACACCTGTTGAAAGACGACCGTACCGTTACGGTAGGGCAGGCAGCCGGTTATCCACTGGCTGGAATTGTAGGAATGCGGCGCATAGAACTCACGGGTCAGCACCAAGACGCCGCCGTTCCAATCCGTACTGATGCGGTGTCTCAGGATGACCGCCGGCCGGCTTTCGACTTTTTTTTCGACCCAGGGGAAGGCTTCGTCCGCTCCGGGCGGCAAAGGTTTTGGGTACTCGATCCATGCCTTGTGCAAGGCGGGAAAATAACGCGCCAGGATGACGCTGGCGTTGGCGGCCTGACGGAGTTCCAAGGAAGGCTTAGAGTCCGGGCCATCCTCCCGAACATAAGGCGCTATCGCAGATGTTCCCCCGCGCCGATAGGCTGTGAAGCGCCGGAACAGAATCTCCCGGTAGTGCTGTAAGACCGTGCCTTCAAAGAACTTAGCGTTTTGCTTGAGAGTTTTGATACTGTCGATCTCGGCGGCGGACAGGTTGAATTCGTCGCCCGGCTCGACATCCGCTAAGGCTTCGGCTTCTTCTCTGGACAGGACGACAGGCGCCAAGGAAGCCGAACCGCTGTGCTCTTTCAACAATCCGTACGCCGTGATATCGACGTCTAGTGGATCAGGGTTTTGCTGCCGCAAATGTTCGGCTACCTTGACTAAAGGAAGAGGCAGAAGCCAGGCGATGCCCGCCGCAATCTCATCGTCACTGCCTTCGTTTAAGGCATAAGCGACGGGTTGACCTTGCGCGAGTTCGGCAATCTGCCCTTGATCCATCCCCAATACGCCCAACACCTCCTCGGTTTTGGGCGGGTCGGCGAATGCGGGAGTTCCGGGAAGGATAGAACTGATGTCCAGAAGCCACGCGAGGACGACGGCATGATTCGGTTTTCGTTGCATCGGACGTCCCCTGGCGGCAAGCAGTTACGGGCAGATAGTCAATTCGGCTGATTCACGGAGTTTAAAACAAAATTTGCCAGTTTGGCAGCGAAAGAGTTGGCTAACCACTTGCAAATGCCGGAACCGACGTTTTTATCATTGGATAAAAAGGGCCATGTAAAAGCCCGGCAGGTAAAAGTGGATTCTCGATCCTTTGGGATCATCACTGCGAATCAGTACGAGTTGGAGCAATTACGCAAATTGCGTACGATTAATCGTGCCTGGAAAAATTTGTCGCGTACAGAGGGCTGATGCTTTAAAAGACGGAATGCTTTGGCTTTAACGACAAGCGGGGAGACGACAGTTGGCGAACCGTATTAAAGATAAGTCTATTCCAGCAGCTAAACTCGATCCCGCGGTAGTGGCCTGCTCCACCGCGTAGGGCAATAACGCCGAAGGTATCAACCCGCCTTGCGACACTCATTGAACCAAAGTCATGTTGGGCAACGGTTTTTATCGTTGCTCAACATTTTCACGGCATCTTACGTTGGCTGAGCATAAGCAAAGGACTCGGCCAACGCTATATTTGCCTAGTCTATCAGCTAATTCTTTATCAAAAATAGCCTGAGACCCTCAATTTAATCCTGACTGGCCGACTTGCCTTTTTTCGAGGTCGATGACATGCGTTTTTTGCTCTTCGCGGTCTTCTTGACCTCCGTTGAGGATTTTCCGGAGTGGTCGCTGAGTTTCGAGATGTTCAGCCGCTGTCCCGCGACCCGGACATTCTTCAATTCCTGGAACAGTTCCTTCGGCATGCCGGACGGCAGTTCGACCGTGCTGTAATCGTCCTCGATCTTGATCCGCGCGATATGTTCGCCGTCCAATCCGGTTTCGTTCGCGATCGCGCCGACGATGTTGCCGGGCTTCACGCCGTGATTGTGGCCGACTTCGATCCGGTACATTTCCATGTCGATGCCGGACACCGTATCGGCGCGTTTGCCCTTGCGCTCGCGTTTCGGGCTCTCATCGGAGCGCGGCGCGAAATCTTCCCGGTGTTCCTTCGGTTTTTTCGGCGGCTGCTGCATCAACAGCGGCACGTCGCCCTGAACCAGTTTGGCCAGTGCGGCGGCGATTTCGATGGCGCTGACATTGTGCTCCACCTGATATTGCTCGAGCAGTTGGCTGTAGAAGCTCAATTCCTCGGCCGCCAGCGTGTCGGTGATGTTTTGCTTGAAACGCGCGATGCGTTTGTTGTTGATCACCTCGGTCGAAGGCAGGTCCATCTGCTCGACCTTTTGCTTGGTCGCTTTTTCGATGTTGCCGAGCAGTTTCCTCTCGCGCGGCGCGACAAACAGGATCGCATCGCCGGTACGGCCCGCGCGGCCGGTCCGGCCGATACGGTGAACGTAAGATTCGGTGTCGTACGGAATGTCGTAGTTGACCACGTGCGTGATTCGGTCCACGTCCAGGCCGCGCGCGGCCACGTCGGTCGCGATCAGGATGTCCAGCTTGCCGGATTTCAGATTCGCGATCGCGCGCTCACGCAACGCCTGCGACATGTCGCCGTTGATTGCGGCGGCCGAAAAGCCGCGCGCTTCGAGTCTTTCGGCCAATTCGACGGTTGCGGTTTTGGTTCTGACGAAAATGATCATGCCGTCGAAGGTTTCGGCTTCGAGGATGCGGGTCAGGGCGTCCAGTTTGTGCAGGCCGCTGACCACCCAAAAGCGCTGGCGGATGTTTTCGGCCGAGGCGGTGGTGACTTTGATCGTGACTTGTTCAGGTTCGGTCAGGTATTTTTGCGCGATCTTGCGGATCGGCGACGGCATCGTTGCCGAAAACAGTGCGATCTGGCGGTTTTTCGGGGTTTGGTCGAGGATCCATTCGACATCGTCGATAAAGCCCATGCGCAGCATTTCGTCCGCTTCATCGAGCACCAACACGCTCAACTTATCCAGTTTCAGCGTGCCTCTCCGCATGTGATCCATCACCCGGCCCGGCGTGCCGACGACTACATGTGCGCCGCGGCTGAGCTGACGCAATTGCGAGCTATAATCCTGGCCGCCGTAAATCGGCAGTACATGAAAGCCTTTCAAATGCGCCGCATAGCGCTGAAACGCCTCGGCGACCTGGATCGCCAGTTCACGGGTCGGCGCGAGCACCAGAACCTGCGGGTCTTTTTGTCTAAGATCAATGCGGGACAGAATAGGCAATGCGAACGCGGCGGTCTTGCCGGTACCGGTTTGCGCCTGTCCGAGTACATCCTTGCCTTGCAGCATAAAGGGGATCACTTGCGCCTGAATCGGCGAGGGATTTTCATAACCGACATCCTTCAGCGCTTTTAGCACCGGCTCGATAAGCGCTAAATCCTGGAATGAGGGTGATGAAGGAACAGCTTGGGTCATGAATTTACCTGTACAAGGAGAGGGGCGTTGCCGCCAAGAAATGTCTATATAACCGCTCATTCTATAACAATTTTAAATTGCTTGCAGCATTTCAATGATTTGCGTCTTTGGCGACGCCGATAATTACCAGCTGAGTTTTGCCGAGTTGCTTGGTATAATGGGCAAATATTCATAATATCCATATTTACCGAGGGAGTTCATGATTCAAGGTAGTATCGTAGCGCTGGTCACACCGATGTTTGATAACGGCGCGGTTGACAAGGAAAGCCTGAAAAAATTAGTCGAGTTTCATATCGAGGAGGGCACCGATGCGCTTGTCGCTGTCGGGACCACCGGCGAATCGGCAACCCTGAATGAAGACGAGCATTGCGATGTCATGGCCTCGGTGGTCGCCTATGTCGACGGGCGCATTCCGGTGATTGCCGGCACCGGCGCCAATTCGACGAGCGAAGCGATTCATCTGACCCGGCGTGCGAAAGAACTCGGCGCCGATGCCTGCCTGCTGGTCACGCCTTACTATAACAAGCCGACTCAGGAAGGTTTGTTTCTGCATTATCAGGCGATCAACGACGCGGTCGATATTCCGCAAATCCTTTACAACGTGCCCGGCAGAACCGCCTGCGACATGTTGCCGGAAACGGTCGGCCGCCTGTCCAAATTCAAAAACATCGTCGGCGTCAAAGAAGCGACCGGCGACTTGTCCCGCGTCCAAAAAATCCGCGCTCTGTGCGGCGATGATTTCGCGCTTTACACCGGCGACGATGCGACCAGCCGCGAATTTTGCCTGTTGGGCGGCAACGGCAGCATCACCGTAACCGGCAACGTCGCGCCGAAACTGGTCCATCAAATGCTTGCGGCCGCGATGGCCGGCGATGCCGAGATCGCGCTCGCGATCGACGAGAAATTGACCGGCCTGCACAAGGCCTTGTTCATCCAGTCCAATCCGATTCCGGTCAAATGGGCGGTCGCCGAAATGGGACTGATGCCGCGCGGCATTCGCCTGCCCCTGACCTGGCTGACCCCGGATTGCTTTGAGACCGTGCGCGCCGCGATGCGCCAAGCCGGAGTCATTTAACCCACGATGAATCATCGTAGAAAGCAACTTTTGCTGATCACGGCGGCAACGCTGAATCTATCGGCGTGCGGCTATATCCAGAGCCTGTTTCCGGACAAGGAAAAGGACTACCAATACACGACCGAAATTCCGCCGCTGGTCCTGCCCGATGACTTGAAAGCCGGCGCTGCCGCCGATGCCGTCGAAGAGCCTTCGTTGCAGAAGGCCGAACCGGTAAAAGAGGAAAGCCAGCCTGCCTCAGCCGAGACCGAGCCGGCGGAGAAGGCTCCGGAAGCGGCCGATGACGCCGAAACAGCCGGCGCGGAAGCCAAGAGCGCTCAACCCGAAGTCGAGCCCGAAGCATCCGAACCAGCCGTGCCGGAAGCACACTCCGAAGCCAAGTCTGAAGCCACGGATGCAAAAAAGGACTCCCAACAGGAAGGCACGCCGGTCGAACTGGTGCGTTTCTCGGATGGCGAGCGCCGCCTGAGAATCGCGAGTTCGCCGAACAAGGCCTGGCATTTGGTCAGCAAGGCGCTGAGCCGAAATTCGATCGAGGTGACCCAGCGCGATCAGGATCAGAAGCTGTTTTATGTTCAGTACCATCCCGAGGCGAGAAAAGCCGAGGACGGGTCGCTTCTGGATGAGGCCATCTTTCTGTTCAAGGGATTCGAGGCGAACGAACAGGAATATTTGCTGAAGTTGATCGCTGTCGATGACAAGACCGACCTTGCGGTCACCGACAAGGATTTGAATCCGGTCAGCGATGAGGCCGCGGTCAAGCTGTTACGGCTGTTGGGCGGCACCATTCAAGGCAAATAGGATTCCGTAGATACGG
>Ga0208116_1000323_pt1 | contig 15508 bp, 11 predicted proteins | sample LakWasMeta9_HOW4_2_FD_183859 | JGI IMG/M metagenome (GOLD analysis project Ga0208116, IMG submission 183859) | Freshwater sediment methanotrophic microbial communities from Lake Washington under simulated oxygen tension - Sediment Metagenome... | ecosystem: Environmental > Aquatic > Freshwater >... | reverse complement strand
AAAATGGTCGAAATAAATCACATGCTTGCCCTGCTGTTTGAGACAAAACACGGTATAAATCGGACATTTCAGCAAGCCGGCCAGGATGAACGGTCCTTGTGGCATCAACGCTTCGCCCCCCAGAAAGTTAACCTTGGTGACATGCTGCCGGCTGCCCGGCAGCGATCTGTCGGCGGCGATAATGACGAGTTCACCCCCCTCAATTTTATCCTTCAACAACATGGACGTAGCCGCGGTAATTTCAGTGACCTGAATCAGATTTAACTGGCTGTTATCACTGGTCTGCTTTAATAGCCGATTAAATTTTTGGGCATGTTTGTTGTGGATTAACACATTAATGTGTAGCGTTTTGTCGAAATCCGCAATCACGCGACAAACTTCAAGATTACCGAGATGAGAGCCCAGCAATACAACGCCCTGCCCTTTGCGGATTTCAGATATTATTTCATTTCGACCATGATACTGCACATCAGCCCGCGTAAGAGCCCCGGACCAGGCGGCGAGTTTGTCAATGATGGCATTGGCAAAACTGATAAAGTGTCTGAAGCTCCAGAGGAAACTGCCGCTCAGTTTTAATGACGGCGCAAAAACCGCCAGTCTGTTCAGATAAGTCTGACTGGCCCGCCTGGCCTGCCGGTTAATGAGCCAGTAATAAATCACGACCGGGTATAAAAACAGTTGCAGAACCGTGCGACCACACAGCAGATAGATGCGCAACAGAAGCCTCATGCCCCAAATCACGCCGCCCTCCTCCATTTGCGTCCAATGCAGTGTTTTTTTCATCGCCAGTGTCTTAAGAGTAATTGCGGAATCCGTATCAACATGCCAAAAAACAATTTGGCATGCGTTTTTGCAATCATGACATTATCACGCCATAACTTGAAATGTGACACACCATCGTAAGGGTAATGTACGGCTGTCGGTATATTGATGGCCTCGACGCCCTGCCAGTATAGACGCACGACAATGTCTACATCATAATTCATGCCTTGGCCGATGGGTGTCGTGCGGATTAATTTGTCTACGGCGGCCAGCGGATAGAGTCGAAAACCGCACATGCCGTCGGCGATTGCCAAGGACAAGGTGTTTATCACTATACACAGATTCGTTAAAGAGTGCCCGTACATCCGGCTTATAGGGACGGATTCATCGAAAACAGGTTGGCCTAAAATCATTGCCTCCGGGTTGAGCCTGCCGGCTTCAAGAAAGCGCGGAATATCATCGATATTATGCTGCCCATCGGCGTCGATTTGTAGCGCATGCGTGTATCCCAGCCGAATGGCGGTATTGAAACCATCAATAACCGCCGCGCCTTTGCCGCCATTTTCCGCCCGGTTTAACAGGGTAAGCCAGCCTGATTCCTGCCGGGCGCAGGCTTCCAGCACCTCTGAGCATGCGGCTGAACTGCCGTCATTCACCAGCAGGCAGTAAATGCCGTATCCTTTTAATCTGGATATAACCCGAGGAATCGCATGTTCATGATTATAAACAGGGATGATGATGCAGGTTCTCATGCGTGTTCTCGAAAGTGGGTTGCGTAAATGCATTAACCCTGTACTGATTTGATGTAATCGGCCAACGTCGAAACGGAAGCAAAAATCTTCTTCACATCCTCTTTTTCAGTATCAATTTTTACATTGTATTTTTTACGGATAGCCAAACCTAGTTCAAGAGCATCGATGGAATCCAAACCCAGGCCCTCATTAAACAGGGCATCATGACTATCAATATCGGCTACGCTAATATCTTCCAGCTCCAGTACATCAATAATTAATTGTTTTAATTCATTTTCCATACGATTTATAGACCTCTCTGCTGAGTAAAATAATCTTCTAAAAACTGATTAAAGCGCCGCGCAGCAATCGATTTAGGCTTAATTGTTATAAATTCATCCAGCGCAATATCCTCGCCGACATCCATGGTGAAATGAAATCGTCGGCAAGGAATTTGATACCATGGCTCTGCTTTTGTTAAGGTGCTGGGATAACAGGACAGCGTGACAGGCGTTACTATCTTGTTGGCCTCTAAGGCTATGGTAGCGGCTCCCCGCTGAAAACGACACGATTTGCCCGGCACCGAGCGCGTTCCTTCCGGAAAAATAATCAGGGTTCCGCCAGACTTCAACCACTCTACACACTCGGTGATCATTTTTTTAGGATCGCCGTTACTAATATAGCCGGCATTTAAAATAGGCCCGCGCATGAAAGGATTGCGCCACAAACTTTCTTTGACAATGCAGTTTGCCTGTTTAATCCGGCTAATTAAAAACAAAATATCTATCAAGGTTGGATGATTGGCAATGATCATTTGTCCCGGACGGTTAAGCTTCTCCAGGTTTTTGATTTCGTAAGTCATGAGACCGAGTCTGTGCATCAATCCGATGAACACATAAGCGCCGTAATGCACAACGCGCTGTCCCCGGCTTATTCGCTGCAAGCGATTGCCGGGCAAAACGGATAGCACCGGAAAAACCAGAAACCTCAATAACAAACCGATCAGACCGAAACTGAAAAAGCTGAAACCTGTAGCCAAAAGACGCCACCCGTATGTTAGCTTTTGGATTATTTTTTGTGCCATGTTCAGCTATACCTCTGATTGCCCAAACGCAACGATCGCTCTTCAGCAAGAAGAATCCGCTAAGAGAACAGCGATTTTAAAGGATTCTCGTCATCACGATACCGCCACTTCCAATACAAATAATATATCTATTGGGGAATACTGCAAGCGCTGCACTTGCCCGAAAATGGTTTCTTGACAAGATTATAATAAGCGTCGTACAATTTAATTGGAGTATTACGATTATAATACCCGCAAAGCACGACATTGGTGTATGAGCCCATTGAATTTCCTATCCAAAATAAGGAGAGCGACAATGAACTATGAACAAAGCGAAGAAGTACGTAAAGAACGATTTGCAAATAAACACAGTCTTGAATACGCAGATACTCCGATAGTAAAACGAAAAAATGTAGCCATGAGGACAGGGTCGGCGCTAGGCGTGGCGATCCTGGCGGCCAGCCTGAGCGGGTGCATGATCGTCGATTCGCCGATTAAGGGCATGCTGGGTACCGAGGTTATCTGGGGCGATATAGCGACCGGAGAAGCCGGTTCTGGCACCCCCGGTGTGACGAAGGAAGGCAAAGCCTGTGCGGAGTCCATCCTGGGCTTGCTGGCGCGCGGCGATGCCAGTGTTCGCGCGGCAAAGCAAAACGGAAATATCACGGAGGTCACTACAGTGGATCACTCGGCGAGGAATTTCTTAAATATCGTCGGCGAATGGTGCACGATAGTAAAAGGCCGCTAGGCGATCTATCGTTCGACCCAAAACCGGGGTCACCCATAAGATTAGCCTGCTCTGTAAGATTAGCCTGCTCTGTAAGATTAGCCTGCTCTGTCGCATTAACCGAAAAAAAGCATAATTTGTACCAGCGAATCAAGCCGAATGCTATTTTCACCAAAGCTTGCTTTGGGCACCTCAGCCCAAAGCAAGCGGTGAAAAATTTCGCGACACTTAATGTCCTCGACTACCCCAGCCGTTCTGTCGCATTATCCGAAAGACATTTGATTTTTTGCAATGATCATTTGACCTTTGCGAATCATGCGCATCAGTTTCGATACCAGTCACACATGCAGTGGCTACACTAGAAATTGACGGAAAAAACGAAGAGGCGCCCGCCGGATTGAAAGTCACCGAGGCTATTTTGGCGGTCGTTTATAAGACAGGAAAAAAGCACTGCGCGGATTTCACCGAAAACATCGGGATCGTTTTCGATGAAATCCGCGCTGAAATTCCGTGCATCCTCTCAAGACGGGTGTTTTCGGGAAGTTATTTTTGACGAAATCCTTCGCGTATGTTGGCGACGCTAGACCCTTCGGCCTTGAATCACACGCAGCACGATTATGATGATCGCGATAACCAATAGTATGTGAATGAACCCGCCTAGTGTATACGAGGAAACCAAACCCAGCAGCCAGAGGATAATTAGTAGGACCACTAATGTTTCAAGCATGTGTGCTTCTCCGTAAGAGGCCGTCAATTGACGGCGTTATGAACCACAGATAAGAACATAAACCACACCGCGCTTTAACGGTTAGGTTAGCTCGTGTTCCGCTCCTGTGAGAAAGTTATTTGAGAGCATCTTGTTGCAGCAGTGCAGGCCAACCTATCCTGACTCGCCTGCACTGCTCAACAGTCACCGTTTCAGTCGTCTTTATTAATGGCATCCTTAATATCCTCCTTGAGATCGGCAAGGCCCGCCCGGGCCTTACCGACGTTCTTTTGGACATTGCCTTCTATTTCCATACCTTTGTCGTCCAGTAACACCCCGGCGGCTTCCTTGACTTTACCTTTGGCTTCTTCGACTCGGCCTTTCACTTGTTCTTTGCTCATGTCTGTCTCCTGATGATTGTTAGCCATGACCACATGGTCATAACTTGAGTGTTGAATGATGTTTTCCATCGATCAGATAATATGGTACTCCTTCATCCGTTCAGGGTCGGTTCGTCAGCAAACATAGGCCAGGGTTTTTCATCATGAACGCGGTTTTCCTATAGGCGGGATTCATCGCAGCGATGCGAATATACCTAACTTCGAGATATATCGCCGATAGTGATGTTATGTGCAGTGCCGTACCGACTCTATATGGTGAGTTAGTTAAACTGTTTTTGTGTTCTTGAAACATCGCACCGTATCAAGTAAATCTCGAAATTTACCGGAATACCGGACATTTGAAAAAATTAGGAGGATAGTATGAAAACATTCATTTCCATTGCGGTTGTGTCTTTTTTGAGTGCGGCATTCATGGGTAGCTCCTTTGCGGGTGGCGTCCAAGAGAAGCAACAGCAGCTTCAGGAGAAACAACAGGAGGTAAAAGAAAAGCAGCATGAACTCAAGGAAGAGCGCCAAAAGGAATCGGTAGAGCGTACCGAGGAGGCCAACAAGTCGATGCAGCAAGTGAGTCGCGCCAGCAAGATCATCGGTACCAAAGTGAAAAATCCCAACGGGGAGAACCTCGGCGACATCAAGGACTTGGTGATCGATCCGGAGAGTGGCCAAGTGGTCTACGGAGTTGTTTCCTTCGGCGGTGTATTGGGCATGGGGGATAAACTGTTTGCCATTCCATGGGACGGGCTAAGTTGGAATCGTGATAAGCAGTATTACGTCCTCGATCTGGATAAAGAGACCTTAAAAAAGGCCCCCGGTTTTGATAAGAAGCACTGGCCAGACACATCAAATAAATGGCAACGGTTGCGTGAAGAGATTAATCAATTTCCTTTCTATCACCCCAAGGGTTGACGGAAAGGTCGGCTAGCATTAGCGATCTTTGGAATGGCGTTGCAATAATTATGAACTTAACGGAGAACAGAAATGAGCTGGAATCGTATAGAAGGCAATTGGAAACAAATCAAGGGTAAGGTTAAGGAAACATGGGGTGATTTGACCGATGACGAACTCGACCAAATCGCCGGTAAGCGCGATATACTCCTCGGCAAGATACAAGAGAAATACGGAATCGCGCAAGACGAAGCCGATAGGCGGATCAAGGAATTCGAGAAGTCTCTCGATTGATCGTTTGTTTTCTGTCCACTAAACAACCACCCGCTAAAGCGGGTGGTTGTTTAGTATCGAGTGCGTAAAACACCACGCCGACGGAGTAAAATAAACCTCCCGTAAGAAGGCAATAAAAGCCCGACATTGGCAAGACTCGCAACAAAGGCTTGAATGCAATTACGATCAGCCATCCCATCACGAGATAAATGGACACTTGGGTCGAGTTTTGACAGAACGGCCTTGCCTTGACCATTTGAGTCATGATAAAGCGCCGCGAATACATAAACCAAGATGAGAGGGTAACCCGGTAGATACTACGGCTGCCAAACAACACAGCCAAGAGTTACTCCCCTAATAAAACTTTAGGGAAGTACCTCGTTGAGATCAAAACTACCTTTTACCAATGTAAATCTGTGGAATTCCACTGAAAACGCCGAATACACTCAGCAGCCACAGCACCACCGCAATAATGACTACGATGTTCAAGATCTGCTTGACACGCGCATCCATTGGAATGTAGCTGTTGACCACCCACAGCAGAATGCCGACGACGACGAGGGCCACCACCACCGAAAGCAATACCGGCGGAATTGCGCTCATGACACCAAATATGTTCAGCAGCCATAGCACCACCGCGATAATCACCACGAGGTTCAGGATCTGCTTGATTCGTGACTCCATCGGGATGTAGGTATTGACCAGCCACAACAGCAAACCGACGACGATCAGGCTCACCACTACCGAAACCAACCCCATAGGCAGTACGCCCAAAACGCCGAACGCACTCAGCAGCCACAGCACCACCGCGATGATCACCACGATGTTCAGTATCTGCTTGATGCGGCCATCCATCGGGATATAGTTGTTGACCAGCCACAGCAGCACGCCGACAACGATAAGTACGACTACAAGCGAAATTAAGTCCATGGCCTTGCTCCTAAAATTAAATCAAATGATTGATGTAAAAAACCATTACTAACCGAATATTATCAACTCAATATCGGCATCGCCCTCCATGCTAAAGAGTGACCCAACGTAAAACACACTAGGTCAGTCCCAAAAGCGTTAACCAAGCACCACACGCACCCGATGCAGTCGTCCGTCATCCTGTAAGGTAATGCTATTGCCGTTTGGCTGGCGTTCTCCGTCGAGTTCTATTGTGACCACACCGCGTGTCACTTCGTTAGGGTTCTCAACCGCGATTTCATAGCGCGTATTTTCGTGCTGATAAGAAATGCTGAAACTGCGCCAAGCCCTGGGAATACAGGGATCAAAGACCAATTGGTCGGCGCGGACCTGTAAGCCCAAGACCCATTCGATGCCGGCACGGTAATACCAACCCGCAGCCCCCGTGTACCAGGTCCAGCCGCCACGCCGAACGTGCGGTGGCTCGGCATAGATGTCCGCCGCCAGCACATATGGCTCGACCTTATAGGCGTAAACGCCGGTGCGGGTGGCCGTGCGCTTGATCGGATTGAGCATATGCAGCAGTTCCGCGGCTTGATCGCCGTCACCGAGCATGGCATAGGCGATGACGGACCAGATCGCCGCGTGGGTATACTGCCCGCCGTTCTCCCGCACGCCTGGAGGATAGCTTTTGATATAACCGGGATCACGCTCGGTCTTGTCGAAAGGCGGTGTGAACAGCAACACCAGATCGTCGCCGTAGCGAACAAGATATTCCCGTACCGAATTCATCGCCCGCTGCGCGCGTTCGGCCTCGGCGGCACCGGAAATGACACCCCAGCTCTGCGCAATCGAATCGATGCGGCACTCGGCGTTGGCAGCAGAACCCAAGGGGCTGCCGTCATCGAAAAAGGCGCGCCGGTACCATGCCCCATCCCAGCCTTCCGCCTCCACGGCGGCTTTCAGTTGGTTAGCGTGCTCGCGCCAGCGGCTGGCCCGCTCCTGCTCGCCCCTGCCCTCCGCCACATGGGCGAATTCGGACAGCGTGGCGAGCAGAAACCAGGCCATCCAGACACTCTCGCCCTTGCCCTGGTTGCCGACCCGATTCATACCGTCATTCCAGTCGCCGCTCCCCATCAGGGGTAGACCGTGCCCCCCCGTTTTCAGGCTTAGGTCGAGCGCACGCGCGCAATGTTCGAAAAGGGTCGCGTGCTGCATCGACTGGGTCGGTTCGTAATAGGCGTCATCCTGTTCCGGCTCAAGCTGAGGCCCCTCCAGAAACGGCACGTCCTCCTCGAGCACGCCGGCATCGCCGCTTACCCTCACATAGTGGGAGACGACATAGGGCAACCAAACCCGGTCGTCGGAAAAATGGGTACGCACGCCGCGGCCAGTGGGTGGATGCCACCAATGCTGCACATCCCCCTCGACAAACTGGCGCGATGCGGCGTGAAGGATGTGGGAGCGGGCCAGATCGGGCCGGGCGACCGCCAATGCCATGCAGTCCTGCAGCTGATCGCGAAAACCGAATGCCCCACCCACCTGATAGAACGCGGCCCTAGCCCACATCCGGCAACTCAGGGATTGATACAGCAGCCAGCGGTTCAGCAAGAGATCGAGCTCCCGGTCCGGCGTTTTCACCTGAACCTTGGCAAGCACTTGCTCCCACGCCTGCTTCACCTGGGCAAACGTTGTGGCTACCTTGGTTTCCCGGTAGCGCTGGACCAACTCGCGGGCATGGGCACGATCTTTGCCTTGTCCCAACAGGAAAACAATCTCGGCCCGCCCGTTGGGCTCGAGTTCGATGACTGTCTTCAGCGCCGCGCAAGGATCCAACCCTGCACCAACGCGTTTTTTCAGCGCCTTGGGGCTCAGCAAGCCTACCGGTGCATCCAGGCTGCCGTTAGGGCCAATGAACTCAGTCCGATTTGCAGTCCACCCGGTTTGCCGTCCAGCGAGATCGGCGAAAGCGATACGCTCGCCGAATTCCATGTCCCAGGGATTGACCGCAAACATGGCCCCGGTTTCCGGATCCATCTCGGTGATAACGTGAGATGCGGTCACCGTGCGCGAAGAGCCGAGCACCCACTCCACGTAAGCCGCAACCGTCAGACGGCGGGTTCGCCCCGAAACATTCGTCAAGGTCAAAGACGAAATCTTGACCGGATCGTCCGGGCTGACGAATTGCAGCAAGTCGCTATGTATCCCATGGGAGGCATGCTCGAAACGACTATAGCCCTGCCCATGGCGAATCACATAACTCGTATTATCGACCCTGATCGGCAGAGCGGTCGGGCTCCACAATTCATTCGTTTCATCGTCACGCAAATAGAAAACTTCGCCGGGCGGATCGCTGACCGGGTCGTTCGACCAGGGCGTCAACTGGTTTTCGCGGCTGTTACCGCACCAGGTGCAGCCGCTGCCCAACTCCGACACCGTAAAGCCAAATTCGGCATTGGCGATCACATTGATCCAGGGGGCTGGCGTCCACTGTCCTTTATCGAGCACGATCACGTATTCGCGCCCGTCTTCGACAAAACCACCGAGCCCGTTAAAAAATTCGAGCGGAGGGAGAGACAACGGTAGCGAATCCATTCCGGGAGTGGTCAACGCTTTCGGCGCAACGAAAGCTGCCGCCGGCCGCTGGTGTCTCAACAGTTGTTCGGCCAATGTGCCGCGATTGCTGGCCAGCACCGCGCGCGCGACCGTTTGCAGCATACGCCGTTCTTCGACCGAGAGCTGGTCGCCACGCAAGACAAAAATAGCACCCTGAATTTTATGTTCTTGATGAAACCAAAGCGCCTGTTTTTCCCGCACCATGCCCTCCAGCAAAGTCTGCAGGTCTCCAGCGTAAGAAAACTCTTTTTCATTCAAAATAACGACGTCAGCGGCGAGGCCTTTCATGCGCCAGTACTCGTGGGCGCGCAGTAATTGTTCGACGAGGATTCGATCTTCCGGTTCTGATATGCGCAGCAACACGATCGGGCGATCGCCCGAGATGCCATGCCGCCATAGCGAGGTGACATTCAACGTATTCAGCTGCATCATCCTGCCGGTTGGCCGAAGCGAGGGATCGGCGTAGACCAAGCGGTTGGCCAGATCCTGAAATAGCTGGGCTTCGTCGGGCTTGGTACGCAAATAATGCAGTTGCACATGGGCGTGAGTCCACGCCAGGGAAGACACGCGGTCGAACGCCGCCGCGTTGTGATATTTGTCGGCCAGCTCCTCCAGCGCCTGGCGTGACGCGGCGACCAGGGTAGTGAACGTGACGTGTTCGGTTGCGCCTGCCGCGATGCGAATCCGCGTGCGCAAACTGAAAATCGGATCGAGAACCGAGCCGACCGTGTTGGTCAACGGGCGCCCATCCATCACCGCGATCGGCTCCCGCAGCGTATGCCCACGCCCGATAAAACGGGCCCGGTCGGTTTCGTATTGGAGACCGTCTTCGGCTCCGACACAGGCCAACACATGCGCCGCCCAGAGGTTCGGGTCTCCGTCCGCACGCTGGCGCCGCCGTGCTATCAGCGCACAGGCCTGGGGAAAATATTCGGTCCGGACGAACAGGTTGGAAAAAGCCGGATGCGCGATGTCGGCCGGCAAGGGTGCGAGTACGATCTCCGCGTAAGACGTGATCTCGATTTCCCGAGCCTGCATCCCGTTATTGGTCAGACTCAGGCGGCGGATTTCCGCATCATCCTCGGGCGAAACGAGGATCTCCAGCGTGCTGACCATGCTGCCGTCCGTGCGGCTGATACGGGCGCGATCTTCGGCAAAAACCACCTCGTAGTCAGCGGGCGCCATCGTCGTCGGTTGATACCCGGCGGACCATACCTGGCCGGTTTCAATATCGCGCAGATAGATATAATTCCCCCAGGCATCCCGCGTCACGTCTTCGCGCCAGCGTGTTACGGCCAAATTCTGGCAAAGGCTGTAACCCGATCCGGCGGCAGTGATCATCACCGCGTAACGGCCGTTGGAGAGCAAGTGCGAGGAAGGGACCAACGATGTGGGCGAAGGTACGCGCCGAACGGGTGGCTGTGCCGATTCCTTGACTTCGGGAAGGTCCTGGAGGAATGGCAGGCAGAGGGCATCCGCGCCGCGCGGGATGCGTTCCTGCAGTAACAATTCGGCCGACTGGATCAACGGTGCCTGATGGAAGCGATGGCGCATTCTACCGTCATGGACTGCATTAGAGAAGGCCACCAAGGACATGCCCTGGTGGTGGGCCATATAACACCGCACCATCGCCATCCGCTGCCCACTTGCAAGCCGGATCGGGGTGAAATCCAGCGCTTCATAGAAGCCGAAGGGACCTAATGCGCCTTCCTTTTCCAGGCGCTGGAAGTTTTCCACGGCGGCATGCGGCAGGTACATTGAAGCCAAAGCCGTCGCGTAAGGGGCAATGACCAGATCTTCACCGAGCCCTCGCTTCATCCCCAAGCCGGGTACGCCAAAAGCGGAATACTGATAGGTGAAGAAAAGATCGCGTACATTGAAAGCTGACTCGGAAACCCCCCACGGCACGCCGCGTTCTTTACCATATTCGATCTGTCGCTTCACGACCAGCCGGCAGGTCTGATCGAGCAAACTGTAACGCGGCGTATAGGTCACCAGAGAAGGCATCAGATATTCGAACATCGATCCCGACCACGACAACAGCACGGTACCATGCGCCGCACGTGTCACCCTGCGCCCAAGATGGAACCAGTGCAGGCTCGGCACATCACGCTTGGCGATCGCGATAAAACTGGAGAGGCGCGCCTCGGAGGCCAATAAATCGTAATAGCTGTCATCGAGAGCCCCTTCCGTCACCCGATAACCCAGCGCAAACATATGCCGCACCTCATCATAGAGGAAGCGGAAGTCCATTTCGTGGAATAAGGCATCCAATTGTGCAGCCATGGCTTCCAGACGCTTCGTGAGCACTTCGGCCTGCTCTCCGGCGCGCCGCAGCATCATCGACAGAGTTTCCGGATCACCAGACAAAGCCAAGGGCTCTTGTGGCAATGCCTCAAGGTGAGCCAAAGCCAATGCATAGCTGTCGCCTAAGTCACACAGGTGAGTATCGAGACTCAACTCTTTCCGAAACGCCTCAAGCTGAAGGCCTTGCTCCTCCGTTTCAGCCCAAGCGTCCAGCTGACCCGCAAAATGGATCCAGGGAACCAGGCACTCCACATCACGTACATGAGAACGGATGTCATCGCGCAGCAGCGTAACCCACGCGAGCACTTCACTGTCGCCGGAATCGCCCCGTTCATCGGCATAGGCGCTTGCCAGATCCTGTAGCGTGTCAACGCAGCCCGTCAACCGCCCCCACAGTCGACTCCATTCTTCGTAGTCTATAGGCTGGCTCCCCAAAAGCTCTCCAAGAACGACGCCTTTTTGCCGCAGCTCTTTCAGACTCACGGTCAGCGTACGCCGGTCATCGGTGATGATGGCGAGCGAATCCATGAGTAGTCGATGAGTATCCGAAAGGCCTATCAACGCCGTGGAGAATGAAAGCGGTCGCCTCAACGTTTCCCGGCATGCCTGGGCCAGCGCAAGTAAATGCCCAGCCAGATTGCCGCTGTCAACGGTCGAAACATAGCGGGGTTCCAGCATGTGCAGATCGCGGGTATCGTACCAATTGTAAAAATGGCCGTGCAGGCGCGGCAGCGCGATCAGTGTCTTCAGTGTATCTTCGAGTCGGTCGACGGTATCACTCAAGCCTATCCAGCCGAAATCCCGGGCGCTTACCACTGACAACAGATACAGACCGAAATTGGTAGGCGAACTGCGATGGGCGATAACAGGTTGCGGGGTTTCCTGAAAATTATCGGGCGGTAAATAGTGTTCCTTCTGGGTCACGAAGGTCGTGAAAAAGCGCCATATACGCCTTCCGATCAAGCGAAGTTGAACGTTATCCTCGGGCTGTAGCGTTTCAGCCAGATCCAGTCTGGGCGGAAGGCTCAATGCGCGGGCGATGACTGGCGCCAGCCACCACAATAACAGGAAGGGTGTAGCAAACCTGATGCCCGCCGGATTGAAAAGCACTACTACGACACTGGAGGCAATGGCGACCGTAGACGAGATGCTCAGGGGCCGAATCAGATTCTTCATCGTATGACTTGCCGCTGCCTTTGCCTGCAGGGCCGTGGTCCATGTCAGCAATCGACGCCGGGTAATGAACAGCCGCACTAAGGTTCTGACGATGGCGTCCGTCATCTGCCAGGCGTGCTGGGCAAGTAAGGTCAGCTCCACCAGACTGCTGCCAAATCCCCATAACATATTCTCACCCGTTGCGCGTAGATGGGTAACGAGCGAAGTGCCTCGACGGGGCAACATAAATCCACTTGTGATAGACAGGATGGCGGGAAAAGCCAATGCCGTCAGGACGAAACCCATCAGGATCCCTTGCGGTGCATTCGGTATAGCCCAGGTTGCGACCAGTGCGGAGAAGGTTGCTGGGGCCGATAGGGATCGGCGCAAATTGTCTAGCATCTTCCAGCGCCCGATCATGGGCATATCCTTGCCGCGAGGCCCGAAAATCCAGGGTAATAGCTGCCAATCGCCACGCGCCCAGCGGTGCTGCCGCGATGCCGCCACCTCTGCATGGGAAGGAAATTCTTCAAAAAACTCGATATCGCTCACCAGCGCGCAACGCGCAAATACGCTCTCGAACAAGTCATGACTGAGCTGGGTGTTTTCCGGCACGCGCCCAGCCAGAACGGCTTCAAACGCATCCACATCATATAAGCCCTTGCCGCTGTAAGTGCCCAGTCCGAATAGATCCTGATAAAGTTCGGATACCGTACTGGCGTAAGCGTCGGTGCCCGAGCTGCCGGCAAAAATCCGGTGAAACATCGAACGTTCCTGCCGCTGCGGCAGGGTTGCCGTCACGCGAGGCTGGATAATGCTGTAGCCATCCACGGCACACTGGGTTTTCGGATCGATCGCCGGTCGGTTCAGCGGATGGGCGGCCACTCCCACCAATTGTGATACAACGCCCATGGGCAACTTGGTGTCGGCATCGAGGGTAAGCACATAACGAACACCGGGGGGCGCGGCCGCTGGCTTGCCATCGATCGGCAGAAAAGACGTATCGACAGCGCCGCGCAACAAGCGGTTAAACTCGTGCAGCTTGCCGCGCTTGCGTTCCCAGCCCATCCACTTGCCTTCGGATGGATTCCACAAACGTTTGCGGTGAAACACAAAGAAGCGTTGGTCTCCATACCTGGCGTTGAGCGCCGCCACCCCGGCAGTGGCTATGCTCAGCAGCCGGGCATCGTTCGGCATCGTTTCTCGCTCCGCATCGCTCCAATCCGACAACAAGGCAAAGCGCAATTGGCCGTTAGGATTGGACAGATAGCGAATCTCCATTTGCTCGAGCTGCTCCTTTACCCCGGTCTCGGTCACGAACATTGTCGGCACGACGACGAACGTACTCAGCGCCTCGGGCACGCCGCCCTTCAGTTCGAGCCGTGGCAGGTGGCTCGGTGGAAGGCCTGCAATAATGAGCCGGTTAACGAGGCCGACCGCGATATCCGATGCGGGAAACACACCGAATAAGGCAAGCAGGAACAATTGAAATCCGCCGACCCCTGCCGCTATACATGAGTTCAAGGGAAGCGCGAGCAACAGCCCTGTCAACATGGCAAGACTAGCCGCATAAGCGAGCCCGGCATAAGCGACATAAGCGCGCAGCAGCCATTGCTTGAAAGAAGGTCGAAAATCGACTTCCTTTTCGAACGCATAGCGGCCGGCGCCGATCAAGTAATAGCCCGGATCCAGCTGTCGTGCGTCGGTTGAGTCTTGTTCACTGGCGCGTTGAACTTTGTCTATCACCCGGCTAGCTATCCCCACCTCCGCATGCGGAGAGCGTTTGGCGAGATCTTCGATGGCGTGGCGATAACGGTCGCGTGTCAGAAAATCCATTGCCCCATAGCCGTCATGAGCGCGCAGGCGCTCGTCCACCAGGCTCGCATCCTCGACGAACTGGGGCCATTCGAATGCGGAAATAGCGCGCATGCTGAGGATGATGTTGCGGACCGTCAGGTTATCGGCGATCTGGTCGGCGTGTTCGCGATGCACGATTTCATCCAGACTGACACCTTGCTCGCTAAGCCATTCATTCAGGTAATCGAGGGAGAGCTCCGCGCCAGGATGCGGGTCATGTAATCGCTGCAAGATCTGTACGGCGTATGCCTGACGCAACGGAACGGCGGGTAATGTCGCCGCGGGGAGAGGCGATTCCAGTTTATCGGTTTGAGCGATGATTTGTTCGATCTGATCGACGAACTCGTCCGCCAGCTGGCGACCTGTTTGAGAACGCATGGTGCGAACCGCCAGACGGCGCAGATTTTCGACAAGCAACACGCGTAAAGTACTCGGGATCGCCCAGAGTTCACCGAGGGTGAGAGGATCGACGCTTTGATACGCCCGCACGAAAAGCGTCAATAACTCCGGGGCAAAGCGGCTGTCGGTATGGGCTACCAAGGCCCAGGCGATGCCGTAGACGCGGGGATAGCCCTCGAGTATGCCTTCGGCCAACTTGGGCAGCGCCCGGTAATAACTTTCAGGCAAATCGACTTGAATGTCGCTGACCTGCTCCTGGATCACATGAAAATTATCCAGTAGCCATTCCGCCGCCGGTGTGATGGCGCGTTGCTGACTTACCGCCTTGGCGACAGCTTCATAGGCATCGACCAGCACCCGGCAATTCTCGCGCACCCGCGGGATCAGTTTGCGTCCTTGCTTGCGACGGCTGACTTTTTGCGCTTGTGCTAAACTGACCGCATGCTGTTCTAGCCGTTCGGTGCTGAATAACTCGAACCGGATGGGCGCCTCATCATTCCCCGGGTGATCTATCCTAGCGTATCGCCTTTGTTCTCGCCGCTTCGCCATGGTTTTATTCTCCGAGCCTAAATAAAATTTAGCTTCCTGCCCAGCAAAGCGGATCGAGTCTTTCTCACTCTGGAATGAGGCGACTCGTATCGGCTTTGACTCAGAAAGTGAAAACGGAACGGTAAAATATTAAGGCTATATGATGCCCAATAAGACAAGAACCAGTAA
>Ga0208116_1000321_pt1 | contig 15536 bp, 15 predicted proteins | sample LakWasMeta9_HOW4_2_FD_183859 | JGI IMG/M metagenome (GOLD analysis project Ga0208116, IMG submission 183859) | Freshwater sediment methanotrophic microbial communities from Lake Washington under simulated oxygen tension - Sediment Metagenome... | ecosystem: Environmental > Aquatic > Freshwater >... | reverse complement strand
TTCGTATTCATAATTAAAAGGCCACAACCAATTGAGCTATTCCTAGGTTTTTATCAAAGTAACGCTCTTGTGTTTGCGTCCCTAGTGAATCGGTATATTCAAACTTAAGTTTAAAATATTCATTGAATTTGTAATTTAGGCCGAAAGTTAGCGCGGAGACATTATTGATAGCCACCAGTTGACCATCATAATCTTCGGCAATTCTGTTATGCGGCTGCCATCTGCCATAGCGGGCAAAGGTCGTTACCGGATAACCTATATAATTTTCAAGATCGGCCAGCAATGTGGTGTGATAGCCAAGTTCGTTTGGCTTTCCGTAGTCGAAGCCATCGGCGATAAAATTATCATGCGCATTACGCCACATCACTTCGTTTTGTAACTTCAGGAAACTGTAACCTAAGCTTAGATCCGCCCCATACATCGAATTCCTGACATTTCTGTTCTTATCAAGATCACTCAAATGCGACACGCCAAACTCAATGCCTTCTGAAGTATTTTTGTGCGTCCGATAGGTATTTTGTCCAAGTGACATGCCTAACCGTCCACCGACAGACGTACCATCGTTGGCGTACATGGCATCCGTCCAAAACACCGAGTAGTTGAACATGTTCCAGGAACCGTAAGAACGCACACCATCACCGTTATAGCCGCCAAATTGCATCCTTGACGTAGTAATAGGCGCGGTGACTGTTACGCGATCAGTGTTGGCGAAGTATTGATAATCACTTGAGAAAGGTAAGTCAAACCGGCCCGCTTGAACATGAAGGCCCTGGGCATTAAAAATTCGGCCTCTGGGCGGAATAGAATCATCAAACATGTGGTAATCAACCAAAGCTACCGCGATACCCGCGCCACCGGCACCAATACCGCCCGGTCCACTACCGCCGCAAGTTATCGCTGCAGGTGCTGAGTAGTCTGTACCCGAGGAATTACCACACAAAACGAGTGCCGAGCTGGCGGCAAAATGATCGTTATAGGCATACTCCAAATCCAACTCTACAGAACCGACACTAAACGTCTGGTCAGTGGAATTATCAGTTTTAGCGTTCACATCAAAAAAGCCGCTGATATCCAAACCTTTTTCTTTAGCGGCTTCTCTGAGCTCCTCAACTTCTTCCGTTAGCGCACCTAGTTTGCTGGAAATTGCCGGTTCAGCAGCGGTTTCAGCGACTTTGCCTGTTGCAACCGGTGCTTTTTCTGAAGCTTTAACGGTTGACGCTGTGTTTGTGCTTACTTGAAGTGGAGATCGCGAAGACGTGACTGACTGTGGCGAGTGTTCTAGTTGCTGAATTCGAGCTTCGAGCTGCTCGATTTTTTGATCCTTTTCTTTTAACAGACCTTCGACAATCTGGCGAATATGTTCATCAGAAACATTTGCCGCGGTAGCGGCATTAGCAGCGGATACCTGTATCGCCCAAAAAATTGCACTAAAAATTAAAGTCTTCGCCAGAAGATTTATGCGGGAACCAAGCATAATCAATCCATCTTGTCTGTTATATGTAAATCAAAAGTAGTTCACATTTTTTAATCTGACAAATAACACTCTGGATAGAACAATTAGATATTGCCCCCCATTTTCCATAACCATGGATAATTTAGTGTTAGAGGAAAAAACTTATTTTATTAACTTGTCGTTCCCTTATTACCCTTGCGCTATATAAATAATTGCCGCAAAAAAAAAGGCCGTACAAATTAATGTACGGCCTTTGCTTTAAAACTTATCGATTTAAACGACGTTTTTAATGTCGACTTTCAGCAGGCGCGCCATCTGATACGACATCAAGATCCCCCCAACCCAAGCGGCGATGAAATAACTCCAGTAACAAGCCCCAGCTTTGTAACGCTAAAGCTGGATCATAGCGAGGGCCTTCATCACGCATAAAAGCATGCTGACCGTTAAACTCATGCCATGTGAAGCGCGTACCCACTTCTTCAAGACGCGCTTTTAATAAGTTGCGACCTTCCAACGGAACGTGCGGATCTTGCCGTCCCCAGATGTGTAGCAATTCACCTTTAATTTCACCCGCGCGATCCAACGAGTTGTCGTTAGTGCCCAGACCTAAGCCTTTTTTGTGAATATCTGTGGCATAAAAACAGGTTGTCGCCAAAACGTCCGGATTCATCGCGGCACGAAATGCAAGGTGTCCGCCGATACAAATGCCCATTACGCCAAGACGCCCGGTGCAATCTTCGCGTGATTTTAGATAATCAAGCGCTGCGCGTGCGTCGCTGTCATAGGAAGAAAGTTCCTTGGTGATCTTGTGCGCATTGCCACGAGTTGTGCCATCTTCATCATAAGCAAGCACAGTGCCGGCGGGCTCAAGCTCGTGATAAATTTCCGGGCAGGCAACAATAAAACCATGGCCGGCAAGCATTGCTGCAGTACGGCGAATAGGGGCGGTTACTTGAAATATTTCTGAATACATCAGCACGGCAGGATATTTTCCTGGTGCCGCTGGGCGAAAAATATGCAGGCGCATATCGCCAGTAGGCGTATTAATGTCAGCAATTTCATTGTCTTTGATAAGCATATTTTTGTCCTTTAACGTGGCTCAATTTAATTTTGACCTGACTTTTTGTTATAGATTGGTCAACCCGGCATATTATCATGATGCTGATTAGCGCTGTCCAGCGCATACCCTTGTTGAGCGCAATAGTCAGGAGATAGATCTGACGTCGCTAGAGTCTGTAGATATTCCCGCAAAATATAAATATCAATCGGGTTTTCCGGCTGAATACGGGCAACCGGCAAATCTGCGCCTTGTTGCCAGTGTTTAACAACCTCTTGTTTGTTGCCGCCGGCAATCAGAAAAATGACTTTATGGCTGTTACTTAATGCCGCCGCACTGAGCGTAATTCGTTCTTGTGGCGGTTTAGGTGAGTTGTAAACAGCATGCACCAGTTCATCTTGATCATGCTGATGCTCAGGAAATAAGCTCGCTGTATGACCATCTTCGCCCACACCCAACAACACCAAATCAAACGGTAGCGCCGCAGCGACTAATGGCTGGTAGAAAGCCGCTGCGAGCTCAGTACCGATTTCGGTAGGCATGGTGTGAATTTGCTCAGCAGGAATGGATACTTTGCTAAGCAACGCTTGGCTAGCCATGACGCTGTTTCTGTCAGGATGATCAGCAGGCAAACTGCGCTCATCACCATAATAAATCACCCACTTTGACCAATTGGTATCGGCTTGAGACAACAGCTGATAAACATGCTCTGGTGTTTTGCCACCTGCCAATACCAGCTTGAACATGCCGTGATCGGCAATAGCCCGTTCAGCAGCATTGAGAATTTGCTGACAAGCAGCGACAGCAATTTGATCGGCATTTTCAAAAGCATGCCAACGGCTGTTTTCTTGCATTTATTTGCACTCCGGGTTTAAGGAACTGCGCCAAAATTGCGCTTCTTTTTCAAATAGCCGGTTGTCTTCAGGCCCCCAGGAACCAGCGGGATAGGTTGGAATGTAATCCCGCTCCATCGCCCAAGTTCGGAGAATAGGGTCAACAATCCGCCATGCATATTCTACTTCATCAAAACGTAAGAATTGCGAGCTGTCACCTCTGAGCACATCAAGCAACAAATCTTCGTAAGCATCAATGGCTTTTTCATCCTGATTGCGGAAACTGGCATCCAAACTACGAGTACGGGTGGCCATTTCCAGACCGGGCTCTTTGACGGTCATTTCGATGCGGATGCACTCTTCTGGCTGAATGCCCAACAGGACCCAGTTTTGATTCATACAATGAATTTCGGTATCACGAAAAAACTGCAGCGGCGGATGGCGAAAACAGATGGAAATAGTTGATTGCGCTTTGGCCATGCGTTTACCGGTGCGCAAATACATCGGTACCCCGCGCCAGCGCCAATTGTCGATGTATAGCTTCATCGCCGCATAAGTTTCGGTAACGCTGTCGGCAGGGATTTTTTCTTCCTGCAAATAGCCTTTTACCTTCTCGCCATTGACTACGCCAGGACCGTACTGCCCGCGAAATGCAAAGGCATGGACTGCATCTTTCGGAATAGGTCGAATTGATTTTAATACTTTGACCTTTTCATCCCTTAACGAATGCGCCTCCATCGATACCGGTGGTTCCATGGTAACTAAGGTCAATAATTGCAGCAAATGGCTTTGTAGCATATCGCGCAAGGCACCGGAGTTATCGTAATAATCACCCCGGCTGCCTATGCCAAAATCTTCGGAATGGGTAATTTGGATATGATCGATATAGTTACGATTCCATAACGGTTCCAGCATCACGTTGGCAAATCGAAACACCAAGACATTTTGCACCATGCCTTTGCCTAGATAATGATCAATGCGATAAATCTGCTCTTCAGTTAAATAATGACTGATGCGTTTTTGTAACGCTTGGGCGCTATCTAAATCATAACCAAACGGCTTTTCAATAATCACCCGGCGCCAGCCGGTTTCTTCATTGAATAGCTGATTGTTGCTTAGTAACTCCATCACCGGCCCAAAATCGGACGGACTGATCGACAGATAAAAAGCGATATTTTTAGGAAATTTCTTATCACCAAGAGTTTTTGCCAAACCGCTATAACATTCTGGATCCTGCAAATCGCCGCGATGATATTGCAAACGTTGGCTAAAACGTTGAAACACTGCCTCGTCAAATTCCGTTTTGATTTTGCTTTCGATCATCTCCCTCACTTCCGTTAGCCATTGCTGCTGATCCCAAGGCCTACGACCAATAGCCAGAATTTGCGTGCCTTCCGGCAAGCGTCCGGCCACATCTAAATGGTAAAGCGCCGGCATCAGCTTAATCCGGGATAGATTTCCGGTCGCGCCAAAAATTACGTAGGTACAGGGTTCTGCATTCATTCGGAAATCTCCCGGCTTATAGTTTTAGTTATTGTTAGGGGCACAGTAATTTGTAGAAAAAAGCCGTTCATGGATAGGTCAGTATCCATGAACGGCTTAATGCAAAGGCTCAGACCGTATATGTCGTCGATGCGGTTTTACCGCCGTGGCCGGTCCAGTCGGTGTGGAAGAACTCACCTCTGGGTTTATCGATACGCTCATAGGTATGGGCACCGAAATAATCCCGTTGCGCTTGCAGTAAGTTGGCAGGCAAGCGCTCGCTACGATAGCCGTCAAAATAGGCTAAAGCGGACGAAAATGCCGGAGCAGGAATTCCTGACTCAACACTTAAAATAACTGCTTTGCGCCAACCGGCATCAGCCTTCTGCATCGCGTTCGTAAAGAAATCAGCCAACAGCAGATTTTCTAATTCAGGATTAGCATCATAAGCGTGCTTGATGTCATTCAGGAACTGACTGCGAATAATGCAGCCGCCGCGCCACATCAGGGCACATTCACCGTAATTAAGTGACATGCCGTATTCTTTGGAAGCCTCGCGCATCAAACGAAAGCCTTGTGCATAAGAAATAATCTTGGCGGCGTAAAGCGCATCATGAATAGCTTGAATAGTGGCTTGTTTATCGCCATTAAACGCTGGGATGACTTTAGGCAAGCGCTGTGCCGCTTTAATGCGCTCATCTTTAAGTGCCGACAAACAACGGGCAAAGACTGATTCGCCGATCAAGGTCAACGGAATGCCCAGGTCCAATGCATTAATGCCGGTCCACTTGCCGGTGCCTTTTTGTCCGGCGGTATCGAGGATTTTTTCCACCAACGGCAAGCCGTCTTCATCTTTATAGGCCAAAATATTGGTAGTAATTTCGATGAGGTATGAACTGAGCACACCGCGATTCCACTCGGCAAAGATTGTATGTAGTTCGTCTGCGCTTAAGCCAAGTCCTTCTGATAACAATTGATACGCCTCACAAATCAGCTGCATGTCGCCGTATTCAATACCGTTATGCACCATTTTTACATAATGACCGGCGCCATTATCACCCACCCACTGGCAGCATGGCTCGCCGTCAACTTGCGCGGCGATGGCCTGAAAAATAGGCTTAACCGCTGGCCATGCGGCTTTATTGCCACCCGGCATAATCGATGGCCCATTTCGAGCGCCTTCTTCACCGCCGGAAACACCAGCGCCTACATAAAGAATTTGTTTTTCTTTAAGTGCAAGAGTGCGCCGGTTGGTATCGGTAAATAACGAGTTGCCGCCATCTACAATAATGTCACCTGCTGACAACAAAGGCACCAGCTTATCAATGTATTGATCGACCACTTCACCTGCTTTTACCATCAACATGACAATGCGCGGTGATTGCAGACTGTCAACCAACTCTTCCAACGTGTGTGTACCGACCACTTCTGTACCTTGTGCAGGTCCCGCCAGAAATTCATCAACGACGCTGGTAGTGCGGTTGAATACCGCGACCTTAAAACCATGATCATTCATATTCAGGACTAAATTTTGTCCCATTACTGCCAGACCTATTAAACCGATATTTGCTTTCATAGTTACCTTAAAAGAATGTTGATGCTATTTCTTGTTCAGACTCCGCTTGACCAAGAACCATATTTCATAGAAATTCTTAAACTTTAAACTTGCCCGGTTCTAACTTTACTCCTCACTGTTCATAAGTGACAAAAGCTTGTATTGCAATCAATCAACGTCAGCAAAGCCAACGGTGGTAAAAGCAAATGTCGCATGATGAACCATCTGTTGTTAAACAAAATATGACCCGAATAAGTGTCTATCTTCAACCAATAATCACTGTGCCAATCATAACCCTATCGATAATAATTGCACCTATAAAATCAATGGCAAGTAACGACTTATTAGCCAGCATCAGCTCCCCATTTAGCTTGTAGATAGTCACGTCGGACATCGAAAATCTGCTGCATTTTATTACCAATCAACAACATGTGGGTCAACTGTCCAAACCAGCCCAGCGGCATGGCGTAAAACAGAATATCCTCTAAAATCACGCCGCTTGCAGTTTCTGTTAAACGCACCTCATGGCTCAAAAATTTAAACGGGCCAACACGTTGTTGATAAATAAAACGCTGCGGCATCTGGCAATGACTGACTTCTGATAACCACGCCATCGGAATGCCGAAAACAGCTTTCATCTGATAACTAATCATTAACCCGCCGTAAATTCCGCTAGGCACTTGCGAGGTAATCTCGACATTAAAAAAATCAGGAGTCACCTCATTAAGATGATAAGGCGAAGACAGAAATTCCCAGGCTTCTTGCCTGGTTACATTGAGCGCCTGCTGTCGATAGAGTTGATAAATTTTCATAGCCTGTGCGGGACATTAAGTTAGATAAAGATAAAAAAAGCTAATCTACCGCAAAAAACAAATTGCGGTAGACTGCTTAATCACCCGCTGCTGCAAAAGCGTTTATTAACCCGCAAAGCCAACTTTTTATGCAAGGACTTATCATGATAAAAAAATTGCTACAAACCCTGGCTAGCCTATGTTTAGCAGGTTGTTCCATGGTTGGCGCTCGCACCAGTGAAGAAGCTCCGTTTACGCTATTAACCGAGAGTGGCGATATTCAAATCCGGCAATATCAAGATCTGCTGGTCGCAGAAACCGTCATCGAAGCCAGCTATGCCGATAGCGGCTCGATCGGCTTTAATCGCTTGGCCGGTTATATTTTCGGCAACAACACCAAGCAACAAAAAATGGCTATGACAACGCCGGTATTACGTGAACAGGACAACGAAAAAATCGCCATGACGGCTCCGGTGTTGCAGGAACAATCCGGGACAAAATGGATAATGTCTTTTGTTATGCCGTCAAGTTACAGCCTATCGACTTTGCCCCAACCGCTAAATCCCTTAGTCAGAATTAAACAAATACCCGGCAAAAAAGTAGCTGTACTGCGTTATTCAGGTTCGTTAAATGAGCAAGTAATTGCCGAAAAAGCCAATGCTTTAAAGACGTGGCTTGAGCAAAATCATTATCAGAGTTTATCCAAAGCCCGCTCAGCCGCCTATGACCCGCCCTGGACGATACCGTCATTACGCCGTAATGAAGTGCATATTGATGTTGAGTGAATTGTCTTAATTTTGAACCCTTTGATGATTGTGCAGTGGTAGCCTTAAGCAAACAAAGCGCCTAAAACCCTGCACTCATCGACATCTTAATGTCTTATTTATTCAGCCCCCTCGATATCCTGACCCATTGCAACAAACGACAGGTTTACCATCGCCGTAAAATTTAAGTTTCGCTTTTTTGGGTCATTGGTTTCCAAATTCTATCGACCAGTCTCTATTTAACATAGTCACTAGCAGTCTACATGCCATGTCCACTTAGGTAGAAACACCTAGGTATATCTACGAATATATTAATTATTTTTTTGCTTTAGCATGCTGACGTAATTGCATTGCATTGCGTTACATGGCAGTGAGTACTGTTTGGCCTGTTGAGTGGTTGCTCAATTTATTTAATTTGCTAACTGGAATACAAAATGGCCTCAGAATCAGCCACGCCTCTTGTAGTTGATTTGGACGGGACGCTAACGCCTACAGATACTATGGTTGAGTCCATAATTCAGCTTGGCAAACAACATCTCCTGGATCTGCTTAAACTACCTTTTTGGCTGTTTAAAAAACGGGCCGGTTTCAAGGCAAGCTTAGCAAGCCGATTGACGTTACCAATTTCAAATTTGCCCTACTGCACAAATTTAGTCGACTATTTACGCAACGAAAAACAAAACGGTAGGCAACTTATTCTTGCCACAGCTGCACACAGCAATATTGCCAATGCCGTCGCAGCCCACCTGGATTTGTTCGATACCGTGCTTGCCAGCAGCGAACACCACAACCTTAAAGGCACCGCCAAACTTGCAGCAATCCAGCAATTGGTCGGATCTGAATTTGTCTATGCGGGCGATAGCAAAGCCGATTTACCCATTTGGCAAGCGGCGCAGGCAGCAATTCTAGTCAACACATCAAGTAAAGTGGGTAATACTGTACGTAAAAACACCCCTATCGAGCTAGAATTTCCAGCGGAAAATACAGGTAACATCAAAATTTGGCTACGCGCTTTACGAGTGCATCAGTGGTCTAAAAACCTGCTGTTATTCGTTCCGTTATTAACCGCGTTTTCGTTTCAAGACATCGATAAATTAATTGCAATCACACTGGCTTTTTTTGCCTTTTCCTTAACAGCATCGGCAACTTATTTAGGTAACGACTTATGGGATTTGGACAGTGACAGAGCTCATCCTCGCAAGAAATATCGCCCTTTTGCCAGTGCCCAACTACCCATCCTAACCGGTGTTGCTTTAGCGATAGGATTATTAATTTCAGGGTTAATAATTGCCGTTAATGTATCGCTAAATTTTTTCTGGATGTTACTGCTATATCTGTTGATCTCAACAACCTACACATGGACACTTAAAGCCTATGTATTGATTGATGTGCTAGTCCTTTCGTTGCTTTATACCTTGCGCATCATTGCGGGTATGGTCGTTCTCGAGGTGCCAGCCAGCTCCTGGCTTCTGGCATTTTCAGTGTTTATTTTCTTCAGTCTCGCTTTGGTTAAGCGTTGTTCAGAGCTGGTGGCTTTACAGCAAAGAGGCCTAGAAACCACATCTGGTCGCGATTATCGCTGCACGGATCTTGTCGTGCTTTGGCCGTTGGGCATTGGTTCAGCGTTATCTGCAATCGTCGTATTCGGATTATTCATCAGCGCAGCAGAAACACAGGCGCGCTATGCCAGCCCCCAAGGCTTGTGGTTAGTCGCAATTGGCCTGATTTACTGGCTCGCTCGCTTGTGGATTAAAACCGCTCGCGGAGAAATGCATGACGATCCGTTGGTGTTTGCGGTTCGCGATTTCGGTAGCTGTATCACTATTCTGGCGATGATTGCGGCAACACTCGCGGCCCACTTCATTATTTTGAAATAAATCATGCATATTTTATTGGTCGCAATTATCAGCATTATTCTTTCCGTCACGGCTCAGTTTTTGCTGAAAGTAGGAATGTCGAATTTGGACATCAAACAAGCACTAGCTCAGCCCTTAACGTTGCGTTTGCCTTGGATTGTAATGACTAATAAATTCATATTTGGCGGCTTTGCACTTTACGGCCTGGGTGCCATTGTGTGGCTGAAAGTGCTATCCACTTGGGATGTCAGCAAAGCCTATCCGTTGGTTGGTTTAGGATTTGGCTTGACTGTACTCGTAGGTATGGCTTTGGGGGAAAGCGTGTCTGCACTTCGTGTACTTGGTGTGCTGTTAATTTGTGAGGGCGTATGGTTGGTAGCGAATTCTTGAAAAATAGTCTGTTTTTGAGTGTGATCTGTAAATACCTGAACGATATTCTACTGATATCTTGTCTTACTGTTTTTGCAGGTTTAGCTTCTTACCTTGGGTCGCAGCAAGTCGATAGCTCAATCATTCCTTATGATGTCTGGTTCGATGCTGATATACCCAGAGTCATCGATAATATGAAATCAAGGTGGAGTGACCACTACCGTTCAAAAGTACATCCATTATTTTCGCTGACCGTATGGCCTGCAGTGCATCTGCTCACCTCCCGATTAGGTAACTGGAGCCCTACAGCGATTAGGTTAATCATAGCCGCTGTTGCTTCTATTTGGATAAGCACCATCTTCATCACATTAAGATTACTAGGGTGTCAGCGATTAGATGCCGCTATTTTTAGCATAATGGGCTGCTCTAGCGCTGCTGCAATATTTTGGTTTGTCGTCCCAGAAACTTATCCTTTCGGGTCATTGACTATAGCCCTTGCACTTTGTTTAGTTAGCTTATCTCTACATCGTAAGCTACCAGAATCATATTTCATTATTATCAATGCGGTAACCTTGAGTATGACAACAACGAATTGGATGGTCGGGATTCTGGCAACAGCTACGCATTATCACTGGAAACGAGCCTTACAAATCATCGTTAACGGCTTCAGTCTAGTGGTTTTACTGTGGGTAATTCAGAAGTATATGTTTCCCAGTGCTGTTTTTTTTCTGGGCGATAGAGAGGAAGAGCGGTACATAAAAACAGAGGTATCTTTCGAAAGTATTCTGAAAGTTTCCCAGTCTTTTTTTTATCACTCAATGATAATGCCCGCCATTCAGGAGGTCCATGTCCTCAAGGAGGGCTGGCCCAGAATTCTGACTCAAAATTCACTACTAGGGTCCGCTGGTAAAATGGGAACTGTTGCTGTTCTTATCTGGACTGGCTTATTGGGATTAGGATTCTGGGCATTATTCTATCTCGATAAATGCCTAAAATTACGTATCGTTTTAGGTTTGTCGATACTGGGACAGCTCTCTTTACATGTGTTATACGGCGCAGAGACATTCTTGTATTCATTGCATTTTATACCCTTGCTCGTCATTCTTACGGCATTGAGCACGCTGACCCCAGCGCGTCCATTAACGCTGCTTTTGGCCGGAGGGCTAATTCTTACAGCAAGCTATAACAATGGCATTCAATTCAACAAGGCTATCGATTTTGTCGAGGAGCACCGTTCACAACGCAATCAAGTTTTAAGATCAAATGCGGAATCGTCAAGCGGATCCTTGGTCACGTAGCCAAGGGCATGTCGTGCTGGCTAAACCTGGAAGCCGAGAGATTGATAAGGCTTACCACGAACCAGGCGGCAGCTTTAGTCCCTCCGTAAGTAGCTTTGGTGTATCGATCTGGCTGGTCGACGAACATGGCATTCTCAAAATGACTAGTGATAGCATCCCTCTCAGCGAGATCCAACAGCAATTCAGCTGGCGATTGGAACGAGATATTCCAGGAATCCTAACTAATACAATGCAATATGAGGCTTATTGGGCTTCTTCGGGTCCAAGAGCTTGGATACTCAATCTCAAATCGCTAACTGATGTAAAAACTAAACCGATTGTTGTCATCCGTAGCATCGGTCCAGCTGGTGGACCAATTTTCTCAATATCCTGGAATGGCAAGTATTTATTGATCAATAAACGCTGGAAAATAACCATCCAACCGAACTCAGCCAAAATAAATTTAGGCAGAGAGCAATCGAAAGATTGGACTACAGAAAGTTCCAATATCGACCAAATTAATGATGGCGAAGGTTGGTGTTACGCAAAGATTGAGCTGACAGACCTTAATGACTTCAGTTTGCTCATTCAGGACACCACTGCTTCTGAGCCCATCCTCGGCCCCAAGGTTACCAACACGCGGACTGCTTTAGAACTTGATCTCCCAGATAAACGATTTGCGGCTAGCCTTGATGCGCAAGTCGCCCACATCATGATGATGTCTGGTCGGCACAGAAACACGCCCGGGCGAAACAATCAACTACCCCCTTGCATGGCAACGAGATGGTGCATACGAAGTGGTCGCGCTCGCTCGATCTGGACAATTGCAGGTCGCGAAGGAATTAGCGACCTACTTTGCTAAGAATGATTTTTTCGGGGGGGTTGGATCTGAAGCCGATGCACCTGGATTATCGATTTGGGCTCTTGAGGAGGTGGCGGTGCGACTGAATCAATTGAAATTCGATCAATGGTTATGGCCGCATATTTATCGAAAAGCGGAATTCATTATCAAGATGTTGACAGCCGATCAACCGATTCAACAGAAACCAACCGGTCCAGTTCGACCAGAATATGAACATAATCCTGAGCTAAATCTTATAGCGGAGCCAGCCCAAAATGGGCTAGTAGTGAGAAGAATGGATTGGCATCGACCTTTACTTTTTGTTAATGCTGTTAGTTATCGCGGATTACTCGATGCAGCATCCTTAGCGGACAGAGTAAATCATCCTGAAGATGCTAAACGCTAGCGTACAAGTGCCGCAGAACTGAAGCAAGTTTGGGAGATATTAAATAAGTCAGCGGAATCAGATAACGATAGAAGTTACATAGCTAGCCTCTGGCCCTCCTGGATCGCGGCTTCGCAAAAAGAATTACTCCAAAATTACCTCGAAAACCGTTGGATAAAAAAACGCGATGCCCAGGGCAATTTTCTTCAGCCGCCCCTTTGGACTTATTTCGACGTTGCTGAAAGTCACCAGTGGCTCATGCTTGAAAACCCGGATAAAGTCTGGAAAACACTGCATTGGTTTTGGCAACATCAAACATCACCTGGACTTTATACCTGGTGGGAAGGCGAGAAAAGACTATCAACTCGCTGGGAATCTATCCGTGGATGGGTGAGTCCCAATCCGGTAACTCCCCACTACTGGACAGCCGCCGAAATGCTTTTACTCCAATTAGATATGCTGGTTTACCTAGATAATTCAGAGACAGAACCTACACTGGTCATCGGCGCTGGCATTCCTAAAGAATGGCTTAATCAAACGATGGCAGTTAAAGGTTTGTCATTACCGAATAGCCAAGTGGATTGGCAGTGGGATGGAAAACAGATAAATGTTATGTTGCGAGGAGAAAGATATAAGGTAAGACTTGGATCAGCTTTTCCAGCCGAGACTCTACTGCAGATTCATTCATCAAGGTAGAAGCAAGTTATCTTTTTTGTCAGTTGGAATCGGCCTGCGGCATTACAACCAACAAATCGCCAATTTTCATCACCCCTGTTTTTAATACCCTAGCTGTCAAACCTCCATGGCCGCGCATGGCGTTGTAGCCGCCCGGCCCTAATATCTGTTCCATTTTTGAACAGGGATGACATAGGCCGGTGGTTTGCAGGATGGCATCGCCGATTTGGAAAGTGTGGTCTTTTAACGCCAGCAGGTTGATGCCTTTGATGACTAAGTTGCGGCGCAATATCTCGGGGGAAATGGTTTTACCGGTCATTGACGCCAGTACGGCAAGGTGTTCCCACTGAATTAAGGTAACTTGGCGTTTGCCGCTGCTGCCGTTGTAACGATCACCGATTAATCCTGAGCGTTGATTTGCCATCACTTCATCGACACTGATCATAGCCTCGCCTCGGGCAGGCCTGACGCCGATCCAAACCAGTTCGCCTGGTTTAGAGAAAGTCTGCATCAATTGCCCGATAGTTCCTTTATCCATTCGGCATTAACTCGGCGATTAATGCGTTAAGCGCCGGCTCCTGAGCCATAATGCTTTCACATAATCGAAATTGTTCGACTGCACGGCGCAAATTTTGTTCGGGCTCAGTCACTTTAAAATAACAGTTACCTTGCAAATAATCGGTATAAAAGCGCAAGCCCAATTCGAATGGAATCAGGCGGATGGCCGGGTATAAATATTGGTAATCGTGTGCGGTAAAAAACGCCCCGGCTTCACTTAAATAGCCCTTCAATAAAGCGTCGCAGTGCTTTAAATCAAATTCACCGGTATCTTTGTTTTGGCAACAAGAGCGCACGCAATCACCCAGGTCATAGTGCACCAAGCCGGGCTTAACGGTGTCCAGGTCGATCAGGCTGATAACCTGCGAGCTGTATACATCAAATAAAAAGTTGTTGAGCTTGGGATCGCCGTGAATAACACGCAGATTTAGTAAACCCTGGTGTTTGGCCGCCTCCAAATCATCCGCATGGTGCTGAAAGTGAGCAATAAATTCAGCGCAATAAGAATCTGGTGTAACTTTAGATTGATCCAGCGCCTGCCGGTATTGCCGCAAATAGCCTGGGGTGATGTGAAAGCCGGGCAGGGTATCGTGCAAAGTGCTGGGCTCAAGGTCGCTTAAAAGTCGATGGAAGTGACCCAGAGCCTGGCCTGCCTGCCGGACATCATCCAATGTGCGCACAATTTCAAGGCTTTCACTATCAGCGATAAAGCTTAATGCGCGCCAAGCATTTCCTTGCTCATCTTGATGTAAGTCGGCATTAGTAACCGTGCTTAAAATCTGCGGTAGTTGCAGCCTGATCTCAGCACTGCCTTTTTGGGCGATATGTTGACTTAGCGTGACCAAATTGGTCATGATCTGAGCAGGATTGGGGAAAACCTGAGTGTTAATGCGCTGCAAAACAAACGGTTGTACTGAAGTAGAAACTAAATATGTATCGTTGATCAGGCCGTTACCGAGCGGCACGATGCTACTAGCAGAATCGGAAAATTGCTTGGCGATGGATAATAAGTGGCCGTTTGACATAGTCTTTAAAGATTCAAGCGTTAAGCAGCGTCGTCAGCATCTTAAGTGCTTTGCCCCTATGACTAAGTGCATTTTTAACTTCAGAAGATAGTTCGGCGGCTGCGCAATCTCGTTCTGGCACCCAAAATATTGGGTCATAACCAAAACCGTTTTCGCCTTTGGGTTGCGGCAATATCCGGCCTTCCCACACACCTTGCGCAATCACCGGCAACGGATCTTCAGCGTGTTGCATAAAGACCATAACGCAGACAAATCGAGCTGTGCGTTGTTCATCCGGCACACCGTCAAGCGCCTGTAATACTTTTTGCAGATTATCCCGGTCAGTAGCTCCGGCACCGGCATAACGCGCAGAGAGCACTCCCGGTGCGCCGTGCAATGCATCCACCACCAAGCCGGAATCATCGGCAATCGCCGGAAGCCCGGAATGTAACACTGCGTTTCTGGCTTTAATGATGGCATTTTCGACAAAACTAAGACCGGTTTCCTCGGCTTCAGTAATGTCGAATGCCGATTGGGCAACGATCGGATAGTTCGGTAATAAGGCCTGAATCTCCCGAATTTTGCCGGCGTTGCCGCTAGCTAAAACAATCTGTTGCAGAGTCGGTAACATTAATC
>Ga0208116_1000311_pt1 | contig 15827 bp, 18 predicted proteins | sample LakWasMeta9_HOW4_2_FD_183859 | JGI IMG/M metagenome (GOLD analysis project Ga0208116, IMG submission 183859) | Freshwater sediment methanotrophic microbial communities from Lake Washington under simulated oxygen tension - Sediment Metagenome... | ecosystem: Environmental > Aquatic > Freshwater >... | reverse complement strand
CGACAACGTCGTGACCAGTGTCTTCGTGCTGGACGGCTCAGGCCGCGTCGAGGAATATGTCGGCGGCTACAGCGACTGGCTGCTGCAAAAGCCCGAAATCAAGGCGCAGCCGACCAAGAAAGCCCCGGAGAAACCCAAAACCGAGCCGGCCCAGCCGGCCAAAAAGAAAAAACTCAGCTACAAGGAACAGCAGGAGTTGAGCCAGTTGCCCGAGCGGATCGAGCAGCTCGAAAGCCGGCAGGCCGCGCTGAACGCGCTGATGAATTCGCCCGAATTTTACAAAAACGACCAGCCGACGATCGCCAAAACGCTGGACGAGCTGAACCAGACCCTCGCGTCGCTGGAAGAAGCTTACCGGCGCTGGGACGAACTCGAAGAAATGACCGGCGAGAACAGCTGATCAAGGTTATTGCCAACAAAGGTAAAATCCGGTATCATTTGCGGTTCCCATGCTCATGGGTTCAAAATGTGGAGAGATGGCCGAGCGGTCGAAGGCGCACGCCTGGAAAGTGTGTATACGGCAACGTATCGAGGGTTCGAATCCCTCTCTCTCCGCCAACTGAGCACCCAACGAGACACAAAGACACACAAAAACCCGCAAGTTTACTGGCTTCGCGGGTTTTTTATTGCCCAAAGAAGCACAACGAAGTTTATTGACATACCGTCAATCTGGACGGTATAAATGACGGTATATCGACTTTAGCCGGAGCTTGTACCGTCATGCCGCTCTCAGATACCGCCATCCGAAACGCCAAACCCTTGCAGGGCAAGGCTTTCAAGCTGCCCGACGAAAAAGGGATGTACCTGCTGGTCCATCAAAACGGCTCGAAATATTTCCGCCTCGATTACCGATTCAACGGCAAGCGAAAAACACTTGCCCTTGGCGTCTATCCCGACACGACCTTAAAAGACGCCCGGACGAAGCGCGACCAGGCGCGGGAACAAATCGCCAAGGGCAACGATCCCGGCTTGATGCGCAAGATCGAAAAGGCCGGCAGCGCGGAAAATACTTTTTCGGCGGTCGCGAAAGAATTTATCGAAGCCAACAAAAACCGCTGGAGCCCAAGCCACCGCGAGCACATCGAGCAATGTTTCGAGCGGGACGTTTACCCCTGGATGGGAGACAGACCGCTGAAGGATTTGTCGGCGGTCGAGGTGCTGGCGACCTTGCGGCGGGTCGTGGATCGTGGAGCCCTGGAGACGGCCGCCCGAACCAAACAGTTTATCGGCCAAGCCATTCGGTACGGTATCGCCACCGGCCGCGCCGAGCGCGATGTCACCGCCGATTTGCGCGGGGCCCTGCCTTCGCCAGTACGCGGCCATTTCGCGGCGATCACCGAGCCTAAGCCGCTTTCGCAGCTATTGCGAGACATAGACGCCTATAAGGGAAATTTCGTGGTCAGGACGGCGCTACAGCTCCAGCCGCTGATTTTTGCCCGCCCCGCCAACCTGGTGGCGGCAGAGTGGTCAGAATTCGACCTTGACGCGGCGGAATGGCGGATCGCCGCCGACAAGATGAAAATGAAGGACGCGCACATTGTCCCCTTGAGCCGGCAAGCGGTAGCCCTGCTACGGGACATTTACCCGCTGACCGGATCGGGCCGCTATGTGTTCGCCAGCAATCAAGGCAAGACCGACTGCGAGCCGCATATCAACCGCGAGGCGATCGGCGCGGCGCTGCGACGCATGGGCTACCAAGGCCAGCACACCGCGCACGGTTTCCGAACCACCGCCAGCACCCTATTACATGAGCAGGGCTTTCATTCCGACATGATCGAGCGCCAGTTATCCCATGCCGAGCGGAATCGGATCAAAGCCGCCTACAACCGGGCTCAACATTTGCCGGAACGCCGGCTGATGATGCAGGCGTGGGCGGATTACCTGGAAGCATTGAAAAGCGGGGCAGATGTCATCACGTTTAAGCGAACTGGCTGAGTCTGTATAATCGATTTTAACCGGATAGGCCGACGGGCCGATAAACGGGAGTCATCACCCTGTTTCCGGTTATTCCCATCGTGATGATTTGCGATTTGATGAAAGCGTATGGAAATTAGTGATTTTTGGCGAGATTGTGAAGAATATACACTTCACGAAGCCGCTTATCTTGTTTGCGGGCTTGAACCAAAAGCGTTCAATCCAACCGATCCGCCACCGGCGAAAGTTATAAGTGCTGGTAGGGAGATGAAGAGAGATTTAGTGAAAGCAGGAGCAATGCCAACTGACTCACTTGCTCATAAATTTCCAGTATCGAGCGACATTGTAAGGCAATATGCCGAATACTTTAACGAAACGGACTTCTTTAAGTCTGCGCCATCTTCGAAAAATCACTTTAATCCAAACAAGTCGGATCGCCTTGCACTACTCAATCAAGCGAGTAATCGATTTTGGAGCAATGCTGTGGCCGGAGATAAATCAACCTGGCCGGACAATAGCGAAGTTTCTTCCTGGCTTCAAAAGAACAATTTTTCAAAACGCCTGGCGGATGCCGGCGCCACAATAATCCGTCCTGATTGGGCCGAATCTGGCCGAAAGCCTAATGATTCATGACATCCTTAAAGCCTGTTATCATGCGGCTTTAAGCGATGGTGTCACCATAAATAGTGAAACCGTTTCGCTATTTTAACCCTTCGTTCAATATCAAAATCGCCATTGTTTTTTAATAAAGCCTTAGGAGCTTTAAGCAATGGCTAGAACATCCACACACCCCGCATTAACCACAAAACCCACCACAAAACCCCGTAAACGCAAAACCTACGTCGCCACCGGCCTTCCGTCCGAAGGCTTCGTAAGATTGCCGACTGTTGCCAAAGCCCTGGGCATTTCGGCCAACAGCATCTACAACGGCATTAAGGCCGGCAAATATCCGCCCGGCATACTGCTGTCGTCGCGCACCCGTGTTTGGGATGTCGCAGAAATCCGCGCTCTGATCGAAAAGATCAAGCGAGGCGAGATATGACTGTCTATCAGCATGGCCATATCTGCCTAAAAAAGAAATGGCGCGGGCAGAATTTGACATCAATCGGATTGACGGCTATGCTTTCCCTGCACTCGCAAAAAACGAGTGTCGGGTTTGGTAGCCCGTTCAGAACAGGCGCAACAGCTATGCGCCGTAATTCGCATGGCTTTTTTTACGCCCAAAATCCGTCTATGGCGGGTGGCGTAGTGGGAGGCCGCGAGGCCTGCCGGAACCTGTTCCCGGTCTACCAACCTGCTACGCCATCCGCCGCCCAGAGTTTGGTAGCTCCGCGCGGTGGTTTAACAACCGCAGAACAGGAGTCACCAATGACAAATCAATCCATCGGTGCGCCCAAATTTCAGGGCCAACCCCACCCCCAAAAACAAGCTCGCTTCGAACTGTTCAAATACGCCGGCGGCGTCAAAATGCTGATTTGCCGCGATTTGTCCTCTGCCCAAGCCGCCTCGCTGCTACCCGAACTGTCCGGCGTCTACCGCCTGCACTTCACCGGCATGATGGAGGGCTGAGCAATGCAAAACAATGCCCAAAAACATACCGAACAATCGAAAGCCGTTAACGACTTCCTTCGGCAAATGCTTGACTTGGAAATAGAGCGGCAAACCGTCACCGAGGCCGGCATTCACGCATTGGTCCGCCTTGCCAAAATCGCCGAAGGCGACACCGGCCAAGCGGCAACCGTGCGCCGTTTCTTGCTTGGGCTGTACAACGGCTATCGATTTCCTTTCAACCTGATCACGCTGCGGGGCTTGGACAAAGCCTTATTCGACGACTGCGTTGATGTCCTGAAACTGGACGCCCGCGTGACCCGTCAGGAAGTACATCAATACTTCGACAACGGCGGCGAGCTGTTCGAGCGATTCGCCAGCATGATGGAGGCGAAATGATGGACGCCCAAAGAAAACCATTCATTTTTGAACACGGCACGAAAGAGATCGGCAAAAGCGCCCATGCAATCAATGTAATAGCCAAACTCATTGAAAAATTGCGAGCTCATAATTCTGGAGAATGCCCGTTAGAAGGTGATGACATCTCAAACCTTGCTAATGGTTACATTTTAAGCGGCCTGGCGAATGCCATCGACATTATGAGCCATTCGATAGCCTGCCATGTTGAAGGGATGCTTGAAGCAGATAAAACTGATTGGCAATAAAAAACCCGACTAAACCACCATTTAGCCGGGTTTCGTGCGATCCATTCGCCAACATCAGCACTGATTATATCAGCGCGGAGAGTGGATTGCACGCCGGCGTACAGGAGTTATGCCATGAAAAACACTATTTTCGACCGGGCCCGCGAAGCGTGCGAACGGGCCGGCATCGAGTACAAAGCTGTGCCGCTCGATGGCGAGTGGCACGCGGCCAACCTGGCCGACGATCCGCGCGGCCGGGGCGACGGCCGCATCAAATTATTTCCGGACGGCCAAGGCGGCATTGTTTGGAACCACAAGACCGGGGAGAAACAAAACTTCTTCCTCGATCGCCAATCCGCCGCACCGATCAGCGCGGAAGAGCGCGCTCGGATCAAGGACGAACAGGAGCGCCGCCAACAAGAACGGCGGGAACGGCAAAACAGGACCGCCCGCCGCGCTCGCGCCATCTGGAGCGCCGCCCCACCGGTGCCGGCTGATCACCCCTATCTCTCGAAAAAACACATCCAGCCGCATGGTGCCCGCGTAACGACTTGGCAGCGAAGTTACGAGGACAAAAGCGGCCGCCACAAGATCACCATCGAGAACGCGCTGATTCTGCCATTGGTCGACGCCGCCTGCCGCATCCGTAACCTTCAAGCCATCTTCCCGGCCGAATCCCTGGAATTGGGACGCGGCAAGGATTTTTTGCCTTTCGGCGAAACGGCCGGGCTGTTCTGGTGGATCGGGCCGGAGAAGACCGACCCTGTTCTGATCGCCGAAGGCTTCGCCACGGCGGCCACACTGCACGAAGAGACCGGCTACCGGGTTTATATCGTGTTTTCCGCCGGTAATTTGCTGGCTGTGGGGCGGATCGTCCGGAAGCATTTGCCGGCCGTCAAGATCATTTTTGCGGCTGATAACGACAAAAAAACAGCAGGCAATCCCGGCCTGACAAAAGCCAACGAAGCGGCGCTGGCTGTGGATGGCTTTGTCACCTGCCCGCCGATTGCCGGCGATTTCAACGATTACACGCTCTCTTTGCAGGACGCTCAACCATGACAAAAAGAACAGAAAAGCCGGTTTTGGAACTGGTGAATAATGCCACTAAGCCAAAGCCGTCAAAGAACGGCAGCGGAGGCGGATCGGGCGGCACTGGTAAAGGCGCCGAACAGCGTTTCGGGGATTACGCCATCATTGGTGGCGCCTTCCATCAAATCAAAGCGGTAAGGACCGGCCCGGACGGGCAAGGATTTGTCGAGATCCCTCTGTGCGATTTCATCTGCAAAATAACCGAAGAAGTTACCCATGATGACGGCTTGCATGATCAAGCCTTTTTGCGTGTCGAGGGCCGTCGCAAAGACGGCCTGTCCATGCCTTTGGTCGACGTGCCAGCGTCCAAGTTTTACTCGACGCAGGGCAATTGGGTAAATGAGGCTTACGGAACGCTGGCGTTTGTGTTCCCCGGAGCCTCAAAGCGGGACAATTTACGCGCCGCCATCCACCTGTATTCCACGCTGGCCGGCGATGTGCCGCGACGGCATGTGTTCAAGTTTACCGGCTGGAAACAGATCGGCGGCGAATGGCAGTATTTGACCGGATCGGGCGCGATCACCTCAGATGGTTTGAGGGACGATGTGCAGGTGGAGCTCGGACAAGGCCACATGAGCCGCTATCGTTTGCCCGTGCCGTTTCAGCCCGAAGCGGTGAAAGCGGCGGCCGGTTTGGTCTCGGATTTGCTGGCAATTTGCCCCAACAAGCGGCAGATCGGCGCGGCCTTGCTGGCCGCCGTGGCCCGAGCGCCCTTAGGCGAATGCCTGCCAATAGATTTTGCCGTGTTCATTCACGGTATGACCGGCGCGAAAAAATCCGCGATCACCGCCATTCCGCTCGCTTTCTTCGGAGATTTCAACGCCCGCCGCTTCCCGGCGAATTTTACGGACACCGATAACGACATTGAGGTGAAAGCGTTTCAGGCCAAAGACGGAATCTTTGTGGTGGATGACTTTAAACCTTCGGTCAACCAGTCGGAAGCGGCCAAACTGCACGCGAAAGCCGAGCGCCTGATACGGAACACCGGAAACCAGGCAGGACGGGGGCGGCGCGGCTCCGAGCTGCAAGCCAAAGCCGCGCCGCATAACCGCTCGATGACGTTCATCACTGGCGAAGATTTGCCCAAGGGCCAAAGCCTGCTCGGGCGACTATTGATCCTGGAGCTTACCCGCGTCGATGTGGATTGCGAGACGTTGACGCGCCTTCAACAGGCGGTCGAGTCTGGCGGGCCGGCCGGATTGATGGCCGCTTATCTGCAATGGCTGACACAGCGCCTGGATTCACTGAAACAGGCGTTTCCGGAAAAGGTCGTCAGTCTGCGCGATTTCGCCCTGCATGGCGGTTACGCTGCCTCTCATCCCCGCGCCCCTGAAATATTCGCCAATCTGGTCGCCGGGGTGGCGGTCTTTGCCGAGTTTCTGGAATCGGTCGGCGCGATCGGCAGCGAACAGGCCGCCGAGATGGTCGAATCGGTCGAATCCGGATTGATGCAGGCTTTCAATGAACAAGCCGATTATCAGACCGATCAGGACGAAACCGAGCGGTTTCTGGATTTGCTCCGCGCCCTGTTCGCCAGTGGCAACGCGCACATTGCCTGCCGACTTAACCAAGGCCCGCCGCCATCCAGGCCGCATACGTGGGGATGGCGCGAAGTCAGCGATCCCGTCTGCGGAAAAGATTACCGGCCGATGGGGAATTGTATCGGCTGGTATGACGACAAAACTAGAGAAGTCTGGTTGCAGCAGGACAGTACCTATGCAGAGATTCAACGTCTAGCCAAGCAACAAGGGGAAGCCGTGCTGTTGTCGCCGACTAGCCTTTGGCGACGGCTGTATGAGAAGGGATACATTACCCAGACCGAACGGGACCCCAAAAGCAGCCGGCCGCGCTTGCGGGTAAAGAAGATCATTGCCGGCAGCAATCAGCGCGTGATGGTCTTGTCCGCCGAAAAGATCGAGGCCTGATAGAAATATTAGGAGGTTATATATAAATTTTTCGGGAAACTCGGGAAATATAGTCTGTAACCCTTATACATCAAGGCTTAACGTTTCCCGATCTGATTTTTGTTATCGGGAAATATTCCCGAAAATTCGGGAAACATGAAAAGTATTATCTCAAGCCAAACAGAGGGAGACGTAATCAATCCGGGAAAGCATGGGAAACTTCCCCGATTTTTTGAACGACTCGGGAAGCAGCAAACCCGCGCCGTGTCTGGCTTTGAGGTCATATTTCCCGAATTCCCCGAGTTTTTGAAACAGGAGGGGGGAATAATATTTTTTATTTACCCGACCGGGGCGGGTTAAATCTCTACAAGCCCTTCCTGTTTCAGCGTGCCCCCTCTTTTCTTGCGCGGATTTTGAATTAAATAGAAAAAACCCAAGACTAGGGGGAGGTGAATCTCTACAGACTCCATTGTTTTCAGCCTGCCCCAGCAAGATTTTTACTGGAGTAGTTTTTGAAAATCCAAAAAGCCACATTAGGAAAACCACCATGAACATCATTAAAACTATTGTAGGAAAGTTGGTCTTTAAGGCGTTTTTCAAAGTGATCAGCCCTCGGCGAATCGAAAAGCATCTGCAAAGGCAAGGCTATTCAAGGAAGATGGCGATGGAGCTTATCAGCAATTTCAAAAAAGCGTCATTGATGAGTATCAGCCATCGTGATTGATATTTGATAAGTAATGTTATAACATTGCACTATCTATGCGCCTAGCGGGCCTCTGGTCTTAAAGATGCTGGCTGCATGGATAGGCGCAAAGCCGAGGTTGAAACCCTGCGAGTCCTGGACTTTAAAGATGCGGGAAAAATGAAAGCCTTTGAAATATTATCAATTTACTTTCAAAGGAAAAAATCTTATGTTTAAAAATTACATTAAATCCCATGCATGGGGTTTGTTAGCCGTTATGGGTGCATTTGTTACCTCTTGGGCTGGCTGGAATATTGGTCACGATGGCCTTTTGTTGGTGGGTCTTGGGACCGTATCAATGGGCGATGTCAACGATATGCTCGAAAAACAAGGGAAGTCTTTCGAGGATTTTGTAAAACGCAACGATCAGCGGATCAAATCGGTTGAAAAAGACCTGATCGACATCATGAAAAAGGCCAATCGTAGGAATGTAGGCGGCTCCGATTCACCTGCAAGCCTCTACGAGAGCAAACACGAGGTGGCGACATATATACGCTCGCGTGGCGAAATTAAAGCCATGTCATCTGGCTCCGGGCCTGACGGCGGCTGGACCGTGCACCCGGTCTTTGACAAAGGTATCGGCGGCATCGTCAGGAATACGTCCGTGTTGCGAGAGTTGGTCGGCTTCGTGGAGATCGAAGCGGGCGATGCCTATGAGGAATTGCTATCGACTACACCGGTTGGCACTTCCTGGGTAGGTGAAACTCAATCACGACCTGGAACTGATTCGCCGCAACTGAAAAAGATCACCACCCCACTGCGCGAACAATACGCCATGCCGGTATTGAGTCAGCGCCTGGCCGATGATTCGGGTACTGCGATGGTCGATTTTCTGGTCAATGAATGTGCGCTGAGCTTCGCGGAAGCGGAAGAATTCGTGTTATTCAATGGGGATGGCGTCAACCAGCCTCGCGGCCTCAATACGATCGATACGTCAGCCACTGCTGACGATGCGCGGGCGTTTGGCGTGATCGAGCATATCGTGACCGGTGCCGACGGAGGATTTGCCGCCGCCGCGCCTCTGGATGCAATCAAGAAAGTCTTCTACCGGCTCCGGGCTGGCTATCGCAAAAACGCGAAATGGGTCTGCAACTCTGAAACCGCGCTTGAACTGAGCAACTTGAAAGATGGGGAAGGAAATTATCTGTGGGATGAAGGCAAGGTGAAGGATGGCGCCCCGCCCACCCTCTTGGGCAGGCCAGTAGTTATCTGCGAAACCGCCCCCGCTATTGGATCAGGCGCAAATGCCCTTTGGTTTGGCGACTTCGAGCAGGGGCTGCGTGCGATCGAACGGCCGGGCAATAAACTCTTGCTGGATCCGTTTACTGATAAGCCGAATTTGCGAGTTTATGTTTATCGTCGTGTCGGTCTGCAATTGCGAAACTCGAACGCGATCAAATGCCTGAAGTTTTCAACTTAATTTCACCAATGCGGTGATTTCATGGCCAGCCGTATTGTACTTTCACGGCTGGAGCCAAGTCGTAGAGTGGCGTTGTAACCACGACTGCCGGCGGAACATATCCTGCATGATCCAATCATGTGCTTCGCGGCCGGCTTCCTTCAACTAATCAGGAATCATGACGCCCTGGAAACAAGCGGGCTTTAATACCCGTAAATAGGGATATTTGATATTTCGGTAGCCCGTGTTTTCAATTCCATCGATCAGCCGGGGCCACCCGGCAAGCCTTCGGTCAAGCCGCCCTTGGTGACTGATCCTGCCGCCGGCCAGCGGTCCCGATCCGGCAACCCGGAGGCCATGCCGCCCCGATCCGGTCACGGGGCTTTTTCATCTTATGGCCATTATTGGTTATCGCGAAAAACGCAACCAAAAAACCGGCTCTAAGCCATTTTTTATGGGGTGCCGTTTAGTGGTGACGGTATAAATGACGGTATATTGTAAAATCAAATTTTTGAAATCCTTGTATTACGCGGCTTATAGGCGATCGTTTGGTTGTCTCTCTCGACACAAAGACACACAAAAACCCGCAAGCTTACTGGCTTAGCGGGTTTTTTTATGCCCCAAGAAATTGATTGATATATCCCCAAATAGCCTTCATGGCATTATCAAATCTTGAACTTACTAACCACTATGCCATCAAATTTGTCAATTATTATTATTCCGAATGGAATTAAATAATATGCACTTCCTTGACGTGATATTATGCATTTTCTCGATCTTGTCCGAATGTTTATTTAAACGGTCAGGGTTCTCCGTAGATAATAAATAACAAGGGGACAATATGAAAAAAATTACATTGATCGGCGCCGCTTTATTGGGTCTTTTAAGCGCTCCAGTATTTGCCGAAGAGCATGCGGATGCGGCTTTGGAACATACCAATATGGCGATTCAGTACGGAAAAGCCGAACACAATCCAATTTTGGTCACGCACGCAAAAGAAGCCTTGACCCATGCGAAAGTTGCCGTCGAACTCGCAAATGGCGAATCTAAAACGCATCTGGAAGCGGCGGTAAAGTCACTGGAATCGGCTATCGACCACGGCAAAATGAAAGGCAAGGAACATGGAAAGTTGGCGACAAAAGCTGCTGAAACCGCCGCGGAACACATTAAAGCCGGCAATCAGTAATATCAATTTTGTAAAATATTGAATTTGCGCCGACAGGCGCAATGAGATAATAAAAACCCCATAAGCTCTTTTTGCTTATGGGGTTTTTTTATGTTTAGCGGTTGTAGTTCGCTACGGGGTGGAGAGTAATATATCTTTTTAAGTGCGTTCATCTTAATGATTCGCCGCCACTCTCTTCGTCGTAAACTTCGACACCTTCATCTAACGCCCCGCCCAAATGATTCCGCGACTACGGAATCATCGCCAAACGGCCAACTTCATATTTTCATCGAAAACCGGCGAAAACTTATTCCAACCAAAGGAAAAGATCAAACTGGCTTCGAACAGGCCATTCACTAATGCACTCTTTTCACGTTCAAATTGGACTCAATTTGCGCCTCCGAATATCATGCACAGTTTTTTACTGTTTAGGATAAATGATCAATGGCGCTACACGATAAGGTTGTTAAGCTGCGCACACAGCGTATGGAAGAAGGTGGGTCGCCGGTTCCCAACACGCTTCAAAGTGTCTCGAAAGACAAAATTAGACAGGTACTTGCGCGCCTCGATCTCGATAGCAATGTCGATCTTGTTGACGGAGTTTTCGCGTTACTCGATGACCAGACAGCCAGCTGGTTTTCAAAAGCGCCAGCAGGAGCAAAGTTTTGTCACGGCGCAACCACCGCGCACCTCGCTTGCCATATCGGAATCCTCCAGCGTGGTAATGGAAAGCTTGACCGCGAAGGCCGTGACTACTGGATTAAACCCCTTCGTGAGCTGGGTGGAATTGAACCAATCCTTCTACACGATGGCGTCTTTATACACGGCCACGTTGTTGCAAAGTCACCCAATTCATCCTACCGTCTTGCCGATGATTTTAAAGCCATTCTTCAAGCCTCTGACGATCAATGGCCTAACATGCTCGCGAATTGGGCAAGTTATGCTGCCGCGAGACAGCGCAGAGAGTTTCAGGCCGAAACGGCGAAGGCTTCACGTCATTTGATCGATACCGGCCATAGCGGCTTAATCCAAGCGAGCATTAAACATTATGCGGCCCGATTCCTGCCCGGCTATGAGGTGATCTATGTTGATGACGGAGATGGAGATAGGATCACTGACGAGGACCGAGAGAAACTGACACGAGCAGGCATTGAACTACAACTCGGGGACGCAATGCCTGACGTTCTTCTATGGAATCCAGAAACGGACCGTCTTTGGGTCATTGAAGCTGTGACTAGCGACGGTGAAGTGGACCTTCATAAAGTCAATCAGCTTACCGCGCTGGCAAAACGGTGTGGAAAAACGGGCTTAGATTTCACCACAACCTACCGAACATGGAAGGAAACGGCAGCTCGACAAGGCGCCTACAGAAACGTCGCGGTAGGAAGTTACATTTGGATTCAAGAAGATCCATCCAAGCATTTTCGAGTCGAGTCGTTCGAGTAGTGACTAAAGCAGGATCCCGACGATTTCATCAATTCGCTCTTGAGTCGGCAGGACGTCGCCAAAGTGGCGACCCGCCTCTTCAAGCTGTTGCGTTGTTGGATAGTGAAGGTTCCGAAGGTCGGTTGCGTTGACCTGCGTGTGACCACTGAACTGGCGAAAATACTGGTCAACCGCTGTCGAATTTAAAAACAGTGCGAGGCCGCGCGCGAATTCGCTCGGAAGGCCCGCACCGTTTATATGGAAATAGTTAAGGTGATTTTCGAAACCCACCAACTCGGCGTCTATTCTCTCCAGATCATAGATAACCGCTACCAGACGACGTTTCTCCTCCTTCGATGTGAAACGCTTGGTCAGAACATAAATGCCGCGCGGAACCATGAGAGCCCGCGTCTCATCAATCGAAACAAGAGCATTCGGCTTCTTTGAGCCCGGCTTAGGCCAGGATACAAAGCCGCCATTAAAGTGACACGGGTAGATCAATGGAACAGTACCTGATTCTGGATCTTTACGCAGATAGTCCCGCGCACGAAAGTCCACTACACGCCCGGTCGATACCGTCACGCCTAAGTCATAAAGGTTACAAGGCAAGGCCCGTACCCTCTGGGCAAGGTCACTATCTTCGTCCGAAACAGCCAAGCGAATAAACTTGTGTGGATCATTAGGCAAAACAACTTCTGAAAATGAAACATCCCGAATGAGGGCATCGAGACCTTGAAGGCTATGACTTGATGAGATACGCACCGTCGCCGGTTGCTGTTGTGACTTAACGAGTTGATAAATGATGTTTTCTTGTAAGACATCGTCCTCCTTAAACGCTTGTTTACGCGATTCATAGACATGAATCTTATGAAGGGCGGAGTGCTCAAGTATGAAGCGACGGAAAGGCTCGAAGTAGGGTCCGTTGCAAAAACTGCGCGGAGTGATTGCTATAAGCTGCCCTCCTGGCTTAAGTTGATCGAGGGCTACAGCCACGAAAGCAGCGTACAAGTTCGTCGTCTCGATGCCCAAGCTGCTGAGTGCTTTCCTCGTCTTTGAGTTGCTGCTTATCTTTGCGTAGGGAGGATTGAGAATGGCACAATCATATTGCTGGGGATCGAAAAGCTTGGACAGGAGCGGTCCGGCAGCTTGTAAGGCGTGCAATATGTAGTCTTCCGTAACAATCTGATAAGTGAAGGCAATCCCCGCAGCCTGGCACTCGTCGGCACATGCATCCAGTGTCTCGGCAAGATGCTGCCCAAGCATCGGGTCTATCTCGAAGTTTGTCACGGCGATGGAGAGCGGGCGGTTTTTACGCTTGCAAATCTCGCGGACAAAAGCCGCCGTCAATGACCCAACACCGGCTCCGGCGTCAAGAAGGCGTATGTTTTTGGGAAGTTGATCGAACATGCCCGCCATAAACGTAGCAACAGGAGCGGGGGTCATAAACTGCCCCAGCTTTTTCCGTTGCTTAGGATCAAGTGCCGGGGATACTTCACGCCGAAGCGTATCGGCGTAATCAAGAGCCGGGACGACCTGCCCCCCAACCTCCAGTAATTCCATTAAATTATTCACCATTTCGTGTTACCAAAGGAGATTGAACATTAATTTCATGTTGTTAATTACCACTTTCCAAACGGCTTGCGGCCACCAGAACTTACAGAAAGAGACTTAGCCATGTCGGGCACGCTTTCTTATGCCCGACGTGGCTGCAAAGCTTACCTTATACACTAATTGAGACCACCCCGTCCGCCGGGGTTTGCCGAGCGAATTAAAGACTTATAAATTTCCTCGGCCTCCTTCAAAACAGTTACGGCACCGGAAGTATCGCCATCGCGGGCCAGACGGCGGGCATTGGCGATGGCCTTTGAACCGCGTTGCGCCTTGACTTCAAATGAACCGCCAAAAATATCTTTTGAAGACTGCGAAGCCGACTTCATGTGTTCCTGAGCCGTATCCTGCTCATTCGCAGCCAGTGCTTTTCGGGCCTCTTCAAGATGGACAATGGTCGCATTGATCCTTTGGGCCATAACGCCTTCTTCGACTCCGGCTTCGCCGATATTTCCAGTGGATAGCGATAAAACCAGAAGACCCGAAACCAACCCTGCTTTGATTGTGTTCATCATTTTACCCTCCTGCGCCGAGTTAATTGATACCCCCCGAAAAGCAACTTGCGCCTCCCAAGAGCTAACTCCAGTGAACAATGTTTGAGGACATAACAGAAATTAATAGGGACGAAACCCCTCGGTTTTTTAAATCTATCCGTTTGACCTAAACATACCGAATTGATTCGATGCACGAGAAAATCATGCCGATGCATAGGCAGGGCCATTGGCGAAATAGGAGACGGTATCCACCTGGCTATTGCAAACCAGCGAACAACCAAGTTTCGCTCAATCCAAGGATTTTATTGCCCGAGATGCGAAAGCGTGTAGCGCAACGGCGTACTGGAGACCCTGATCAACCCTTCAAACGGCTGGTCCATTTCCAGGATCAGAAAGATGGAGGCCGTAACCGAGAGGGCGCAGAGAAACAAGAATGCGATGACGGTCGCATTGCGCGGAGCGATTAAGCCGAAGCTCCCGAAAATGATCGTAAGCCAGAAAACCACCACCACGAGGAAGGGCAGCGAAATCGATCTGCCTTGGCTGCCCAATAAAAACCAGCGCGTCTCCGTGATGTCAGTACCGATCCGCAAGGCTTCGGTTTGAAGCCATCGTTGAGCATCGTTATTCGGCGAGAGCTGTAGAATCCGGGCCTCGATTCCATAGGTTGCAACCGTCGACTCAGGCACATCTAATTTTCCATCTTGGAATCGATCTTCCGGCCAGGTCGCATTAACTCTGGCGGCCACGATTCGCCGGAGTAGATCGCGCGTCTCCTGGGTTTCGGGCCCGTAAACGGACAACAGATGATCGAATAACAGGATCTTGGCTGAAGTGTGCTTTATAGCCTCGTCCTGCGTATCGAATGAACTTTTGGCCGTGGCGATCAACAGGCCAAGAACCAGGGCAGTCATCGTCGCAACAAGCCCGATCCCAAGCTTTATGACATCCTTCGAACTCTCTCTGAGATGATGGGCAGGCAATCGGTAACGAAGGAACATGCCTAGCAGAGCGCCGCAATAAATGCACACGAACACAATCAAAGCAATTTCAGCCGGAGTCACAAGTCGCATCCTCCTGTCTAAAGACAGTTTCTTAGGAGATCGGAACGACTTTACCTCATTTGAGGCTCAGCCGTGTAGTCCGAGCATGCTTTTATGTCTGACATTTCGATGCCGACATCGATGAAGAGCTATCGGTTTCCTGTCTATCGCAAAACAATAGATAGCATTACCATAGACAGATAGAGCCTCAACACAGGTTAAAAATTCTATGAATACGGCCCCGTTAACAATTCGCGTGGAATGTGATGCCGACTACCAGGGCGAGCAAACGCCTCGGCGCTTTTTTATGGCCGATAAAGCGGTTGAAATCGAAGAAGTGATCGACCGCTGGTTAGCGCCCGAATACCGGTATTTTAAAGTGTGTGCAGGCGATAACGATATCTACATCCTGCGTCACGATCTATTAGCGCAGCGATGGGAGCTGACGATGTTCCAAAGCGGGAAGTATGATGGCAGCCGCTTGTCGTCAAGTTGAAAAGATTAGCGCTTTCCTCGTTCCCGCGCGCTGCGTCACCGCCATTAAGTTAAAGGCAAAACCCCCATCCACCAGGAGAGGGTCGGATGAGGTGTAATAAAATAAGGAAAAATGCTATATGATCAACCAAACCAACGAAACCGCCCTAGAAACCCACATCGAAACCGCACTCGCCGGCAACGGTCCGGTGGTGGCGGCCATTCGCTCGGCTTTTCCCCAAATCCTGGCCATTTACGCCTTCGGCAGCCGCGTCGGCGGCATGGCCCGTACCGATAGCGATCTGGATTTGGCGGTGCTGGTAGCGGGTTATGCCGATCCGCTGCAGCTGTGGGAGTTGGCCGGCAAGCTGGAGGATG